>Ga0181574_10000972_pt1 | contig 26993 bp, 18 predicted proteins | sample 101ome_24_FD_145600 | JGI IMG/M metagenome (GOLD analysis project Ga0181574, IMG submission 145600) | Coastal salt marsh microbial communities from the Groves Creek Marsh, Skidaway Island, Georgia - 101410AT metaG (spades assembly) | ecosystem: Environmental > Aquatic > Marine > Intertidal zone... | reverse complement strand
CCGTTTAATGAGAGATTCATACAGTTGGCGATGAGTCTTTAAGGTGGAGCGAACCAATTTTTCAGAGAGCAGTTTAGGGGATCCTCGATGCGCGGCGAAGCATTTGGAAAGCACGTTTACATCATTCGTGATCTTGGAGAGCAGGCGATTTCGTGATGCGCTGATTATGAGGGAATGAAAACGTTCATTGATTTCGAGCCATCGATCGAGATCTCCCTGGCTGGTGTCTGCCTTTCGATTCAAGATCTTTTTGCCGAGGCTCTCCCAGCTTTCGAGAAGGACTCGCAATTCTTCGAGTTCGTGGTCGGTCAGAAAGCGCGCCGCCTGTGCTGCAGCAAAGGGCTCGAAGAGATCGCGAACGTCGTAGATTTCAGAAATCTCCTGGCGGTCAAAAGAACGGACGAAAGCCCCGGCTCCTGCGACTTGCTTCACGAGACCTTCGCTGGCGAGTCGACTGATCGCCTCGCGGACGGGGATGAAGCTCGTTCCCAGTTGTTCAGCGAGGGAGCGGTTTACGAGGCGATCTCCGGGACTCAATTCGCCAAGAAATACCTGCTGCCGGATGTGTTGGTAGGCTTTTTCGCTGAGAGAGGAAACAGACATGAATGACGGTGGATTTAGAGAAAAAGTTTGCGTGTCCGTTTTTGTTATAACATCATATAACAGCAGTGTATTGAGATGTCATGTTGGATTTGACGTGGCTTGGGTCACGTCTTTGAGCCACCCGTATTAGGCTCTGAATTGAAAACTGCTGTAAAGCTCGTTTGCGAAAATTTTACACTCCATGAAGAAATCGAGAATTGAAACACTACGTAACATCTATCGTGATTCTCTCCTCAAAGACAATCTTCCCTTTTGGTTGAAGCATGGTCTTGATTACGAGCACGGCGGTTTTTTCAATGCAGTGGACCGTGATGGGACACTGTTGGACTCTGATAAAAGTGTCTGGTTTCAGGGGAGGTTTTCCTGGTTGTTGGCCGCGGTCCACAACGCTCTCGGACCCAATGAGGAATGGCTAAGGCTTGCCCAGGATGGTGTTAGGTTTATCGACGATCACTGTTTTGATCCCGTGGATGGGCTGATGTGGTTCCATGTGACGGCTGATGGAAAGCCGATCCGAAAGCGAAGGTATCGTTTTTCAGAAGCATTCGCCTGCATTGCAAATGCAGCTGTTTTTCAAGCGACCGGAGATTCCTCCTATGCGGAGAAGGCCGTGAAGCTCTTTGATACGTTTGAGCAGCATGCGAAAGACCCTGGTCTCTCTCCCTTTCCCGCCAAGTTCACCGGAACACGGCCATCAAAGGGGATTGGTGCGCCCATGATTGCGATCAACATGGCGCAGATCTGCCGGGAGGCAAAAGTGCCGGGAGATTGGGATAGCAAAGTCGATGCCTGTATCGAAGAGATCGTTTCTGACTTTGTTCATGATGATATCGAGTGCGTAATGGAGACAGTTGCCGTCGATGGCTCCAGAATCGACGATCACTTCGACGGGCGGACCCTGAATCCGGGGCATGCGATCGAGGCAGCGTGGTTCATCATGCACGAGGCGAAGGTCCGGGGGAATGATCCGGCTCTAATCGGGCTTGGGACGAAGATGCTCGACTGGATGTGGAAGCGTGGCTGGGATACGGAGTTCGGCGGAATGTTGTATTTTGTAGGCGTGGATGGAAGGCCGGTGCAGGAATACTGGCACGATATGAAATTCTGGTGGCCGCATGATGAAGCAATCATTGCTACCTTGTTAGCTTACCAGATGACGGGAGATCATCGATACGCGGAAATGCACGAGATGGTTCACGATTGGACCTGGAAACACTTTCCCGATCCGGAATACGGTGAGTGGTTCGGTTATTTGCACCGCGACGGAACGGTTTCTAATCCGGTGAAGGGCACTTTGTGGAAAGGGCCGTTTCACACACCGCGCATGATGCTGGTCTGTTGGCAGATCTGCGAGAAAATGCTCGCGGAGAATTGAGATTCCTGAGGGAGTGCTGGCTACGATAGAATTGGCTTCACGATCTTTCCGTGCACATCGGTGAGGCGATAACGACGCCCCTGGAAGCGATAGGTGAGTCGCTCGTGATCGATACCCATGAGGTGAAGGATCGTGGCGTGGAGATCGTGAACGCTGACGGGATCCTGCGCGATGTTGTATCCGTAATCATCCGTCTCGCCGTGTACCGTGCCACCTTTGATGCCGCCTCCTGCTAGCCACATGCTGAAGCAGCGGGGGTGATGATCACGTCCGTAACTCTCAGCCGTGAGTCCGCCTTGACAGTACACCGTCCGCCCGAATTCACCGCCCCACACGACGAGGGTGTCATCGAGCAGGCCGCGCATTTTCAGGTCTCTTACAAGAGCGGCAGATGCCTGGTCGGTCTCGCCACAACGGGCACGAAGTTGTTTTGGGAGACCACCGTGAGTGTCCCATCCTCGATGGAAAAGTTGCACAAATCGCACCCCTTTCTCCGAAAGGCGTCGGGCCAGTAGAGTGTTGTAGGCGAAGGTTCCCGGCTTACGGGCGTCTTCGCCATAGAGGTCAAAAGTGCTTTGGGGTTCGGAGCTGAGATCCGTCAAATCTGGAACCGACGATTGCATCCGAAAGGCCATTTCATACTGGGCAATTCGGGTTTCGATTTCCGGATCGGCAAAATCCTGATGGTGAATGCGATTGAGGTCACCTATGTGATCGAGGGTCTTCCGACGCAGTTGCTCGCTCATGCCATCGGGATTTCCAAGGTAAAGAACCGGGTCGCCGCTGGATCGAAATTTCACACCTTGGTGTTTGGAAGGAAGAAATCCGGAACCCCAGAGTCGATCATAGAGAGCCTGACCTCCACGATTGGAAGTCATCGCGACAAAAGCAGGGAGGTCGGAGTTTTCACTACCGAGCCCGTAGCCCAGCCATGCGCCGATGCTCGGGCGGCCTGCAATTTGAAAGCCGGTCTGGAAAAAAGTGATCGCCGGATCGTGATTGATCGCCTCGGTGTGCATCGATCGAATCAGGGCGACATCGTCGGCGATACTGCCGAGGTGGGGGAGAAGCTCCGCGTTCAGTTTCATGCCGCAGTCGCCGAACTTCTTAAAAAGAAAAATCGACCGGGCTGCAGGGAAAGAGCTCTGGCCCGCCGTCATCCCCGTGAGTCGTTGTCCATTGAACACCGACTCAGGCACTTCCTGACCATGAACTTTGTCGAGGTGGGGTTTGTGATCGAAAAGATCGTGCTGGGGCGGGCCGCCACTTTGAAAGAGGTAGATAATTCGCTTTGCTTTCGGCGCGATCGGTTGGTAGCTGCGTGCGGCGGACTGGTCCGGATTCAGAAGAGTGGCAAGAGCCATGCCGCTGACGGCCTGACTTCCTTTTCCAAGAAAAGAGCGACGATTGAGAGGCGAGTTCATTTCCGCGTAATGGTTTCGTCGAGGTTGAGAAGGACGTTGGCGAGCGATGTCCAGGCGGCGAGTTCTTCGGGAGATTTTCCGTCGAGCGTGGTCGGTGGAGATTCACCAATGGAGAGCAGCTTGCTGGCTTCTTCGGGTTTTCCGGTGAACTCTTTTCGGTATTCGTTCAGTGCCGCTTCGAGGATGGAGCGCTCCTCCTTTGTGGGGACGCGAGCCGTTGCGACGCAAAAGGCGTGAGTGAGAGGATCGTCTCCGCCCTCGGTGATGGCACGAGCTGCGAAGTGCCTCGCCGCTTCGACGAAGCCGGTCTCATTGAGAAGTGCCAGTGCCTGCAGGGGAGTGTTGGTTTCTTTCCGGTTTACCCAACAGGCTTCGCGGTCTGCTGAATCGAATACGGCCATGGTTGGCGGCGCAACGGTACGTTTCCAGATCGTGTAGAGGCTGCGGCGATAAAGATCGTCGCCTTTGGATTGGCGATACTTCATTCCCATGCTCATTTCGGCCCAGAGATTGGTCGGTTGGTAGGGACTGACGGAAGGGCCGCCGAGCTCTTCTTTGAGAAGACCGGAAACGAAAAGAGCCTGATCGCGAATGACCTGCCCGCTCAGGCGAATGCGGGGACCGCGGGCGAGAAGGCGATTGTCAGGATCACGCTCTCGATGATCGGAATTGATTCTGGCCTGCTGTCGATAGGTGCGACTTGTCACGATCAGCTTTTGCATTGCGGCGACATCCCAGCCGGAGTCCACAAACTCGGTTGCGAGCCAGTCGAGCAGTTCCGGATGACTTGGGGCTTGGCCCTGAACGCCAAAATCCTCGGCTGTTTTGACGATTCCCGTTCCGAAATATTTCTGCCAGTAGCGATTCATGGCGACCCGAGCCGTCAGTGGATGATTTCCACTGACAAGCCATTGGGCGAGACCAAGTCTATTCTGTGGTGCTTTGTCAGGAAATGGGGGGAGTTTTTCAGGGACGCTGCGAGAGACCTTCTCGCCGAGATCATGATACACCCCGCGGTTTCGGAGAAAGGTCTCCTTCGGCTTCGCCGTTTCCTTCATTACCATCACCGTAGGAAGCGTGGCGACATAGGCTTCGAGTCCTTCGCGTGCTTTTACATACGTTGCATAGGCCGGCGTGTTTTTCACGAGGGAGAATTGCTTCCGCTTTTCTCCGCTGAAGGGAGCAGCGAGTAGGGCAATCTCTTCATCCCATAGCTCGGCCGAGTAGAGGCGCAGATCGCGGATCGCTCCCGCAAATTTGTTCGATCCAGGGCGAACTCCATAGCCGATTCTCAGGGGCTCTTTTTCGGAAACACCCCCGACATTGCTGTTTGTGTTGTGAGAAACGGTTGCCTCGGCTCGTTTTCCATTCACATAAATTCGCTGACCGTTTGCGCTATTCGAGTCATCGTTGGTGATCGTGATATGCGTCCACCGATCAACTGGCAAAGTCTGCTTCGTCGTGACCCGGCCGACTCCGGCGATCCATCGGGCGATAATGTCGAACTGCAACTTTCCTTCGTCGACCAGAGCCACTTCGATGCCAGGACGAGTCGTTCCGCCTTTCTGACGGGAAAGAACAATCGCGTCGTTGGCGCTATCGGGACGGATCCAGAAAGAAACGCTGAAGCGGGAGTTGGCTCGGAAGCTCAGCGTCTTTTTCTGCTTGGAGAGCTCGACGTAGGACTTCCCGTCGAGCACGAGAGCGTTCTCAGCAATTGTCGGCTTGCCTTCGAGTTTCACGTTTTCGGTGGGAAGCTTGTCGAAAGCGTAACGGTTCTCGAGCTTGCGATCGATGAGCTGCCCTCCGCTCTGTGGGGTTTTGCCCGGAGCGAGTGCAGCATAGGCTTTTTTGACGGCGGCCTCTTTTTCGGCGAGGAGGCCTTGCTGATCTCTCGTCGGAGCGACGAGGACGGGCTCGGAGTTTCCGTTTTTCACGGCTCGGCCAGCTTCGGGAACGGAATTGAAAAACGCGATGAGCTGATAGTAGTCTTTCTGGGAAATAGGATCGTATTTGTGATCGTGGCATCGGGCGCATCCCATCGTCAGTCCCATCCAGAGAGTGGATGTCGTATCGACGCGATCGACCGCGTTCTCGAGAAGAAACTCTTCAATGACCAGTCCGGCTTCCGAATTGTAACGATGGTTGCGATTGAATCCGGTCGCGATTTTCTGCTCCAGCGTCGCGTTGGGAAGGAGATCACCAGCCAGCTGCTCGATCGTGAATTGATCAAATGGCATGTGCGAGTTGTAGGCTTCAATGACCCAGTCTCTCCAGCGCCACTGGAAGCGTGGGCCATCGAACTGGTAACCGTCGGTGTCGGCAAAACGGGCTGCTTCCAGCCATGGTAACGCCATTGTTTCACCGTAGCGTGGTGATGCTAGAAGGCGATCAACGAGGCCCTCGTAAGCTGGCTCGCCACGGGAACGGTAGTCTGCGACAAAAGCGCTCACCTCCGCTGGCGTCGGGGGGAGTCCCGTCAGATCGAGGGTGAGGCGGCGAATGAGTCGCTCCGGTGACGACTCTTCAGAAAAATCAAAGCCCTCTTTCTCCAGCCGTGTTCCAATGAAGGCATCGATCGGGTGGGGGCCGAATTTCTTTGTCGGAATTTCAGGGCGGACGGGAGGAACAAAGGACCAATGCTCGGTATACTCGCCTCCTTCACGGATCCATTCTCGAAGGACTTGTTTCTCCGCTTCGGTCAGGGTGAGGTGCGTCTTTCGCGGCGGCATGGGATCTTCCTTGTCGTCGATGCGAAAAATGAGTTCCGACTTATCCGGCTTTTCAGGAACGAGAGCGGCATACCCTCCCAGATCAGTGATCGCTCCCTGAAAGGTGTCGAGTCGCAGGTCGGCTTCCCGTGTTTTCTTGTCCGGTCCGTGACATTGAAAGCACTTGTCCGAGAGGATGGGCAAGACATCGCGGCTGAAGTCGATCTCTTTTGCTCTCACAAGAGAGGTGAGGAGCAAAATCCCGATGATAGCCATGATGGAAAAAAAACGCATTAGTAGCGAAGGTGGCAAGGGTGGCGAGGTGAAGTCGTCTCGAGTTTCGGGGAGTTAGAAAAAACGCGCAAGTCCCGCCTTTCCGTGTCAGAGCAGGTGCCCAACAGGGTAGAGGGCGATGACTTAACCCTCTCGCGTCAAAGGCTTCACAGGGTCAGGTGGTCGACCCAACAGGGTTTAATCCCAGACCTTTGATCGCGATTCAAGCTCAGCGCTCGGGGGTGACTTCTTCCTCCCATTGGGCGAGCTTTTTCTTGAGCCGGGTGAGTTTCTTTGCGGCGCTATCTATCTCTAGTTTGTTTTTCGTTTCGGTTGGATCCTGCTTGAGATTGAAAATCCACTCCTCCGTTTTTCCTTCGTCGATCTTCTTAATATATTTCCAGTTTTTATCCCGAATCGCACGCCAGGTTCTTTCTCCTCGCCGAGAGCGCCAGTAAAGGGTTCGATCTTCTTGTTCCTTTCCGGCCGCGGCTTTTCCGAGGAGATCGATTCCCTCGAGTCCCTCGACATTCGCACCAGCGGCAGCGAGAAAACTATGGGTGAGGTCCATGAGGCTGCCGACCTGCTCCGATTCACCGCCGGGCGGTATGACTCCGGGCCATTTTGCGACAAGCGGGACGCGGATGCCGCCTTCGAAAAGCGTGCTCTTGTAGTCGCGCCACGGATCATTGAGACCGGGCTTGATCGCTCCATGGTCGCTCGTGAATACGACGAGAGTGTCTTCGGTCATCCCGTGTTTTTCGAGAGCGGCGACGACTTCGGCGACCGACTTGTCGAGGGACAGCATCATTTCGACATAGGTCTCGCGAGTTCCGCTTGTCCATTCTTCGGCACTGGGCATTCCTCCATCATCATCGTCCGGTCCCTGAAAGGGAAAGTGGGGCGCTGCATGGGGGAGGTAGAGAAAGAAAGGCTTGTCCGGCTCGGCGGCGCGCTTTTCGAGAAAGGCGAGGGCGTCCTCGGTGATGAGATCCGTAGTGTAGCCCTCGCGTGTGATCGGCTCGGTATTGGAAAGGTAGACCTCGATATCCGACAGCTCGCGGTGGCGAAAGTAATCCACGTTTCCGCCGAGGAATCCTACGAATTCATCGAAGCCCTGTTTCAGAGGAGAAAACTTCGTCTCGTAGCCAAGATGCCATTTTCCGAAAACGCCGTTGTGGTAGCCTTGCGATTTCAGGCCAGGAGCCAGACGGGCGTATTTGGCGGGCAGTCCGAGATCACTGCTTTCGGCGAGGCGAATAGCATCGTCGTAGCGCCCGACGTTGCCAGTCCCGATTGCACACTCCATGCCGCCAACCCGCTGTGGGTAGCGTCCGGTGAGAAAGGCAACTCGCGAAGGAGTGCATTCGGGTCCCATTGCGTAAACGTTGGGAAAACGAATGCCATCTTTGGCGATCTGGTCAATTGCCGGCGTTTTTACATCCGGCGCTCCGAAGGAGGAAACATCGGCATAGCCCATATCATCGGCGATGATGAAGACGATGTTGGGTTTGTCTGCGGCCGAAGTTGCGAGGGCAAAAAGTAAGGTGAGGAATAATGAAAAGACTTTCATGGAGAGGAGAGTGTAGGGCAGAAACTCCTTCTCTCGGCAACAGTCTCGGGAGAAAAGGAAAAAGAGGAGCTGGAGTGTGAGGGTCTAAAAGTAGTCCGGCTCCTCTCCCGGCTTCCATTTGATATTGCATCCCGTGCTAGGATACCACGGTTCCGGCGTGCACTCTCCGTCGCGGAGGAGATTCACCGCTTTTCGCATGTCGGAACCGCTTGGTGCGCCGCGACTGGGACGGGATTCGTCGTATTGACCGGCGTAGACGAGCTTCAAGTTGCCGTCGAAAAGGTAAAAATCTGGGGTGCAGGCAGCGGCGTAGGCCTTGGCGACATCCTGGGTCTCATCGTAAAGATAAGGGAATTCCCAACCACTCGCCTTCGCAAATTGCACCATATTCTCCGGAGAATCGGCGGGATAATTGGCGACGTCGTTTGCGCTGATCGCTACTGTTGCGATCTCCCGGCCTTCGATTTCTTTCGCAAATTCTCCGAGCGAATCAGCGAGATGAACGACGAATGGGCAGTGATTGCAGACAAAAGCGACGAGCAAACCCTTTTTTCCCGCGACGAGATTGCTGAGCTGGTAGAAGGCACCGTTGCCATCAGGAAGTTCAAAATCGGGCGCGGACTGGCCTGCTTGGAGTTGAAAAGTAGAGGGAACTTCTGCCATGAGGATATTTGATCTGAAATTTACCCGCTAATTCTTGATGAGTCACGGTTGACAATCAAGGCGAAAGCAACTACTGGTCCCGCTCTTTTTCCAAATCGGAAAATCACCTACCATGGCAACTCTAGACGTTATTCTCAAAGAAAAGATAGAAGGACTCGGCGCGGAAGCGGACGTGGTCAAGGTGAAGCGTGGCTACGCCCGCAACTTCTTGCTTCCACAGGGCCGCGCGTTTGAGGCGACAAAGGGCAATCTTCGTCACATCGAACAGCTTCAGGAAATCCGTGCCAAGCGCGAAGCGGAAGAACTCGCTGATGCGGAAAATGCAGCGACAAAGCTGAAAAAGCTTCGTCTTTCCACCGAGCTTTCTATCGGACAAGGCGGTAAGGCTTTCGGTTCGGTCACCACACAGAATATTGCAGATCTCATCGCAGAGAAGAGCAAGCTGACGATCGATCGCCACCAGCTCGTTCTCGACAAGCCGATCAAGACTTCAGGAAGTTTCGACATTCCCGTGAAGCTCCATCCCGAGGTCGAGGCATCAGTCACCGTCCGCGTGGTTAGTGCAGAGGATGAGGGCAAAGATGCTGAATCAACCGAAGAATCCGAAGACTGATTCATTATCAAAAAAAGCGATTTTGACTGAAATCGCTTGGCGAAACGAAGGCGGGCTGGTTATGTGACCTGCCGCCTTTTTTTTGTGTCCCTCTATCTCGCCTGAATTTCCGGTGAACATTTTCGGGCCAGAAAAGGCAACGTTGCCCCCGAACACTAACTTGCTCCGCACCATGCCAGACTCTTCTATTCCCGACTTCGCTCCGCCAGATCAAGGACAGGACGCGAATGGAAACTCCCTCAAATCCGGACCCAAGGGCAAAGGAAAAGGGAAATTTGATAAAGACGGCAAACCATCCTACAAGCCTGGATCTGCTGACGACTCCCTGCGTTCGATGCCCCTCAATGCCGACGCCGAGCGAGCTGCATTGAGTTGTATGCTGCTCGATCCGGCCGAAATCCTGCCCAAGGCGATTGAGAAAATGTCCCCTGCATTTTTTTACGTGCCCGCGCATCGCACGATCTACGAAGCCATGCTGCATCTCTACAAGACGAGGACTGGTGGCACGCTTGATTTGATCGTTCTTTCCACAGAGCTCGACAACCGCGAGCAGCTTGAATCCGTTGGCGGCCCCAAGGCTCTCGCCGACCTGCTTGATGACGTTCCGACCACTGCTCTTTTTGACGATTACGTTCATTTCCTGAAAGAAAAGTTCGTCCTGCGACGGGTTATTCAAGGCTGTACCGAGAGCGTGACCGGAGCCTACGACGGGCCGGAGGATGTGGCAGCTTTTCTCGACTCCGTCGAAAAAAGTGTTCTCCAGATTCGAAACGAAACCGAACAGGAAAAGGGGATCGAGGAGATGCGGGTGCACGTTCTTAACGTTATCCAGTCGATTCAGGACCTCTATAACGGGGAAGGGAACGCGGGTGGTCTTATGACGGGTTTCCACGATCTTGATGAAATGACCAACGGCTTCCACGGCGGTGAAATGATCGTTGTCGCGGCACGTCCCTCTATGGGAAAAACATCCTTCGTGATGAATATCGTCGAGAATATTTCAATCCGGAAAGAAAACCCGATCCCTGTCGCCGTTTTCAGTCTGGAGATGAGCTCGGAATCTCTCGTGCAACGTGTACTCTGTTCGCGCGCAAAGGTGCAGATGCAGAAGCTGCGTGGTGGGTTTCTCTCCAAACAGGATATGCCGAAACTGATGGGGGCAGCCGGCCAGCTCGCCGAGTCTCCGATTTTCATCGACGATACACCCGGCCTCACGATCAACGAATTGCAGGCGAAAGCCCGTCGCCTCAAGCACGAGCACGACATTCAGATGATCGCGATTGATTACCTCCAGCTTCTCAAGGCACCCGACGTAGCCGGTCGTGACGGACGGGAAAAAGAGGTTGCCGAAATTTCCGGTGGAATCAAAGGCATTGCCAAAGAACTCAACATTCCCGTAATCGTTCTCGCCCAGCTTAACCGGAATCCGGATGGTCGAGGCGGAAAGCCGAAGATGAGTGACCTTCGTGAGTCAGGTGCCATCGAGCAGGATGCCGACCTCGTTGGCCTCCTGATGCGTCCCGAGGTCTACGCCGACGACGAAGATGACCGCGAGGAAAAGGCAGGTGAGGCCGAATTCATTATCGCGAAGCAGCGAAATGGCCCCACGGGCGAAGTGCCGCTGAGCTTTGTGAAAGAATACATGCGTTTTGACAACCGGGCGAAGGAGAACCAGTACCAGTAGCAGCGGAAATTCCTATTTCTGCTCGACAGTGCGGGGCGTCCTGCAAAGCTGCTTGGAATGAAACTGAAACCCTGGCAGTGGATTCTGTTCGCGATGATCGCGGCGTTAGTCGTCGGATCAGTTATCAACCGGTCCTGTGTCGTCGAGCGTGATCCGGACCTCGTTTTCAGTGCTGCGGGTGCGCGGTGGGTAGCCGTATTCGACTACGCCGGCACGATCTTCATGAACCTGCTGAAGATGGTGATCGTGCCGCTCGTCTTTACTTCCATCGTTGTGGGCATTGCCGGGCTCGGGAAAACCGAAGGCTTTGCCCGACTCGGGGGAAAGACGATCGCCTACTACGCCTGCTCCAGTCTTGTTGCAATCTTGATCGGGCTGACGCTGGTGAATGTCTTTCAGCCGGGAACGCAGGATGGAAACCCGAACCAGACCATTCGAAAACAGATCGAGTCGAATGAAGAAAGGTATGTCGGTGCGGTAAACGGTAAACTCGGTGGCCAGAGCGTGAGTGATATGAACGCCGTGACGCAGCTTTTCATGCGCATGGTGCCGCGGAACGTGTTCGAGGCCTTCGGCGCGAATAACAAAATGCTTGCGTTGATTTTTGTGAGTTTGCTCACCGGGATCGGGTTAATTTTTATTTCGTCGGAAGGCCGTTCGCCTGTGCTATCGTTTTTCAAAGGACTGAACGAGCTGACTCTGCTCATCACCAACTGGGTGATGTGGCTGGCACCGATTGGCGTGTTTGCTCTGGTTGCCGAGACGACCGCGCAAACCGGCCTGGAGATCGTGAAGCTACTGGGAAAATACTTTCTCGTTGTCATTGCGGCCCTGCTCACCCACATGCTCGTGGTGATGCCGCTCGTGCTCCGGTTTTTCGCCAAGGTGCCACCACGGAAACATTTCTATGCTATGGGGAACGCGATATTGACTGCGTTTTCTACGGCATCCAGTTCTGCCACTTTACCCGTGACGATGCGCGCTTTGCAAAACAATGTCGGTGCTTCGAAGCGTGTTTCCAGCTTCGTGCTTCCACTCGGGGCGACGGTAAATATGGACGGCACTGCGCTCTATGAGTGTGTAGCTGTCATGTTCGTGGCTCAGGTTCTGGGCGTGGAGATGGCATTGAGCACCCAGTTCACCGTGGTCATGCTTGCCTTGCTGACCAGTATCGGAGTGGCCGGAGTTCCGTCGGCGAGTCTAGTGGCGATCACGATCATTGTTTACAATATTGAAATTCCCAATCCTGAAGCAGTCATCGGGCTTCTCCTCGCAGTGGACCGACCGCTCGATATGACGCGGACTGCAGTGAATGTGTTCAGCGATTCCTGTGGTGCCGTTATTGTGGCGCAGAGCGAAGGAGAGGAGTTGTTTGGGGAGTGATATCCTGCAGGGTATTGACGTCCAAGAATGCCTTGCATCCCCCTATCCAGCGAGGCTTTAAGAATGATTCCTGATTCCAAGCCCTTAGTATGCCGGACAAGCCTACAAATGAAAAAAAAGGCCTTTGGCCTCGCAAATGGGCGCGAATGATTGGGCGGAGTTCCGTGGGGTTGCGGGGATGTTGGGCGCTTTATTTCCTCATAACCCCCGCTTCGCCTCTTTTTTCTCCACAAATACGGCATTGATCTACGCGGATCGTAGGGGAACCTTCTGGTTCACCATTTCGTGATTCAATCATTCGACTTATGGAAAAACAAACCTCCCGGAGGAACTTCGTCAAAGGCGCGGTCGCTACAGCTGCCGCATTTAACTTCCAGGTCGTCCCGAGCCGTGTGTTCGGAGCGAACGACAAAATCAACCTGGCCGGTATCGGTATTTCCGGAAAAGGAGCCAGCGATATCGGAAACTCTGCCGGTGCTGGATTTAATATTTCCCATCTTTGCGACATCGTCGACAAGGACAAGTATCCGAACGTCGGGGGTAACTGGGTAAAGACTCGCGAGAACTACCCTGACGCCAAATTCTACGACGACTGGCGCGAAATGCTCGAGGCCGAAGGCGACAAGATTGACGCTGTCACCGTTTCCACTCCCGACCATGTTCACGCCCATGCCTCTGTGGCAGCGATGAAAAAGGGCTGCGCGGTATATTGTCAGAAGCCGCTAACTCACGGAATCTGGGAAGCTCGCAAGCTCACAGAATACGCGGCCGAGACGGGCGTCGTCACTCAGATGGGCAATCAGGCCCACGCCGAGGATCATATGCGTCGTGTTGTAGAACTGGTTCGTGCGGGACTCATCGGAGATGTCACCGAAGTTCACGCGTGGACGAACCGCCCGATCTGGCCACAGGGTATCCCCGAGTGGCCCGAAGGCGAAGAGGCTCCCAAGCACATCAACTGGGATCTCTGGCTCGGACCTGCCGAGTACGTTCCCTACAGCTCCAAGATCGCTCCTTTCAAATGGCGCGGGTACTGGAACTTCGGAACCGGCGCTCTTGGTGACATGGCTTGTCACATCATGGACCTCAGCTATTGGGCTGCCGATCTCGGCGCTCCGACGAGCGTGAAGGCTGTCAGTGCAGATGGACGCGGAGCGCAGAGCGAGGTATCTCCTCCGACCTGGGCGACGATCGAATATGAATTTCCGAAGCGCGGCGATAAGCCACCCGTGAAATACACGTGGTATGACGGTTACAAGGACGCTGTTTTCAATCCTGAAAAATGGTCTCTCGAGAGCAATATCGACGGAGGCAAGATTCGCGAGCGTAACCTGCCACCAAAGGACATTCTCGAAGGTTTTGGCGGAGATGAGAGGGGCGGCTACGGCTGTGTTCTCATCGGAACGCAGGGCAAGATCTGGTTCAACCGTGGCAAAGACAACTGGGTCGTTAAGCCTGGTAATCTCATGGACGGATTCGATTTTCCCGAGAAGTCGATCCCACGCGCTCGCGACGAGGATCCTCACAAGGAGTTCTACGATGCGATCAAGGCGGGTGACCCCGAGCTTCCACAGTCGAATTTCGCCCAGAGCGGACCATTCACTGAGATGGTTCTACTCGGAAACCTCGCCGTTCGCCTCAACAAGAAGGTGAAGTGGGACTCCGAGAATCTCACCTCCCCGAATACACCTGAAGCCGCAGAACTCATCAAGCGTGAGTATCGCGACGGATGGGCGCTAGGGGTCTGATTCCAACCGCGAACAGATACTGATTTCCGAAACGGGAGCTCTTTACGAGCTCCCGTTTTTCGTGTTGAGTTCGAACATGAAACGAAGTTCCACCATTCTCCTGATCGCAATTCTTTCGTCGTGTTCCGCGGCTAAGGACGACAGCCTCAAAGAAGAGCAGGCCAAGAAAGTGATGGATGCCTATCAGGCGGAAAAATTCAGCCAGGTGATCGAGCTTACCGAGGGAATCGAAAAAGGCAGCCCGTGGGAAAGAGTCAGGGCCGCATCACTACAACAACGGGGGATTAAGCGATTTTTTGTGGCTGACATCGAGGGCTCCATAGCCGATTTTGATGGCTTTCTTTCCATCTTTCCCCAGGAAGACCCACACCATTGGCAGCGAGGGCTCGCCTACTACTACGCGGAGGAATATGAAAAAGGGAAAGCCCAGTTCGAGCGGCATCAGACGGTAAATACGCAGGACGTGGAAAATGCTGTCTGGCACTTTCTTTGCGCGGTTCGTGCTCCGGGCGGAGATGTCAAAGCCGCGCAGAAAAACCTGATTCCCATCGAAGGGGACAGCCGCGTGCCGATGGCAGAGGTCCATGATCTTTTTGCTGGGCGAGGCACGGTCGAGGATGTGATGGAGGCCGCAAAGCCCAACAACGACAACACCCTATCGGAGCAGGAAAAAAACCACCTCTGTTACGCGCACCTCTACCTCGCTCTCTATTTCGAAGCGATGGGGGATGATGAAAAGATGAAAGAGCACATTCGCAAGGCAGCCGTGGACTACAAGATGAACCACTACATGGGCAAATGTGCGCAGGTTCACGCGAAGTTGCGTGGTGTTGAGTAAAGACTCTTACTCTTCATCCTAATCCTACTCTTACTCTACCGAGCTTGACCTCCGCCAAAGAGTTAGAGGAAGAGTAAGAATTATTGGCTCACAAGCGCCGAACCCTAACATCCTTCCAGTAAACCCTTTCTCCGGCCTGCCAACGTTTGCCTCCGTGGACCTGCAGCCCGATGGATCCGGTCACGTCCGCGACTTCCTTGGCTTTTTCGGGATCAAACTTGGCATGCTTCGTTTTTGAAGCATCGAAGCGGCAGACTTTCAGATCATTGACCCAGGTTTCGATTATTGGCAGGTGACCGCCCGTTACGCGAATCTTCAAGCGGTTCCAACCATCGGCTTTCCAGACCTTCAGAAATTCTTCCGGCGTGCAGCTTTCTTCATAGACACCTTCTTCGAGATTCTCGGGGCGTGAGTCGGGAGCCATGGAAAGGGCTGGTTTGTCAGGATCGATCCGGGAAAACATGAAGGGGCGAAAGGCAACGCTGTAGGGTTTCGTTTCGAGGCGTATGTGGCCGATGTTTCCGTTGTCGTGATGATCGACGTAGATCTGCCAGCCCTGACCTCGTTCATCCGTTCTCACAAAGACACCACTGTCAGGGCCCCAGTCGGGACGCAGGGAAAGTTCGAGTTCGAATTCAGAAAATTTCTCATCGCTCAGCAGCAGGCCGCCATTTCCCGACCCGGGCGGGTCCTGTTCACCAAAGAGCAGCCCGTCCTCAGTGACGCCCCAGTTTCCCCCCGTGCCATGCTGGCCCTTCTCGTGTTGTTTGTGCCAGCCAGCGAGGCTTTTTCCGTCGAAGAGGGTGGGTGACGAAGTTGTTTTTCCCTCTTCAGCAGCGATTGGGGTGATCACGAGTGTGGCGAGCAGTAATGCTATCGCGAACGGGGGGGAGGGAAGTTTGATCATGGCCAGGGAAGTCCGTTCTGCAGGTAGATGCGGTTAAATCAAACAGGTTGGGTCATCGACCCAACAGGATCAGGTCATGCATGCAACCCTGTCAGTTGCGCATGATGGGAGTCACCATTCCGCTGCTGTCGGCGAAGCGTTCCAGCTTGGCGCCCATGGCCTGGGCTTGGGTCAGCCAGAGATTGGCTAGAGGAGTGCCGTCAGAGAGGTGGTGATGGCCCTGAGGCTGAATCGCTCCACCACCGCGACCGGCGACAATAATCGGGAGATCGCTGTATTGGTGGGTCGCTCCGTCACCAAGGCCGGAGCCGTAGGTGAAAATGGTATTGTCGAGCAGGGTTGAACCGTCCTTTTCCCGGATCGAGGCCATCTTGTTGATCAGGTAGACGTATTGCTCCATGTGGAAGCGGTCAACCTCCTGGAGCTGCTCGATAAACTTGTCCTGATTGTGAGACATCTTGTGATGGCTCATTGGCTTGTCGAAGAGACCATCGAAAGTGAAGGGTGTATCCCAGCGCTCAGGTCCCACCATAAATGTGGCGATGCGGGTGAGGCCGGTCTGCAGGGCGACGACCATGAGGTCTCCCATGAGGCGGATGTATTCCCCGCGCGGAAGACGCGCTGCCGCAGGCTCCTCCAGGGAAACGGTAGCGAGCTCGCTGCGCATTTTCTCGAGCCGTTTCATCTGCACTTCAATCGTGCGGATTGACTCGTAGTATTCGCCGAATTTTTCGCGATCTCTTGCCCCGAGTTGCTTCTCCAGTACTTTGGCATCTTCGAGAACGAGATCGGTGATATTCTGGTAGGCCTCCACTTCCTGCGTGCCGAAGAGCCTTTGGTAAGCCTTCCGTGGATCCCGCATTGAAGGAGCAACGTGGTCGGTGCCATACCAAGAGATGTTATCGAAAAAGATCGATTCCTTGTTGTCCTGATGGCTGTTGCAACTGAACTCAAGAGTTCGAAACGGAGTCTCTTGACCGACCTGATCGGCAATCACCTGATCGAGAGTTCGATCTAGTGGGTAGGGGGATTCCTTCACCGAGTAGGGCGTCGCGCTGGATAGGAAGCAGGAACCGCACTGGGCGTGGACATCTGTGCCTTCCTGGTAAGCCCGGTCCATGCCTGTGAGCAAAGTGACGTGCTCTTTTACAGGCTGCAGAGGTTCGAGAGTCGGTGTCTTCGGTAGATCGTGTCGACCGATTGCGATTTCTTCGCGCCCTTTGATAGCGACCTGGTTACTGGAAAATTTCGGGATGGCTGTGTGCGCCTCGCCGGGGAAAAAGCCACGCCTTACGACGCCAATCGGAACGTAGAAAATCGCGAGTCTAGTTGCGGGTGTGACCGATGCCGCACTGAGGCTCTCGAGAAAGGGCAGGCTCAGTGACGTGCCTCCGATTCCACGGAGAAATGATCGACGGGAGTGAGTTTTCATTCTGTAGACGATACGGGATTCGATTTGGCGAGGAAAGGCCGACTTTTTACGAGTTCGTGGAGGATGGCATGAAACGCGAAATCTTCGGACGAGCTTTGGGAGACGATCTTCTCAACTGCGGCAGCATCTGCGGGGGCGATCTCTCTTCCCAGTGCGAAAGAGAGAAGATGTTCTGTCAGGGCTCTGACAAAGAGTTCTTTCTCTTCGATGATCGCATCTTTGAAAGCGACGGGATTGTCGAACTTATGTTTTCGAAAAAGAACACCCGAGGAATCTACCTTGCGACCGTTTTCATACTCATCGCGCCAGATTCCGGTAGGACCGTAGTTTTCGAGGGCAAAGCCAAACGGATCTATCTTGGCATGGCATCCCTTGCAACTTTCGTGCTTACGGTGCGCGTCGAGGCGCTCGCGCAGGGTCATGTTTTCCTGCCCCGAATCAGGCTTTTCGGGAAGTGGCGGGATGTCGGCAGGTGGAGGCTCCGGTGGATCGTTGAAAATGACAGAAGTCAGCCAGGCTCCGCGCGTGATGGGCTGGGTGCGTGTCGCGTTGGATGTCATTGTCATGACGGCCGCGTTCGTGATGACACCGCCTTCCCGCCGGTCGGTCAGAGCGACTCGATCGAAAGGGATCGTGGTGGGTGGCGTTTTGCTTCCTCGTTTCCCCGTGGCATACCAGCTTTTCAGCAAGTCGCTTCGGTAGCTGAAATCGGGATCGATGAGATCAAGGACAGGACGGTTTTCAATGAGCACGGTTTCAAAGAGAAGCAGTGGCTCCAGCATCATGTGCATACTGGCTCGATACTTGGCGAAGTAGAATTCGGGATGTGTTTTCGGGTCGGGCACTGCAGTAATGATGTGTTCCATCTGCAGCCACTGGACGGGAAAGCTGTCGCAAAAGCGTTTCAGCTTTTCGTCGTCAAGCATTCGTTCCAGCTGAGAGGTTAGAATGGCCTCATTGCTGAGCTTTCCGTCGATGGCGGCATCGAGCAATTCCTGATCGGGGATGCTTCCCCAGAGAAAAAATGAAAGTCGGGATGCGAGTTCGAGATCGTTGATGACCTCACCGGCTTTCTGACTGGCTCCGTCGTAGAGGTAAAGAAAACGAGGTGAGGCAATCGCAGCAGAGGCAGCCGCTTTCATGGCGTCGTCTGGGTTTGTTCCATCTGCGATCCGAGCAAGGACGTGCGCTTTGTAACGTTCGAGTGTTGGTTCGTCGATAGGGGTGCGAAAGGCACGTGTCAGGAAGGTTCGCAGGCGATCCTCAATCTCGCTCTCGAGGAATTTATCATCTCCCGGATCGGTCGCTACTGCGAAAAAACTCTTCCAGATGCCGACTGTTTTTTCATTGAAGTCCGGGCTCTCCAATATCGAGCGGCTTAGAGTGAGAAACGATTCCAGGAGCAGAGGTGACAGGGAAAGGTGATCCCCGCGGTTGTCGAATCCATGTTCGGCCCTGAGGTCCTGGGGGAACGCGGCGACTCCGGCAAGTCGTGGTTCGATGAGCTGCGATTTCCCGAGAGGGCGGCTGCCGACTTTTACCTGGTCCGGCATTTTCCCAGTGGCAGGCTCAAAGTAGCTTCCATGCTCCCGCAGCATTTTTTCGGGAAGGGTGAAAACCTGAACATTGAGCTGGAACAGATCCTTTACCGCATTGCTGTATTGAAAGCGATTCATACGACGGATCGGAGCTTGCGGAACCGTATTCGGATCGGCGCTCGCTTCGTGTAGCAGCTTTCGCAGGACCGGGGCGAGTTTGATTCTCTGTGTTGCAGTTGGCTGCGGCTCGTCCTCTGGTGGCATCTCCTCGTATTCGATCGCATCGAGGACTTCTTCGAGAAGTTCGGCATCCGCCTGCAAGGATTTCAGGTCAGTGATTTCAAGGAGATTGACCTTGCCCTTCACCTTGCCCTTCTCGCCGTGACAGCGAATGCAGTGCTCTTGAAATAGTGGCTGAACTTGATCCGAAAACACATCTTGCGCCATGCCGAAGTCGGAGCATGGGAAAAGTAGTAAAAGGGCCGCGAAGACTTTCTGATTCACGCCTGAAAGGTGCGGGTAACGAATCGAGATGTCGAGTATTACTGACGGCGTAATTGGGGGATTAACGAGGATCTTAGAGTGCTTTGGCATTGCGTGTGGATTGGATAAATGAAAAGATGCAGGCGATGAATCGCCGTAAGTTTTTTGCCGCCACCGGATCCGTTTTAGGAAGCGGTTCGATCAGTGGATTCGCTCATGCGGACAGCAAACCCGTTCGGGAACGCAATCCAATCGGGGTGTCTTCCTATTCTTTCTGGGCATTCCACCGGAAAGAGTATCGACCTCTCGAGGTTTGTCTGGATCACGCAGCGCGAATGGGATTCGATGGGCTCGAAATTCTTCAGCGCCAACTTGTTTCCACCGACAATGCAGCCCTGCAGAAAATCAAACGACATGCTTTTCTGGCAGGGGTTCCGCTGATGGGGTATTCGACGCACCAGGGATTTCTTTCTCCTGATGCAGAGAAGAGGCAGAGAAATATCGACCACACCATTGATTGTCTCGAACAGTCCTACCGGCTTGGAATTCCGACGATGCGGGTGAACTCAGGAACATGGGGAACTTCGAAAAATTTCGACGAACTGATGGCCAACCGCGGTGCGGAGAAACCGATCGAAGGCTACAACGAGGAGGATGCCTACAAGTGGACCATCGCAGCCTATGAAGTTCTCGCACGCGAAGCCGAGAAGCGAGGCGTCGTAATGGGGCTGGAAAACCACTGGGGACTCGGTCGAACGCCTGAGGGGGTGAAGCGGGTCGTCGATGCCGTGAGTTCTCCCTGGCTTGAAGTCACTCTCGATACGGGGAATTTTCTCGAGGATCCCTACGATAGGCTGGAGCAGCTCGCGCCACAAACCGTTCTGCTCCAGGCAAAAACCTATTTCGGCGGCGGACGTTGGTATGAGCTAGATCTCGACTACGGGCGTATTGCAAAGATTCTTCACACGGCCGGATTCAGTGGCTGGGTGTCACTGGAGTTCGAGGGGAACGCAGATCCTCTGGAGGGGATTCCGAAATCGCTGGCTATGTTGCGGGAGCACTTCTAAAAATAAACCGACTAGCCAACTGCTTCCCGGATCACTTCTCCGTGCTCGACCAGGTAGAGTGGACGTCCGGTCGAGTCGGTGAGTTGCGCCGCTTTCGGATCGATCCCGAGATTGTGGTAAAGGGTCGCCATGACGTCCTGATAGTGAACCGGACGTTCAATTGCCTCGCCGGCGAGCTTGTCCGTCGCGCCAATGACCTGACCGCCATTCATCCCGCCTCCGGCGAGAATGCCCATGGCAACCTTGGGAAGATGGTCGCGGCCTCCGTTCTGGTTTACCTTCGGAGTGCGACCGAATTCGCCCCAGGCGACTACGGTGACGTCATCGAGCATTCCACGCTCCTTGAGATCGGTAATCAGTGCCCAGAGAGCATGATCAAAAATGGGGCCGAGTTGGGCCATGCGCGCGTTGTTGTTTCGATGAGTGTCGAAATCGCTGATCGAGACACTGACGACTCGAACCCCCGCCTCAATCAGTCGTCGCGCCATCAGCAATTTGCGGGCAGCCATCGGGCCTTCTGCAGTGACGGCGGCCAGCTCGCGAACTTTCATTTTCGGCGTGTAGCGTTCGACGATGCGAGGATCCTCTTTCGATAAATTCATTGCATTGGCGAGCCGACCCGATGTGATGATGTTCATGGCCTGGCGAGTAAACTCGTCCATCGCCTCGATCTGCTCGCTGCCTCGATCCAGTTCGCGCTTGAGTGTATCGAGATTTTGCAGCAGGTCTGCCCGCTCTTCGAGCCGCCCCATGGATAGCCCTTTGGCGAGCCCCATCTGGATGCCTTTGCCGTTCACCCCGAGACGATTTAGTTCTCCCTTCATTGCCGCCTCAAGTTCACGCGGAAACATTTGCGAAATATCCGGTCGGAAAGGCTGGTAGACGGGCCCAAGAAAGCCAGGGCGAGCCGAGTTCCGAACTTTGCCTCTTCCTTGCAGCAGGTCGACAAAAGCAGGGGCTTGATCGTCAGGGCGGCCAAACATCTTTGCGACTACGCTACCCATCGCAGGGCGTCCACCGATGCTCTGAAGGGCGCGCTGCGAGAATCCGCTCTGGCACTGGAAGGCATCGTGTCGTGCGGCCGAACCGACAAGGGAACGAAGAAAGATGAGTTCATTCGCGATCGTGGCAACGCGGGGCATCAGTTCAGTAAGCTGCAGCCCGGGAAGGTTGGTATTGATCGGAGCGAAAGGACTTCTCTGTTCCGCCGGCGCGTTGGGCTTGGGATCGATGAGATCCATCTGGGAGGGCCCACCATCGAGATGGATATTGATGATTGCCTTCTGACTGGACCCTCGGGACGAGGCGCTTTCAGCACGGAGAAGATCCGGTAATCCAAAACCGGTAGCGCCCAGCATCGATCCGATCCTGACAAAGCTGCGCCGACTCATTCCATCGCATCGCTGTCTTGAACGGTTCCCGGATATCACAAGCATGGCTGCAGTATACTTCTAGCCTGAACTTCTTTAACAGCCCGTAATTGCGTGGCATACAACAGAAGGGAGGAAACTCACTTTTTGTAAATCCGGGAAACCGGCAGACGAGTGATCTGGGTAAAGTTCAAGCCTCCAGTTCTTCGGTCCCCGGCGCAGTGACCAAGCAGAATGTCGTCACCAACGAAGTCAAGGGCGGTGTAGCAATACCATCCGTTCGGGTCGTCCTCGAGGGTGAGGTGGTTTTGCCACGTTTTTCCTTCGTCTTTGGAAATTGCGATCGTGAAAGGAGTGCGTTTTCCGCGAAGTTCGTCGGGAATGCCATTGTGATCATTCCAGATGGCGACGAGATCGCCGTTGGAAGGGATTCGTTCGATCGTTGCAGGGGATACGGGAGATTGAAGAGTAGAGATGGTCGGGTCGCTCCAGGTGACGCCACCGTCCTTTGAATCGGAGTAAAGCTGTGCTCCGGCGTCCGAACGGATGAACATTAGGATCGATCCGTCCTTTCTCTCGACCAATCCGGGCTCCTGGGCGACTAGGCGTTTTCCATCTTCGTTGTATACAGTGAGTTCCGTTTCACTTCGTTTCCAGGTCTTGCCTTTGTCATCAGAATAGAACGACATGACGACGCCTTTCATTTCCAATTTTCCTGTCTCCTTGGATGAATGAAGAGAAACGGCAAAGAGCAGGCGTCCATCCTTAAGTTGAATGACACGGTCATTGTTGAGAACGAAATAGTCAACGTCGTCGGTGATGCAGGGGATTGGGTCGCTCCAAGTTTTCGCTTCGTCTGTAGAGAGTCGCAGAAAGGGGCGGCAATCCGCTAGAGAGTCTTTGATCAGGTAGAACAATGCGATCTCGCCCGACTGGAGGCGCAGCAAGGAAACAGACATATTATTGAATCCGCCTTCTCTTTCTATCACCACTTCACTCTCCTTCGACCACGTTTTTCCTCCATCCTCGGAGTAGCGGGATGCAAGATGTCCCTCGGCGTGATCGCTGCCGCCTCCCGTAAAGTGTGTGTAAACAAAGAGAATTCTTCCGTCTGTCAGTTGGATGAAATCTCCCTCGCTGTTTCGGGGATTACCCTTGCTTGGTGGGAGGAGTCGAATTTTTTCCAATCCAGTGACCTCTTTGATCTGGTAGGGTGGGTCGAGTTGTTTTTCCTTTGAGAGGAGAAAGGTGGACGAGAGAAAAAATATGAAGAGGGAAATGACTGAGCGCTTCATCGTTCACAGATTGTTGGCTCGTGCCCAACCTGTCGATGCACTAGGGCGGCGGGTCTGCGGGATGGACAGAGGCTGCGGAATTTGATTTCCTCGACGCTTGAATCTTCCCCATGCTGAATTTACACGTCGCTGACATCGTGACTCTCGTCGTCTACCTCTTCGGTGTGACGATGTTAGGAATTTGGTCGGCTCGGAAGGTAAAGTCGCTTTCTGATTTCGTGATGCCGCGCAAGTTCGGCAAGGCCTTCATGCTGATGCATGGATTCGGCACTTCGACTCATTCTGATCAGGCTGTTTCGGTGGTATCTAAAACCTTTACCAATGGTCTATCCGGGATCTGGTATCAGTGGATGTGGCTCTTTGCGACGCCGTTTTTCTGGCTCATTGCCCCTATGATGCGACGATTCCGAGCTCTGACCACTGCGGACGTTTTCGAAGCACGCTACGACCGCTCTGTTTCGACTCTCTATTCCATTCTCGGACTCGGGAAGTTCATGGTGAACATAGGGCTGATGCTGAAAGGTAGCGCAGTCATTATCGAGGCGGCGACAGGAGGCGCAGTTTCATCTGAGATCGTGATCCCGGTAATCACAGTTCTCTTTGTCGCTTACGGGATGGCTGGGGGATTGAGTGCGGCGATTGTGACCGACTTTGTGCAGGGAATTCTGACTTTACTCTTTTCGTTTCTCCTGCTCCCGATCGTTCTGAATGCCGTTGGTGGAATTACGGGGATGAAAGAATCCGTCACGACTATGTTCGCTGGTCAGGAAATGCTCTCCCTCGTCGCCCCCGGAGAAATTGGCGTGTTCTTTCTCGTCATGATTTCGATTAACAGCCTGCTCGGGGTCGTTGTGCAGCCGCACAATATGGGAACCTGCGCCGCAGGAAAAACTGAAATCGAGGGAGCTGTCGGATTCATGGGTGGCACTTTGCTGAAGCGAGTCTGCACGGTGGCGTGGTGCGTGACCGGGCTCGCTGCGCTGGCATACTACAGTGGTAGTCACGATCATCCCGATCTTGTGTATGGAGCAATGGCGCGGGAGTTTCTGCCATCCATTTTGCCAGGACTGTTGGGACTGTTTCTGGCAGCCCTGCTCGCCACAGTAATGGGGTCGTGTGATTCGTTTATGGTCGCCTCGTCAGGGTTGATCTCGCGCAATCTCTACCGTCCGCTTTTTCCCGGGAAGTCGGACGGCCACTATCTCAGTGTCGCGCGGATTTCTTCTCTTGTCGTTGTGATCGGTGGCGTTCTCCTCGCCTACCTTGCTGAAGGTGTTGTGCCTTTGTTGGAAAATTTGTGGAAGATCAATACGATGATGGCGATGGCATTCTGGCTCGGTGTCTTCTGGCGTCGGGCAAGTGTCGCCGGAGCATGGGCAGCTACGTTTTCGGCTTTGCTTGTCTGGGCTCTGACGATTCGACAGGATGTAGCGTCGGCACTTCAGGATGTAGCCATTGTGGAACAGTTTTCCATGCTCAAATTTGTCGACGGGATTCCCGTTTCGTTTTCTCTCCCTTGGCAGATGCTGCTTTACATTGTTGTGGGTTTTGCCGTCGGTATCATTGTCAGTTTGTTCACCCGTCCGGTGAAAGGGGAAAAACTCGATCGCTTCTACAACTTGTTGCGAACCCCTGTAACTCCGGATGAAGGGCAGAGCGATCCCTGCACTTTGCCAGAGGGCGTTGAGCCCGGGCCACGAAATGTCATTTTCCCCCAGTCGAATCTCGAGATCCCCAAACCGGGCAAACTTGCTGTCCTAGGTTTCCTCGCAGGGTGGCTCTTGGTGGGGGCGATCATTTCCGCTGTTGCCTTGATATTTGTTTCCTGATTTCAAATGAACGAAAAGCCTAATATTTTGCTGTTTCTCATGGATGCCTGTCAGGCTTCCGCATTGGAAGAGGGAGGTGATTGCAAGACGCCGAACTTTGATGCTCTCTCAAGAGAGGGGACGCGATTCCATCGTGCCTACTGCCCGTCACCGACCTGCTCTCCGTCGCGAGCATCCTTGATGACGGGTGTTCTGCCGCACAATCATGGAGTTCTAGAAGTCGAGCATGGGCGCGATCCAGATCAGTGTAATCTCCGCACGGACCTGCCCCATTGGGCCCAGCGCTTGCAGGCTGTCGGCTATGAAAACGGGTATTTCGGTAAATGGCACATTGAGAGAAGTCAGGACCCATCGTCCTTTGGTTGGTCGACGTCCCACGTCAAAGGGGCTGGTCATCATGCCGGACTCGGCCAGGGGAGCGAGCCTAGTGCCGCAGTTGATGATTTGATTCCTGAACTAACGCGATACCATGAGGGGCCCGTTGGATACCGTGACATTCTTCACTACGGAGTTTCCAAAACCGGGATTGCAAAACGGTATCCGCATTTCACTACAAGCGAGGGGTTGGAGTTTCTGCAGAAGAGGAAGAGCGACGATCCCTGGTGTCTCTGCTGTAGTTTTTCGGAACCCAATGAAGCCCTGGTTGCTTCGGAAGAAGTTTTCGAGGAATACAAAGTCGAGGACATTGCTCTGCCGATCAATCTGCGAGACACCCACGAGGGTCGGCCGGGACTCTACGAGAGGCAGAGTCAGATCGGCGCAGGTATCACCGATGAGGAATGGAGGATGGCACGGGCCTGCTACTACGCTCGCATCACCGAGTTGGACCGCGCCTTTGGTCTTCTGTTGGATTATCTCGACGAGTCCGGGCAGCGGCAGAATACGATCGTTATCGTGACGGCGGACCATGGGCGTTATGTCGGCGCTCATGGTTTCGATGCGCACAATTTTGGGCCGTTTGAGGAAATCTATCGCGTGCCTTTGATAGTGTCAGGGCCCGGAGTCTCCGAAGGTGGATCGTGTGATGCTCCCGTTTGTCTGCACGATTTGTGTCCGACGATCTGTGAATGGGGAGGTGCGGAGGAGATTGATGTTCCGGATTCCTGCAGCCTCGTTCCCGCGATGGCAGGGGAGCCAATCGAGCGTTCCGGAGCCTATGCTGAATCGCAGGGAACGAGATTTTCCCTGACGCAGAGGATATGGTGGCAGGGGAAATGGAAATTCGCTTTCAACGGTTTTGACTTTGACGAGCTGTATGATCTTGAAGCTGACCCTGGTGAAACCACAAATCTTGCGCGTATGCCCGAATATCGCGATACCGTGGAGCGCATGATGCGAGAGGTTTGGAGAGAAATTCGCGAAACCGGAGACCGTGCTATAGAAGAAACACATTACTTTTCGATGCGAATGGGTGTGGTCGGACCGGATGTGTAGGTTCGCTTGTTCCGTAAGGATGAAGTCAGATTGTGGTAGGGCGAGGCCTCCCTGCCGGGCCGTGACCACGCCCGTTAATTTGTAAAGCTCACTCCACTCGGCTATGACGATTTCCGGTAGTCCGGTCGTCAATATTGCACTCGACGGCTCAGCAGTGACGCCTCGGCCTACCTTGCCCGGCGTTTTGGTTATCCCGTCTCCGGTGCTCCGATTGCCCACTGCCTCTCGGGACGCTCGCTCGGCAAGGCTTCACCACGGCGCATGCGGATGAGTTCGCGTTGCTTCGTGAAGCCGAGCTTCTCCGCGAGAACTCTCACATCTTTGCAGGGCTCCAGGATATCCCAGTAGATTGCTTCATCACGACAGTTCGCGAGGAGTTTCTCAATGATTTCGACGCCGCTTTCGTTTGATGACGAAACGATCGGACCAAGATACCAGGCATTTTTTCCGGAACGAAGAAAGCCGAAGCTCCCGTCATCGGTTTGAATCGTCAGGGTAGCGGTCTCTCGCAGCTTGCTGAGAAATTGAGAGCGATCAGCACCGAATGCTTCGGTATCAAGCGTCTTTGCTTTTTCTCCATCGAAGAGACTTGCCGCAATAGTCGGATTTTCAGGTGCGCCATCACCCCGTTGCCAGCGATGGAGCCGATACTCGTCAACAAATCCCAGCTTCTGGTATACTTCGCGACCAGCAGGCGTGGCATCGAGCCGGATGCACGAGACCCGCGTTTCGAGGTAGCTGATACAGTGT
>Ga0181574_10000964_pt1 | contig 27035 bp, 25 predicted proteins | sample 101ome_24_FD_145600 | JGI IMG/M metagenome (GOLD analysis project Ga0181574, IMG submission 145600) | Coastal salt marsh microbial communities from the Groves Creek Marsh, Skidaway Island, Georgia - 101410AT metaG (spades assembly) | ecosystem: Environmental > Aquatic > Marine > Intertidal zone... | reverse complement strand
GTCATTGCTATTTCACTACTCTTGGCTGCGCTATCGGTCATGAACGGTTTTGAACGCGAGATGCGCGTTCGGATACTGAATTTAGTGCCGCACGTCACCATACGTGGTTTTGCCTCCGAGGATGATTGGGCCCAAGTACAGGCCGATTTGGCCCAATTGGAGAGCGTAACTCGGCAGAACCGTTTTACAGACATCGACGCACTATTTGTTGCTCAGGGCAATGCGCACGTCACTCGCTTGACCATTGCTGAAAATGGCGCACTGGAGCCCTACAAGGAGCATTTGCGACCGGCAGTGGATTCATTAGGTGCCCGAGAGCTTGTGATCGGCGCTCACCTGGCAGCCACACTGGGGCTCACGGTTGGGGACCGCGTATCCGCGTTGTTCTCTTCCGGTGGTTTTCAGAACACCCTTCGGCCGGGAACACTGCAGATCGTCTCTCTGCTCGCATCTGATACGGAAATAGACCATGTCTTTTCCATGACGGGCCGAGGGTCCGTTGAGATTGATGAGTCACCTCAGGGCAGTGCCCTCGCGCTGAATCTCATTGATCCTCTTGAGGCACCTCAGTTCGCGCGGTATCTGCGTCAGACACTCCCGCCCGCCTTTTGGGTGAGCGATTGGACGGCAGCGCAGGGCAATTTGTATCAGGCCATTCAGTTGTCACGACAGATCGTTGCGCTCATGTTGGCCTCTCTGTTGATCATTGCCATGTTTAACGTAGTCACCTCACTTGTGCTCGTGGTCTCCGATCGACGTGCGCCATCGTCCATGCTCAGAGCGATAGGCTTAACCTCGACCGATATTGCTAAGATATTTGTCATTCAGGGCACGATGATCGGTGCCGGTGGAGCGGTTTTGGGTGCTGGATTGGGCTTTTTGCTGGCTCTGGGGACGCCTTCGCTTGTTCAGTTCATTGAGTTGGGGACGGGCGGTCCATTACTGGATACTGCGGTGTATCCGCTGGCCTATGTCCCAGTCGACATTCGAATAGAAGACTTCCTACTGGTCCCGGGAGTGGCTTTGGTGCTCTCGATGGTGTCCTGTACTCTGCCGGCGTTTGCAGCAGCGAAGTTGCCAATTACCGAAGGATTGCGAGAGTCGCGCTAACGGAAATTGCTTTTTCTCTCGCTTTTTTCCCGTGCTTTTCTCTCACGACGCCGGCGTGCTCTCTCCGAGATTCGCTGTGCAATCCGTAATCGCCATAGACCGTCGGCAATGAAATAGCCGAAAAACGCGACGAGGACCCCCATAACAAAACAGCCCACTAGGAAGGAGGGCCAAATACTGAGTAGTTCTGGGCTCGTGGGATCAAGCCAGTCAACGGCGCTGGCATCAATTACAGGTGCGTTAAGCAAAGCGCTACCCAAGAGATAGGCCGCAAGGTAAATCACCGGCATCGTCAACGGATTAGTGATGAATATGAGCGAAAATGCCAGTGGCACGTTGGCGCCAACTCTGATTGCCACAAAAACCGCAACGATCATCTGCCCTGGAAGTGGCACCATGGAGCAGAAAAGGCCAATCGCGGTAGCACGAGCGATAGAGGTCCGACTGATATGCCAAAGTTCGTGTCGATCGAACAGGCCTCTAAACATACCCAACCCCTTTACATCCCTAAGGCGTGCTGGTGTGGGTAGAAATTTTCTGAGTGACCGCTTGGGCATAGTTACCGCTAAATTATTTTTATACAGAGCTTTATCCGCTTAATTCAGCTTAAAAAGTCTGCTGTTCTTCAAACTTACAATGTCTCATTAGAGTCTTGGATATATACGTCAAGTATGGAGGGGATGGGCTAAGTCCGCCACGCTCGAGCGAGTGAAATTGTATGATTTCGTCCAAGAAAATAAGCTTTTGTTGTGTTTTTCACTGGGCTTGCTTTCGACATTAGTATTTTCAACAAGCTATTTCTGGGTTTCGTCGATAGTAGTTTGGGTCTGCACCATTCTTCTCACACAAAACTTATCGAGTTTTGTCGGTATCACTCTCGGGTTATGTGTGGGCGCCTACCATTTTCTCAACTTTTTTGAGGCCGCTCCGAATTCTCACTGCTTTCAGGAACCATTTGAATTTACAGCTGAGGTCACTGATTTTCCGGTCAGTCTGATGGGAAAGTCCGGTGACGTTTTGTCTCTGTTGAGGCTCCGATTGATTGAGACCAGTGCTACAGATGACTGCCCGTCAATACGAAGCGTCGCTGCGGTCGTTGTCGATCCTGATGATCATAGATCCATTATGCCCGGTGACGTAGTGGTCGGTCAGGCGCGCCTGAATCGCCCTGACTATCGCTGGACCGAGGGTTCGCTGCCCAGGAACGTTCGAAATTGGAGCGAAGGTATAGATGCACAGTTAACGATACAGTCGATTGAAAAGGTTCTAGGCGGAGAGGGCGCTTTACTATCCTCTCTACGAGTCTCTCTCGCTGGATTCATCCCTGACAACGCAACGTCAGAGAGAGCAGCGAGGCATCTTAACGCCTTACTGTTAGGTAGGCAGGACGCACTTCAAGAAGCAGACTGGCTGAATCTCCGAGCTCTCGGAATGACGCACGCATTTGTGGTGAGCGGACTACACCTTGGTTTAGTGGCGCTTTGGACTCACTATCTGGCCTTTGGCATAACTCGGTTATTGAACATACCCGCTGTGTTGACCATCCGACTGCTAGCGGTGGCTGGCGTATGTAGCATCAGCTACGTTTACGTTGTACTCACGGGGGCATCCCTGCCCGCGGAGCGAGCACTGCTGATGATCTCGATAGCCCTGTTCGCGAGAACCTCGTTGTGGTCTGTTGAGCCCCTCAGTATCGTCGTGGCGACGGGCGCGATATTACTAGCAACCAACCCGTCGTCCGCATTGACTCCCGGTTTTTGGCTAAGCCTTATTCTCACCGGCGTGATCGTAGCCTTTGTCTCTCGACCCGCATCAGGGAGATTGAGCCATTGGTTAACCTTGCATGTTCTGATCGTGGCTGTCTCATCCCTGCTCACGATTTTATTTTTCTCTCAGGTTACATGGGCTGGTTTGTTTTCAAATGTTTTCCTTGTTCCCTTGCTTACGCTTATCGCGCTTCCGTTAGGACTTATCGGTGTCACTCTAATGGGTGTTGATCTACAGCTCGGAAGTCACTTGTTAAGCGCGAGTAGCTTTTTCATAGAGGCGCTGCTTGAGGGTATGGATTTCGTGGTCTCATTAACCGGCGCCGGTATCTTGCAAGCCGTATGGTTGCATCCCGGGATTGTTATAATCGTACTCACAACGTGGTTAGTTTTTCAGTGTCGCGGTGTTGTCCGATTGTGTCTTACCTTTGGCTTCTTCTTCGCATTCTCCTCGGTAGGTCTTAACACCAATAGAGCTTACCTGCATGTGGCTGATGTAGGGCAGGGGACGGCACTTGTTATCAAGAGCGGCGACTTCGTGATGCTCTATGACACGGGAGGGGTAAGTTTCACCGGGCGACCAGTCATCGAGCGTGGTTTCGTTCGGTGGCTTCGACAAAATGGTATTTCTACGATCGACCTATTAATCGTAAGTCATGGTGATACGGACCATGCGGGTGGGCTTCAGGAGATACTTAAACATTTCGACATACGGACTCATTATGGGTTTGGTGGAGAGTCCTGCGCACCAGGAAAAGAAATTTCATTAGGACCGGACGTTAATATCCAGTTTTTATCGGGTACGGGAAAGCGACTGGATAGTTCAAACGACGACTCCTGTGTTATCGGCTTAACGATTTTTGAGTCTGATATTTTGTTGCCTGGCGATATCGCTCGGAATGTTGAGCTCGATTTACTCGCGTTCAGGCAACTTGCAGCACCCCTTACGCTGCTTATCGCAGCGCACCATGGCTCTAATACATCGAGCGGTGCTCACTTTATTGATCAAGTGGCGCCGGCCCATACGGTCTTTACCACAGAATATGGCCATCAATTTGGGCATCCGCACCCTGCTGTGAGGGAACGATTTAGGCGAAGAGGCGTCACGCTTTGGGACACGGGCGTTCGGGCAGGTATTGATTTCGAATTCTTACCGAATAATCGCTTGTCAGTGAGTCCCATGCGAACATCATTGATCCCATATTGGGCGAGTGGACCGCCCCCAAACTGATTCTTCCCTGATCGACTGAGGTGGGTATACTCAAGTCAGCAGTCTGGGGAAAATACTATGATCGATCTACTCGTCGCCGGCGGATGGGTTATGCCGCTGATCGTTGCGTGCTCTGTGGTCGCGTTAAGTATCAGTATTGAGCGATACATTGCGCTCGACCGCTCCAAAGTAGCACCACCGCACCTTCTGGCCACTGTTTGGCGCGATTTGAAGCAAGGCGAGCTTAATGCCCAGAAACTCGCCCAGTTGCGGACTAATTCGCCTCTGGGGGCAATCTTAGCAGCGGGCATTGCCAACCGTGGGCAAGGGCGCGACGTCATGAAAGAGAGTATTTCAGAGGCGGCAAGCCACGTAGTTCATGATTTAGAGAAGTATCTGAACTCCCTCGGCACGGTCGCTGCGATTGCACCGTTACTGGGCCTGCTAGGCACTGTTGTCGGTATGATCGACGTTTTCACCCAAATTACGACCGTAGGGACAGGGAATGCGAATGCACTCGCTGGCGGCATTTCAGAGGCGCTTTTGACGACGGCTGCAGGGCTCATTGTGGCCATTCCTGCATTGGTGATGCACCGCTATTACACAGGTCTAATCGACACGATTGTGGTCGATCTGGAGCGGGAGGCGATCAAGTTAGTTGATGCGATTCACAATGGGGCCGGTCAGGATTACACCGCGTGAAATTTAAGCGTCAGCGACGGGATACGTTGGCGGTGAATCTCACACCGCTCATCGACGTAGTCTTCCTCCTGCTGATCTTCTTCATGGTATCGACGAGTTTTACCGACCTCAGCGAGCTGGTGGTGAATCTCCCTGAAGCAGAGGGCGAGACAGTAGAGCCCGATAAAGGCTTGGATATCATTATCACCGCCGATGGCTCCATGTTTTTAAACGGCACACCGTTTCCTGCAGACGCGGACAATTTACGTGCAATTATCATTGAAAAAACCGGTATTAGACGCGATATACCAGTATCTATCGTCGCAGACGGTGATACGCGGCATGCTATGGTGGTCATGTCGATGGATACAGTGAGTCAATTAGGGTTCAAGCGGCTATCAATCAGTACGCAACGACCCGCAGCCGGTGAATAGTTTGGCAGATCAGTCAGTTAAGACAGTCTCAGATTCCAAGTTGTATGGTCGGCTCCTCACTTACGCCTTCGCTTACAAGTGGTCCTTATTTCTCAGTTTCCTGGGCTACGTTGTCTACAGCCTTGGAAACGTCCTGCTGGCTGATCTGACACAGTTCTTGCTCGATTCACTGGGCGGTCAACCAATGGCGGGGCTGGGTTTCGTGTCGCAGGCCTCACAATGGATTTGGCCTCCGGGAGATAAAACTCCAACAGACTATGCGCGTATCGCGGTTCCTGTCGCGGCAGTTGTCCTATCGCTGGGACGTGCACTGGGCTTCTTTGCCGGAAGCTATTTCATGAACAAAGTAGCGCGCTCGGTCGTTCACGTGCTGCGGACACAGCTGTTTGATGTTCTTGTAAGGGCGCCAAAAGCCCACATTGATAAATACTCTACCGGTGAGCTTCTCTCGAAGGTTACCTTCAACGTAGAGCAGGTGAGTGGTGCCGCCTCAGACGCACTGAAGACGATGCTGCGTGAAGGACTCACCATTATCGCCCTTGTATCCTACATGCTTTACCTGAACTGGGAGCTCACAGCCGTATTTTTCATCGTTGCACCAGCCATAGGGTTGGTCGTACACGTCGTTGGGAAGCATTTCCGTCGCTACAGTAAGCGGATTCAGGACTCTATGGGCTCCGTGACCGAGGTTACCGCAGAGAGTCTGTCCGGGCTGGATGATGTCCGTATTTACGGAGCGACAGAGCAGATTAGTGAACGCTTTGAGTCAGTTAGCCTGTTTAATAAACAGCAAAGCTTGAAACTCGCCTTCGTACAGGCCATTTCAACACCCATCATTCAGACGCTACTGGCGCTAGCACTCGGCGCACTGTTTTGGTTTGCCCTCGATCCTACGGTGCTCAAGGAGTTTAGTGCCGGCTCATTGGTGGCTTTCATCACCGCTGCGGCCCAGCTAGGTAAGCCAATTAGGACGCTGAGTAACATTCAGAGCATTATCCAGCGAGGCCTTGCTGCCGCCGAGGACATCTTTGAGCAACTCGACACCGAGCTTGAGCAAAACACAGGTGGCAGTACCTTGGGTGAGGTCAGCGGTCGTGTTGAATTTCACAATATTGCGTTTCGTTATCCCGGGGCACAGAGCGACGCCATATCTGATGTCAGCTTTGCGGTTGAGGCAGGGCAAACAGTTGCTGTCGTAGGGAGATCCGGTAGCGGGAAGAGTACGCTTGTAAAGCTGCTGGCGCGGTTTTACACCCCAACTGGGGGGCAGATCACCCTCGATGGTAAAGATATACAAGGTATTGAACTGACTAATTACCGCGAACACCTAGCGTTTGTTCCTCAAGCCATCAATTTATTCAGTGACACCGTCGCAGGAAATATCGCCCTTGGCAGCATGTCTGATAGCTCTCAGGAGGCTGTGATAGAGGCTGCCAAACAAGCGCAAGCCGATGGGTTTGTGTCGGAGCTCGAGTCTGATTACGACACGCTCATTGGTGAGCAGGGTGTTGGTTTATCCGGTGGTCAGCAGCAACGTGTAGCCATTGCTCGCGCCTTATTGAAAGCGGCACCAGTCCTAATTTTGGATGAGGCAACATCAGCGCTCGATAACGAATCAGAATCCCTAATACAGTCGGCGTTGGATGCCTCGCGGGCAGGTCGGACAACCTTTGTAGTTGCACACCGTCTTTCCACGATCGAGAGCGCTGACACGGTTCTTGTGATGGATGAAGGGCGCGTGGTGGCCGCAGGTAGTCATTCGAGCCTGCTGGAGCAAGAGCCAATCTACCGGTCGTTGCACCAGCAAGGATTTAACGACGCATGATACCTCGCCGAGAGGGGCTGGAGCGGGCGTTTAACAACGCTTGGTATCACGGCGCCAAGTGGACGTTCATCTTTCTGCCCTTGATCCCGCTTGTGATGTTGGCGACTTCCCTGCGTCGCCGTTTTCGTCCACAGAATGGTTTTGCCGCGTTAGGCGTGCCGGTGGTGGTCATTGGGGGATTGACGGCAGGTGGGACGGGTAAAACGCCCACGCTGATTGCATTGGCGCGTTACCTGTCCGGAAGAGGGTTTAGAGTGGGGGTTGTCAGTCGTGGTTATGGCAGAACGACCGATGACAGTTCACTCTTGGTCAGTGAGGAGCATACCCACGAGGAAGTGGGGGATGAGCCTTTGCTTATTAAGCGGTCTGCCCCTAAAGCGCACGTAATTGTCGGTAAATCACGTAAAAAAGCAGCTAAAAGCCTGATTCGTGAATTTGGTACGCATGTCATTTTGTCGGACGATGGTTTGCAGCACTATGATCTCCCGCGGGATTTTGAAGTGGCAGTTATCGATGCCGATCGAGGGTTGGGTAATGGCTGGTTGCTACCAGTAGGACCACTTAGAGAGCCCAGAGAGCGCCTTTCTTCGGTTAATTTTGTGTTGGAGCGTAATGGTAGCGTTGAGTCTCGAGCGCTCACCTACGCGCCCAAGCGTTTTATATCGGTAAAAACCCAACAAACGCTCACCATTGACGAGGCCAGAGCGCGTTTTGCGGGTGCGTCGTTGGTTGCTGCGACCGGACTAGGGCAGCCCGCTCAGTTTTTTACAATGTTGCGGCACATGGGTTTTGAGTTCACGGAAGTAGCTGTCGCTGATCATGCGGTGCTGCCTTTGAGCGAGATTCAGGCATCACATGATCCTGAGTACATCGTTGTCACAGCGAAAGACGCGGTGAAAATGGACAAGCAAGCGTGCGACAATGTGTGGGTCATAGATGTTGAAGCTCAGTTGCCAGAGTCGCTGATGTCTTCATTGGAGCAACTGCTCGACCGCGTTGCTCGTAATTAGTTTCCGATAACCGGGTAGGCCAGCATGTACCACATTGTCATTCCAGCACGATATGGCTCGACGCGGCTTCCAGCGAAAGCCCTTGCCGATATCAATGGAAAGCCCTTGGTCTATTGGGTGTGGCGGCAGGCAATGCAGTCAAAAGCCGTGTCGGTGACCGTTGCGACCGATGACGTCCGTATCCAGGAAGCCATGATGATTCACGGTGCGGAGGTGGTTATGACGGATCCCCATCACCCCTCGGGGACAGATCGGCTTGCTGAGGTTGCTCGCCTGAAAGACTGGGATTCAAGTGCCATTGTGGTCAATCTGCAGGGCGATGAGCCGCTTATGCCTGTGGCTAACCTCGAGCAGGTAGCGGATTTGCTTAATGGGCATCCGGAAGCCTCAATTGCAACGCTTTGCGAGCCAATCGATACAGCTGACGCTTTCCATGATGCTTCGGTTGTCAAAGTGGTAGCTGATGCTGCAGGTCGGGCCCATTACTTCTCGCGCTCACCTATACCTCATGTAAGAGGTGCTGATGAGGCGTTTGTCCCCGCTGAGGCACGCCGCCACGTCGGTTTGTATGCCTACCGCGTTAGCTTTTTAGCCGATTTCGCATCGCAACCTGTGGCACCGCTTGAGCAACTCGAATCGTTGGAGCAACTGCGAGCGCTGCACTGCGGTCATGAGATCCGCATTGCCGATGCGATAGAACCCGTGCCCGCCGGTGTGGATACACAGAAAGACCTCGATGCTGTAAGACGCGTGATGGCTCCTTAATGCTTAAGGTTGAGGCCAACTTTCAGCTTGGAAGACTAAATACACTGAAACTTGAGTGTATTGCAGAGTGCTATGCGCACGTTTCGACGGGCGAAGAGTTACAGGAGGCCTTGACCGAAGCACGACGTCGCTCGACGAATATCAACGTGCTGGGTGGTGGCAGTAATCTCATACTTAACCGCTATTTACCCGGCATGACTATTCACATGGGCTTGAAGGGGCGCGAACTACTCGAAGAGTCAGCGGACGAATTTGTCGTTCGTCTGCAGGCAGGCGAGGAATGGCATGAGACGGTACTTTGGGCAAATGCTGAAGGTTACTTTGGGCTCGAAAATCTCGCGCTTATTCCGGGCAGTGTGGGCGCAGCACCCGTCCAGAATATTGGTGCTTACGGTGTTGAAATTGCGCAGATGATCGAGCGTGTTCATGTTGTTGATTCGCGTAACGGTGATCTTCGGGCGCTATCGGCGGCCCAATGCTGTTTTAGCTACAGAGACAGCTTGTTTAAGGCCCCCGAGGGGAAACACTTGATCATCACGGCAGTTGACTTGCGGTTGTCGAAGCATCCTGTTGTCAATACGTCCTATCCAGCGTTGCGAGAGGTAGTTTCTGTTGATGCCGCGACGCCATCCGATGTACTAGCGGCGGTCGTTGCCATCCGGCAGTCAAAACTTCCTGATCCAGGGGTTGAGGCGAATGTCGGTAGCTTCTTTAAAAATCCGATTGTTGACCGCGAGATAGCTGAGCACCTAAAGGGCGAGTATCCGGATATGCCTCAATACCTCGTCGACGCCAACACCGTTAAACTGAGTGCAGCATGGATGATTGACCAGCTGGGTTGGCGCGGAGTAGATGAGTGTGGCGTGTCAGTATCCGAAAAACATGCTTTGGTCGTAATTAATAAGTCTGCAAGGTACGCATCTGAAGTGATTGAATTTACGAATAAAATTACTTCCTCAGTGTCTGAAAAATACAGCGTTTCGCTGGATCGGGAACCTGAGTTTGTGGGAAGCGATCAACGGGCATGACAGCGACCAAATTTGATGCTGAGTCTTTTTTAAAGCAACTGACCACACGGCCGGGTGTGTATCAGATGTACGACGCCGCGGGTGGGCTGCTGTACGTAGGAAAAGCAAAGAACCTCAAGAACCGTGTAACGAGCTACTTTCGCGCCAGTGGCCTGTCGGGTAAGACCATGGCCTTGGTGTCACGTATCCGTGACATCCAGGTGACCGTGACGACCACGGAGCGTGATGCACTTCTCTTGGAACACAATTTAATCAAGGAGAATCACCCGCCTTACAACATTCTTCTCAAGGACGATAAGTCATATCCCTATATTTACCTGTCGTCCGAGGACAAGTGGCCCAAACTTGCCTTTCACCGGGGTCCAAAGCGCCGAAAGGGCGAGTATTTTGGTCCGTATCCGAGCGCTGGTGCTGTTCGATCGACCCTGCATTTGATGCAAAAGGTATTCAAAGTGCGTCAGTGTGAGGAATCTTATTTCCGGAATCGGTCACGTCCTTGTCTTCAGTATCAAATTGGTCGTTGTTCCGGGCCCTGTGTGGGTTTGGTCAGTGATGAGGATTATCGAAAGCAGGTTGAGAACTCGGCGCTGTTTCTTGGCGGTAAGTCGCAAAAGGTAATGAAGCGTATTGCCGATGACATGGAAGCAGCGGCTGAAAAATTAGAATTTGAGAAGGCGGCTGAGTACCGAGATCAGCTCCAGCGACTACAAGATGTGCAATCAGCTCAGGGAATTGAGGGCTCAAGGGGCGAGCTTGATCTTCTGGCAGTTAAACAAGCTCACGGGCAGGCCTGTATTCAGGTGCTTTTCGTTAGAGAGGGCCGAGTGCTGGGATCGCGCACCTACTACCCAGCGACGCAGTTAGAGGAGGATGAAACATCTGTATTAGATGCCTTTATTCCTCAGTTTTACCTCTCGGGTCGCCAAACCATTCCGCAGGAAATTGTGGTCAGTCACAAGCCAAACGACGCGCAACTACTCTGTGACACGCTCATGGAGCAAGGAAAGCGAAAAGTGGCTATCAAAACGCAGGTGCGCGATGCGCGAGCGCGTTGGCTTCAGCTCGCAAAACAGACAGCTGAGAGTAATCTTGAATCTTTCCTCAGTGGGAAACAGACCATGGCAGGGCGCCTAGAGGCCCTGAGACGCGAGCTGGACCTCGATATGACTCCGTCTCGCATGGAGTGCTTTGATATCAGTCATAGCTCAGGTGAGGCCACTGTTGCGTCCTGTGTAGTGTTTGACAGTAATGGCGCGCGAAAAGCGGACTACCGTAAGTTCAATATTGACGGCATCACAGGTGGTGATGATTACGCAGCCATGCAACAAGCGCTGGAGCGTCGGTATCGTCGGTTATCCAAAGGCGAGGGTACCTTACCGGACGTGTTGTTCATCGATGGCGGCAAGGGACAGGTGTCGCAGGCGCAACAAGTCTTGGAGCAATTCGAGCTCACCACGGTAAAAGTGGTGGGCGTTGCCAAAGGTACAACCCGAAAAGCCGGTTTCGAAACGCTGATCGACGGTGATACGGGAGCAGAGAGTCAGTTGCGAGGTGATAACCCGGCGCTGCACCTAATTCAGCAGATACGCGATGAGGCCCACCGGTTTGCGATTAGTGGGCACCGAGGCAGACGCGGTAAAGCCCGAAAACAGTCAACTCTGGAGGGAATTGGAGGCGTTGGTGCGAAGCGAAGACGCGACTTGTTGCGCCATTTTGGCAGCATTCGGGGCGTCGAAAATGCGTCCGTCGAAGAAATTTGCAAAGTCGACGGCATCAGTGCCACCCTTGCGCAAACTATCTACGACCATCTACACACCGTAGAGCAATGATTTTGGAAGCCCTGTGAGCTGGAATCTCCCGAACATACTGACTCTCCTGCGAGTTTTGTGTATCCCTCTGATGGTGGGAGCCTTCTACTTGGCTGGACCCTATGCGGGTATTACCTCGGCGATCATCTTCGTCGTCGCGGCCATCACTGATTGGCTCGATGGCTGGGTGGCTCGAACCTTGGATCAAGAGAGTGAGTTCGGTGCCTTTCTGGATCCGGTCGCTGATAAGTTGATTGTTGCGACCGCATTGGTACTCCTCGTCGATCACTATGATTCTCTGTGGGTGACGCTGAGTGCCATTGTCATTATCGGCCGAGAGATATTGGTCAGTGCTTTGCGAGAGTGGATGGCGAGGCGGGGAGACAGCCAGTCGGTTGCGGTGACGGTTGTCGCCAAGTTCAAAACGACACTCCAAATGGTGGCCATTATCGGTCTACTTTGGCGGATGGATGAGGGCTATGGCGATTTACTCCTCCTCGTGGCCTTCATTTCTCTAGCGCTCGCCGTCGTGCTGACACTCTGGTCCATGTGGAAGTACCTTGAGGTAATGCTGAAGGCTGAGGCGAGGGACGCTGTGTAGTAAAGCAGTTGATAACGCTCTCTAGAGGGTTACACTGGCAGTATGCGGGAATAGCTCAGCTGGTAGAGCGCAACCTTGCCAAGGTTGAGGTCGCGAGTTCGAACCTCGTTTCCCGCTCCATTTTCTCTTCGTGTGTGTGTCTGGCTCGCTGGTGTATCTCAGCGAAGCGCATAAAGACCTCAAACCACACCAACGCTTGGCTGCTTCGTGACTCTTGAGCTCTGGCTACTACTGGCAATGACTTTACTGGCTGGCGCTATGTCGCCCGGTCCCAGCGTCGCGCTCGTCCTTCGCACCGCTATCACACACGGTCGCTCAAATGCGCTGGCTGTGGCGCTGGCACATGGGGTCGGAATCAGCGTCTACGCCCTCGCTGTGGTACTTGGCCTAGCCGGCCTTATTCAAAACTCAGTATTTTTCATGAACGCCCTGCAGATCGGTGGGGCGCTGTTCCTCCTCTATCTGGGTTGTCGGATGCTCTTCGGCAGTATTAGGGCTCTAACAGGCGTCAACAAAGAAGGTGTGGATGCCAACGATCATTCAACGACTAACGCCGATAATTCCGTACTGGGGCTCTGGCAGCACGCTTTCAACGGTTTCCTTATCGTGTTTTTCAATCCAAAGGTGGTGATATTTTTTGTTGCGATTTTCAGCCAGTTCCTGAATGCCGAACAAGTAATCTCAACACAGGTCTTTGCCGCGCTAATGGCGGGGGTCATTGATGCCGCTTGGTACGCGCTTGTCGGCATGTTAGCGAGCAATCAGCGCTTTGCCGCTACGTTAACTCGAGCCTCACTGGTTATTGACGGTGCTTTTGGAACCCTCTTCGTGGGCTTTGGTATCGCAGTGATCCTAAGTTTGTTCTGAGCGCTCAGGCTTTATTGGTTGAGGGCCGCAACAACCCTCGCGTGAAACTCCTCGATGAAAAAGGCGGGAGCCGCTGGGATGGCCATCGCATTAGGCACCGAGCCAAGCCAGTTAGAATCGGCGACAGAACCAGGAATGAGGAACATTTTTCGCTCGTCTGATCGATTTAGGTAAGGCTGATACAGGCTTGCCCGGACCAGAATCAGATTGTGTTTGAAGTCCATTGCGATGAATTGACCATCAAAGCCGCGGGTAACAATCACAAGGTTTAAACAACCACCATTGCCATCGTCCTCGCCACAGAAACTCCAGAATTGCTTATCGTAAAAGCTGTCCATCGCGCGAACTTGCGATACGTAGCTGCCATACTGTGTCCCACTTTCCAGCTCGATACCGCCTAAGTGCATCAGGTAACCAAACTTCGCAAAATCACGAGGTGTGGCGTCGAGGCAGCAATAGGTTAGGTAGTTCCCGTTTGACTGACCGCTCTCCACGTTATCGCGCCACCAATAAGCGGTCATATTGATAGGCTCGAAGAGTTCCGTTTGCGCAAACGTTCCAGGATCCTGCCCGGTCGCTCGAAACAGTATTTCGCCCAGAACCTGTGTATCACAATTCGAGTAGAGAAATTCGCCGGCTCTGTAGATGCCATCGGAGTCCCAGGGATAGGCAGCACCATCGACTGCAAGATCACGATTGATGCATCCCGACATTTGATCCGGGTAAAACACGATATTCCCACCGGCTGCCGCATCGCCTTGGTTAGCACACTCTCCGAGGTCGCCGGTGCTGGGTAAAAAGCACACAGGCACAAGCCCCGAGCGCATGTCTAATAGCTGCTCAATGGTGATATTGATGCGGTCATCGGCCTGCCATTCGGTGATGAAATCTGAGGCTAATTGATCGGTCGATGTGATGATGCCTTTCTCGATGGCCATGCCGATCAGCATGCTGGTAAAGGACTTCGCGGTAGACCATGAGGTCATCAGGCTTGCGCTATCACGAGTTCCATAATTCTCAATCCAGAATGCCGGATCTTGATCGCCAGGGTAGGAACCCAGAGAGGTGAGCGTATTAACCTCACCGTCCGCAATGCCTCGATACTGCTCTTCGATGAGTTTGCCGTCGCGTATGACAAGGGCCGCCTGGGTAAATGTCCCGTCTTGCATGGCGTAATCAAAGGCATCCGACAATGATGCGGCGTTGAACCCGGCATCAGCTGGGGATTGTTTCTCCCAAGTGTCGGGATGCGGTGATTCGAAACTAGGCGGCGGCGTTACGACCGAGGAGGGTGGTGTTGAGCCACCGCCTCCGCCACCGCAGGCCTGAAGTGAAAAGGCTACGATGAGGGAAAGAAAAGCTAGCTTGCTCACACGTAGCCTCCGAGGCCTTTATTGGCGCAGGTCTATTGGTGGGCTTCTGCGGTCGCTTTGGCCCATTTATAGTCGGCCTTTCCATTCGGTGCGCGTTGCACCACATCCACACAAATGGCTTGCTTAGGGGCTTTGTACCCCGCGAGTTGTGATCGAACATGCTCTCGCAACCCGTCTTCACCAATGGGTGCTGTCCCAGCCTTCTGCGAGTACACCGCGACCACTCGGTTGCCAAGACGCTCGTCCGGTAATCCCACGACGAGGCAGTCCTCTACATCATCGTGCCGCTTGATGGACTCCTCAACCTCTTCCGTGAACACTTTTTCACCACCGGTGTTGATGCATTGAGACCCGCGACCCAGAAGTGTGATGCTTCCATCCGCCTCGACTGTCGCGAAGTCTCCGGGGAAGGAGTACCGAACACCATTGACGGTCCGGAAGGTTCGCGCCGATTTCTCCTCATCTTTGTAGTAACCACGAGGCACGATGCCTGCCGTCGCAACCATCCCCATTTCGCCCGATCCAGGTGCGACGGGCTCATCGTCTTCGTTGAACACCTTTACGTATTCCGCGATGCTAAATTTCGCGGTTTTCGCGGCGTTGTCTCGTGTACTTATCGACCCGCCCATGGAGCCCTCTGTTGAGCCCATGATGTCGTTGAGCACCATATCCTGATGCTCGAGAAGGCCCTCTTTGATTTCGGAAGACCACATGACACCTGAGGACGCAATTTGACCTACTCGTGACAAGTCATAGGGCTTGCCTGCCGCCTTCGCTGCATCGAGCGCGGCTAAAATTGGCCGAGCAAATGCGTCACCGACAATGGTCAGGTCGGTTACTTCATTATCAACCACACACTGCAACAAGCTGTCCGCGTCCAGATGCTGGGTTCGTTGTGTGATCACCGTGCCGCCACAGTTCAACGCAACCATGGTCCCAATCCACATGCCCGTTCCATGCATTTGGGGACAAGCGGGCAAGCTTCGGTGCACCGCACCCATCTCGGTGATGGCTTTTGCTCCGGCAAGAACCTCATCAATGGAAGTGGGTGGCGGGAGTCCGCGCGATGTATAGCCACCGATGCATAGCCAATGGGCGAGGGCACCGTTGTCATACATAACGCCCTTTGGCATGCCGGTGGTGCCACCGGTATAGAGCATGTAGCGATCGTCGTAGGCACTTGGCGTAAAGGGGAGCGGTGTCGAGTCGGCTAGGGTCGTCTCGTAATCCAAGGCACCATCTAGCAGCGGATTGCCCGATTCATCCTCCACCTGAATGTAGAGCTTTATCTTGGGTAGGCTGTCTCGAATTTCGGCAATGCGGGGTGCGTAGCTCGCGTGATAGATAACCACTTCGGCATCGCTGTTATCCAAGAGATAGATCAACTCCTCGGCACGGTAGCGGTAATTGACGTTGACTGGACAGACTGACTGCTTGAAGCAACCAAAGTGTGCCTCCGTGTACTCATTACAGTTGAGCATATACATGCCCACAGAAGCCCCATTGGTCACACCGGTTTCGCTGAATAAACCCGCGAGACGGGCTGCTCGCTCGTTAAACTGTGACCAAGTGACCGTCTTACCTTCACAGATAAGTGCGGGTCTGTCGGGAAACGTCTCTGAAAGCGCTGTCCAGACATTATTGAAGTGAAATTCCATTGCTTTGCTCCGCTGAATTTATTGTTGTTTCACAGCGCGGCGCTGACACGGGAATCAAACGCCGATCCACAACCTTGAGCGTCTCATGAGCAACAAGAGAATGCTAGAGCATAGAACGGCGTCGGTAGTGTCTCGCCGAGGTTCGGTGAGAGAGGAGATTAGGACGAGGATGAGTCGACGACGCGCACCACACCCAAGTTAGTGCCTTTGACTCGGGTTTTCTTCAGATGCTTCAAAATCGGCTTAGGCATACCCTCGGGAAGATCGACTGTCGAGTAGTGTTCGAAAATATTGATACTGCCAATGAACTGACCTTCGATACCGGCCTCATTGGCAATGGCACCAACGATTTCGCGCGCTTTAACGCCCTGTTTTCGGCCGACAGCAAGCCAGAAGCGCTCCATGACAACGTCTGGGTGCTCATCAAGTGGTCTGGCACGTCCCAGCTCCTTCGCAGTGTAGGTAAGCGGTACCTCGCGTTCCTTACCTCGCTTGTCACGAAGCGGAAGGGGTTCGCGTGACTTCTTCGGGCTCTCACTGTCACCACCGAGGGGCTTTTTAGTGGTTCGCGTTTCACGAGGGGGTTCAGTGCCGTCGATGATCATGGTTGCCAGAGCTAGCGCAATATCCCGATGGGTGTTTCCCTCGTTGATTAACTGCTCAATGGCATCATTCGCGCGCGGGTGGTGTTGCGCTTCCAGCCCAGAGCGAAGTTGTGCGATCAGTCGGTCTCGTGCTTTTGCATCAATGTCCTCAAAGGACGGGAGATCAATTTGCTCAATCTTCTGCTTCGTAACACGCTCGATGTTATGCAGCATGCGGCGTTCACGGGGAGCCACGAACAAGATTGCTTTGCCTTCGCGCCCAGCACGACCGGTTCTGCCAATACGGTGCACGTAGGATTCCCGATCGAAGGGGATGTCATAATTGATGACGTGCGTAATTCGCTCTACATCCAGTCCTCGTGCCGCAACGTCAGTCGCGACGACAATATCGAGTCGTCCGTCCTTGAGTTGCTCGACTGTTTTAAAACGCGTTTTCTGATCGATATCGCCGTTTAAGGGTGATGCATTAAAACCGCGCTGGCGTAATTGGTCTGCAATGGCCGACGTACTTTCTCGAGTTCTGACGAACACAATGACGCCTTGTGTATCCTCGACGCCCAGAAAGCGTGTCAGGGCGTCGAGTTTGTTCGTGCCCTTCACGAGCCAATAGCATTGCTCGATGTTGGCGTTGGTTGTAGCCGCCGATGTAATGGCGACTTCCACTGGATCTTGCAAATGCTCGCTCGCAATTTCTCTGATGCGCTGGGGCATGGTTGCCGAGAACAGGGCGACGCGCCGGCCCTTCGGCGTCTGAGCGAGGATTTCATCGACATCATCGATGAAGCCCATTCTTAGCATCTCATCCGCCTCATCGAGTACGACTGATTTTATTTCACTGAAATTGGCGCTGCCTCGCTTCAGGTGGTCCAGCAAACGACCGGGCGTGGCTACGACGATATGAACCCCTTCTTTGAGGCTGCGAAGTTGCTGGCGCATATCATTACCACCGCATAATGCCACGACTCGGCAGCCATCAGACGATTTGGCATAGCTCCTGAACGCATCCGCGACTTGCATGGATAGTTCGCGGGTGGGGCAGAGAACCAGGACCTGTGGGTTTCGCCGGTTGTAGTCAAGCTTGGCTAATGCCGGAAGTGCAAATGCGGCTGTTTTGCCCGTGCCTGTCTGGGCAATACCGACCACATCCCTATCTGCCATCAAGGCGGGAATGGTTTCCGCCTGAATGGGCGTTGCCTCTTCATAGCCCAGTACGCTGAGGGATTCCAATAGAAAAGGCGGTAGCCCAAGGCTTGAAAACGCCATGGGTGAAGGGGTGGTGTCGGTCATAACGGGTATACGGGCGAGGAAAGCGCGCAGACTACGCGTTAAGGCCCCAATTCAAAAGGGAAATCCTGCCACTATTTGCAGTTAACCCTAGTGATCCAACTTAAGACTTTGCTGTCATTCCTGTCAGTGCGGCCTCAGTTTTCGATATGTCTCCCAATAGCGTCCGGTGAGCCATCCAGAAGAAGAACACCCCCGAGGTGCCCATGGTAAGAGCCGTTAACATCGCGTACCGCAGATTTTCCACGCCAAAGACAGGTGTGTAGGCATCAGAAAGGGCACCCACAACTAACGGCCCTAAACCAAGGCCGATCATGTTGATAACGAATAGCAAGACAGCCGAGGCGCTTGCCCGCATGTTAGGTGCAACTAGTGTGTGGCAGATGGCGATACAGGGCCCCAGGTACAAGGTGTTCAGGATGTGGGCTGGAGTGTAAGCCAGAACCACGTAGAGGGGCTCGCTCCCTAGCAAGGTGTAGTAAGACAGCGGTAACGACAGTATCAGTCCCCAAAGCGCAATACGGACATACCATCGCTTATCGCGTTTGCCCCATCGATCGGCAAGGTAGCCTCCAAGGAAGGTTCCCAGCATCCCAGTGGAGCCCGAGATCACGCCCATAAACATGCCCACCTCTGTCACTGTGAGTCCGTAATTGCGGATGAGCAGCGAAGGAAAAAAGTTACCGTTGCCGTAGCCAACGAAGGACGCGGTGGAGCAGCCCAGCGCAATCCACCAAAATGCCGGTCGTTGAAGTAGAAAAACGATGGTTTCTTTGAAGCTTGCTTTTTCGTTCTCAGCTGCATTGGGCAGAACGGTCCGAGGCGGCTCCCGCACGAGGAGCAATAGAAGAAAAGCCAGGACTACCCCGGGAATACCGACGATGAAAAATGCATTGCGCCAACCATAAGTGTCCGCGATCCAACCCCCGGCAAAATAACCAAAAAAGATGCCGAGATAGATGCCCGTGGTATAGATTGAGAGCGCTGTGCCGCGCTGCTCCTCAGGGAAGTAGTCGCTGAGCATCGAATGCGAGGGCGGCGACCCGCCCGCCTCACCAAGACCCACGCCCAGGCGAGCCAATAGAAGCTGGGTATAGTTTTGCACCATGCCGGACAAAGCGGTCATAACGCTCCAGATGCCGAGCGAGACGGCAACAATATTCCGTCGATTGCTTCGATCGGCCAACCAGGCGATGGGGATTCCAGCGGTTACATAAACCACAGCAAAGCTGAAGCCGGTTAACAGCCCCAGCTGAGTATCACTGAGCCCGAGCTCTGCTTTGATGGGCTCCTGCAAGATCACCAGAATCTGACGATCGATGAAGTTAAAGGCATAGACGACCGTAAGAATGGCCAGAACAAACCACTTGTAGTTATTCGATTGGGGGTCAGTCACGCTGTCTCTCTGCATAGATTAGGGGCTATTTTTGGTGAGCTTCGCTCAACTCGCGGTGTTGCAATGCCACCCGGTCGACACAGCATGCCATAGTTGGGTTAAGCTTCCAGTCCCTTGGCAAACAGCAGTACAGCCCAATGAGCGACGAGCAGTCCCTGACTCACCTCGATAGCAAAGGCGAGGCCCATATGGTGGATGTGGGAGATAAGGCCGTGACTCAGCGGATCGCTACAGCACGATCTAAGATCAGAATGCAGCCAGAGACCTTGGCGGCGATTGAGTCGAGCGAACTTAAGAAGGGTGATGCGCTTGCTACGGCTCGCATCGCAGCCATTCAGGCCGCCAAAAAAACCAGCGATTTAATACCCCTGTGCCACCCCTTGCCTATTACGAAGGTGTCCGTCGATCTCACCATCGATCACGACCTCCCGGGCGTGGTAATCGATGTTACCTGTAAGGTTCGAGGCCAGACAGGCATCGAAATGGAGGCGCTGACCGCGGCATCGGTCGCCGCGCTGACGCTATATGACATGGCCAAGGGTATCGACCGAGGTATGGTAATCGAGCAGACAGCGCTGTTGCACAAGTCAGGTGGTAAGACGGGAGAGTGGCAGAATGACGATCACCGTTAAGTTCTTTTCGCTGATTCGTGAGGCCGTGGAGACCGAGCAGTTAACGCTTGAACTGAGCGATAGCCTGACGACGGTCGAGGCGCTAAAAAACGAGCTCGGTCTTCGAGGCGAGGCTTGGAGCGAGGCTCTGTCTCACCCGAATTTAATTCAGGCAGTAAATCAACGGGTTGTCTTTCAAGAAGAGGGAATCAAGGACGGCGATGAAGTTGCCTTCTTCCCTCCGATGACCGGTGGCTGATGTGTTGGTGCACGTAACAGATGAGGCGATTGACCCTGGCGACTTGGCTGCCGGGTTTTACCGTCGTCATCCCGACGCTGCGGTCGCGACATTTGCCGGCTTCGTTCGTGATTTCAATGATGAAGGGAATGTCGATAGTTTATTCCTCGAATGCTACGTCGAAATGGCGACGCGCGTGCTGACCGATTTGGGAACCACAGCACAGGAGCGTTTTGGTCTTCGGGCATGGCAAATCGTGCATCGGTTTGGCCAGATGGAAACTGAAGACCCCATTGTTTTTGTCGCTACCAGCGCCGATCACCGTGGAGAGGCGTTTGCTGGCTGCGAGTTTGTCATGGATACGCTCAAGACAGATGCGCCTTTTTGGAAGCGAGAGCATTCCGGCGATGAAGGCCAATGGGTTACAGTCAAAGCCGTTGATAAGGACCGCCGAGAAAGGTGGTCCACTGAGGGTCTTGATCAATGAAGTATTGCAGCAGTTGCGCGCACGAGGTCGTTCGCAAGATCCCAGAGGGCGAGGACCGTGAGCGGGATGTTTGCCCATCCTGCGGTGAGATTTTCTACGTCAACCCCAAGATTATCGTTGGCTGCATACCCACTGTAGGTGACCAAGTACTGCTGTGTAAGCGGGCTATTGAACCGCGCTACGGAAAATGGACCTTACCTGCTGGGTTCATGGAAAACCGTGAGACCACTGCAGAGGGCGCTGCGCGAGAAATGTGGGAAGAAGCCGAGGCGCGCGCTGTCGACATGGCGCTCTATCGCATATTCGATGTCCCTCATATTAGTCAGGTATATGTCTTTTACCGATGTGAGGTACTGGATGGGCAGTTTGGCGCAGGTTCCGAGAGTCTTGAAAGTGCGCTGTACTCAGAGGCTGATATTCCATGGGATGAGCTTGCGTTCCCCGTTGTCATCGAGATGCTCAGAGAATTTTTTGAGGACCGAAAAACTCAGGAGTTTCCGGTGCGTAACAGCACGATCCGGTACCAGAAACGTCGCACCGGGTAGGCCAGCAGATTAGCTATTTTTCGTGCCTCTATTTTTAACTCAACGATAATCAGAGGAGTTGTCATGTCACTTCCAACCACAGGATCACCCGCACCGGGCTTTACGCTTGAGGACAATAACGGCGCTGAGGTCTCACTAAGCGATTTCAAGGGAAAGAAAAACGTATTGGTGTATTTCTACCCTAAGGCGATGACGCCCGGATGCACGGTACAAGCACAGGGGTTGCGTGATATCGCAGCAGAGCTCGAGGGACATGATGTCGCCGTGTTGGGTATCAGTCCAGACCCGGTAAAGCGTTTAGCCAAGTTTGTAGAGCGCGACGCGCTCAATTTCCAGCTGCTCAGCGATGAAGATCATGCCGTGGCCGATGCTTATGGTGCCTGGGGACCGAAGAAGTTCATGGGGCGGGAGTTCGACGGGATTCTGAGAACGAGCTACCTAATCGATAAAGAGGGCAATCTTCGTGAGATTCTTAACAAGTTTAAGACTAAGGATCACCATGAAGTGGTGCTGAACACGGTCGCTGAGCTAGGTCTATGATCGATCTTTACACCTCGCCAACGCCCAACGGCCACAAGGTGTCGATTGCGCTGGAGGAGATGGGGCTCGATTACGAGGTGCACACGATCGATCTGAGGTCGGGTGAGCAGAAGCAGGAGCCATTTTTAGCGCACTCTCCGAATGGGCGTATACCAGCCATTTACGATCGGGATTACGATCTGTCCATCTTTGAGTCGGGGGCTATCATGATTCACCTCGCCGAGAAGTCAGGTCAATTCCTGCCCACCGATACCGTGGGTCGATCTCGGGTAATTCAGTGGTTGATGTTTCAAATGGGTGGTATCGGCCCCATGATGGGTCAGGCAAACGTGTTCTACCGTTATTTCCCAGAGAAGATTCAGGCTGCCATTGACCGCTATCAAAGCGAGGGACGTCGCCTTTTCGAGGTGCTGAATGCGCAGTTGGGGAAGACAGAGTACCTCGCCGGTGATTACAGTATTGCCGATATGGCGAATTGGGCGTGGGTACGAACGCATCGCTGGAGCGGTATTGAAATCGAGGGTCTTGAGGACCTTCAGCGCTGGCACAATGCCATTAAGGTCCGACCCGCGGCGGAGAAAGGGATCACGGTTCCGGTCGATTTGCGTTTGCTTCGCGATGGGAAAGAAGACTCGAAAGAGACCAAAGACTTCATTAAAGGCGCCCAATCGATGGTGCAGGGCGTCAAACAGGACTGAGTAGCGTGTATAGAGTTATTACGTGTAATACCAACGGTATTCGAGCCGCGCAGCGCAAGGGTTTCTTCGAGTGGTTGGCCAAACAGAACGCCGATGTGGTGTGTATTCAGGAAACCAAGGCGCAGGAGCACCAGTTGGTGGATGATGCATTTCGGCCCGATGGCTATCATTGCTATTACAACGATGCCGAGCGCAAGGGTTACAGCGGCACAGCGTTGTACGCCAAGCAAAAGCCGTCAGCGATCGAAGTAAAAGTAGGGTGGGAGCCAGTCGATTCCGAAGGACGCTACTTACGGGCTGACTTCGATGGCATCAGTGTTATATCCCTCTACGTCCCCTCGGGCTCGAGTAATGATGATGCGCAGGCAAGAAAAGATGTCTTCATGGAGCGCTTTACGCCGCATATGGCAGAGCTATTGAAGGAAAAGCGGGAATTCATCATCTGCGCCGACTGGAATACCTGTCACCAGAACATCGATCTCAAAAATTGGCGAAGCAACCAGAAAAACTCGGGCTTTATGCCGCACGAGCGTGAATGGCTCACTAAGCTTTACGAGGAACAGGGCTGGGTTGATGTTTTTCGGCAGATGACTACAGAGCCCGATCTTTACACTTGGTGGTCCAATCGTGGGCAAGCGTGGGCAAACAACACGGGGTGGCGACTGGACTATATGCTGGTATCACCCGGTTTATCGGGTACGGGAACAAATTTCGCCATCTATCGTGACGAGCGGTTCTCAGACCACGCGCCTGTTACCATCGATTTTAATGTATAGAATCCAATACTCATTAATCATTTAACTTACTGTTTTAATTAAGGTTTACGATATGTTTATAAGTCAGGCACATGCACAAGCAGCGAACCAACCCCCAGCGGGAGGCGAGTGGTTCCTGCCCATCATGATGATTGGTCTGCTGGTTTTTATGTATTTCACGACCATCAGACCTCAACGAAAACGCCAAAAAGAGCACGCCGAACTCGTTAACTCGCTCGGTAAAGGTGACGAGGTGCTTATGAGTTCCGGCTTGATGGGCAAGATTGTGGACTTGTCCGACCTTTACGTAGTCGTCAATGTCTCAGACAAGGTTGATTTGAAGTTCCAGCGAACGCACGTCACTGCAACGCTGCCAAAGGGCACGATCAAAACCCTTGGGGCTTAAAACTATCCTTAACTATCCACCCAGAGAGCCACTGGCGGTTCTCCCATCACCGTTTCACCTGCTCAGCCGGGCGTCTGAGCGATGGGGGCAGGGTCGCCGTATCTGGTGCAAGCGCGATGACCTTACCGGCTCGTTATTGACGGGCAATAAGGTGAGGAAGCTCGAGTTCCTTGCAGCGGAAGCACTCAATACCGGATGCACCGTATTGGTGACTGCGGGTGCCTTGCAGAGCAATCATTGCCGTGCAACCGCCGCGGTTGCCGCCCAGTTAGGCCTCAAGTGTGAGCTGATACTGAGGGGAGAGGAGCAGGAACTTAGCGGCAACTACCTTCTCAGCAAGATGCTGAACGCTGAAATTACATACGTGTCCAGGCGGACTACTGGCGATGAAATGACCGTTCATCTGGCCGAGTCCGAGAGACGATGGGCGGCCAAGGGTGAAAAAGCCTTAACGATCCCTATTGGCGGAAGCGATTCGATAGGTATTTGGGGTTATATCCTAGCAGTTGAAGAACTCATGGCGGATATGGAGCAAAACGCTCTGACTCAGGTGGCTATGGTGCACGCCACTGGATCTGGCGGTACGCAAGCGGGGTTAAATGCGGGGGTTTTATTGCACGGTGCGTCGGCTGATGTCATTAGCTATGCGGTGTGTGACGACGAGAACTACTTTAATGCCAAAGCACAGGAGGATTGGGAAAACCTTCGTGCTTATCGCTCAGAGCTTCCCGACGAACCCATCAAGACACTCACTAGTGATAAATACATTGGACCGGGATACGGCCGAGCGGGCGATGAGATCTTTGACACGCTGGCAGAACTCGCACGGCTTGAAGGTATTACCTTGGACCCAGTGTACACAGGCAAGGCATTTCACGGCCTGATCACTGATTTGTCACAGAACACCTTTCCATCGGAGGCATCCGACATCATTTTTATGCACACAGGCGGGGTATTCGGTATCTTCCCCCATGCATCGGCTGTTCAAGCGGCGCTGGGGCGCGGCTGAACGGCTGTTCAAGCAACTATAAACAAGGGGCAGGATGATGCTTGAAACAATAATTCAGGAAGTGAACGCGGTGGCGTGGGGTCTACCCATGCTCATTTTACTGCTTGGCACGGGGATTTATCTCACGCTCGGCCTGGGCTTCATGACACTGCGTAAGGTGCCTCGTGCGGTCTCACTGCTGTTCTCGGGTGTTTCAGGTCGTGGTGAGGGCGATATTGTCCCCTTCAAGGCCCTCATGACGTCACTGTCCGCCACTATCGGTACGGGTAATATCGCGGGTGTTGCAACAGCGATCACTCTGGGTGGTCCGGGTGCTTTGTTCTGGATGTGGATCACTGCGCTATTCGGAATGGCGACCAAGTACGCCGAAGGCGTTCTGGCGGTTCGCTACCGCGAGCAAGACGATCAGGGCGGGTACTCAGGCGGCCCCATGTACTACATTCGAAATGGCCTGGGCGCGCGCTACGGTGCGTTTGCGACTGGATTGGCCTTCGCGTTCGCTTTATTTGGCGCGACGGCCGGTTTTGGTCTTGCTAATACGGTTCAATCGAACTCCGTAGCCCAAGTTTTGACAGATAACGCGGGCGTTCCCTGGTGGATCACCGGCCTGGTTCTCATGCTCATGGTGGGCGCCGTGATTCTCGGTGGTATTAAGCGAATTGCCGATACGGCGGGCGCTGTTGTGCCCGCAATGGCGATCTCGTACATCATCATGAGCCTGATTGTCATACTGATGAATATTTCTGATGTACCCGCAGCGTTCGCCACTATTGTGGATAGCGCCTTTAACGGTGCTTCAGCAGCCGGAGGCTTCGCAGGAGCGACCGTATGGGCCGCTATTCGATTCGGTGTTGCACGAGGCATTTTTTCCAATGAGGCGGGTTTGGGCAGTGCGCCTATCGCGCACGCCGCAGCGAAAACGAATGAGCCCGTGGAGCAGGGGCTTGTGGCCATGCTTGGCACCCTAATTGATACGTTGATTGTGTGCACCATGACAGGCTTAGTTATAGTGCTAACTGGTGTGCTGGAGTCGGGTGTCTCGGGAGCTAGCTTAACCTCGATGGCTTTCGGTGCTGTTTTACCGGGCGGTGAATGGGTGGTGACCATTGGTGTCGTCGTTTTCGCGACCACAACCATGATGGGTTGGGCCTTTTACGGTGAGCGATGTGTGGTTTATCTGTTTGGCACGAAGGGCATCATGCCGTTTCGGGTGTTGTGGGTGCTTGCGATCCCTGTAGGCGCCGGCGCGGATCTGGGCTTAATTTGGTTGGTCGCAGATACACTCAACGCATTCATGGCCATTCCGAACCTGATAGGGCTTCTATTGTTGTCGCCTGTTGTATTTGCACTTACGCGAGAGTATTTCGCGCGGAAGCCATCGGGTACAGAAGTTGCCGCTGAGTGATTTCTAGACCGGGAATACTGAATGTATGTCTAATTTGGCACCAGAGAAGTTAGTTATAGCGATCTCGTCACGAGCGCTCTTCAATCTGGACGCAGAGCATTTAGTCTATGAGGAACAGGGGCTTGAGGCGTATTCTGCATACCAAATCGAGCATGAGGATACACCCCTAGATCGAGGGCAAGCATTCAATCTCGCCAAGAAGCTGTTGGCGTTAAATGATGTCTTATCCGAGCCTCTCGGCGTTGAGATCGTTCTTCTGTCCCGAAACTCAGCGGATACGGGCCTGCGAATCTTTAACTCCATCGAACACTACGGCCTGCCGATTACTAGGGCGGCTTTCTGCGGCGGCGCATCACCCTGGCGCTATATTCAGGCGTTTGGGTGTCACTTGTTTCTGTCGTCTGAGTCTGCGGATGTGCGTAAGGCGCTCGAAAATAACGTTGCTGCGGCGACGTTGGTGTCGAAGCCAGTCGATGACTCGGCGAGTTCAACCATTCGCTTCGCGTTCGATGGCGATGCAGTGCTATTTTCAGATGAGGCAGAGAAAGTCTACAAGTCAGAGGGGCTTGAGGCGTTTACGGCGAGCGAGAGAGCACATCGTAATGAGCCTTTGATGGGAGGTCCATTCAAGAGCTTCTTGAGTGCGCTTCATGTACTGCAACAATCACTTCCAGAGGAAGCGCAGTTGATAAGGACAGCGCTGGTTACTGCTCGTTCGGCGCCCGCGCATGAACGCGTGATCCGAACGTTACGCGCATGGGATATTCGTCTCGATGAGTCCATTTTCCTCGGCGGCCTCCCGAAAGTTGAGTTTTTGAAAGCCTACGACGCTGACGTGTTTTTTGATGATCAGCAAACGCACTGCGAGTTGGCGGCGGACCATATTGCGACCGGGCATGTGCCGCACGGTGTCGCAAACG
>Ga0181574_10000963_pt1 | contig 27053 bp, 30 predicted proteins | sample 101ome_24_FD_145600 | JGI IMG/M metagenome (GOLD analysis project Ga0181574, IMG submission 145600) | Coastal salt marsh microbial communities from the Groves Creek Marsh, Skidaway Island, Georgia - 101410AT metaG (spades assembly) | ecosystem: Environmental > Aquatic > Marine > Intertidal zone... | reverse complement strand
GGTATAAGGAGGTCCCCGTCATCATCTCATCATGGACAACCTACCAAAGACATGGGACGATTGGATTGAGAACTTCAAAACGTGGCAAGACAACGTCGGTTACAAGCGTGAATGGATGGGTGATTTCGACCTCTCCATCCAGTTTGACTGGGAGCGCGCAGGCGATGTCATTGAATTCGGTGACTACGCAGGCCGCGCCAAGTGGGAACGCTCGCTCCAAGTTCCTCACCAGAGCATGCGTGACGCGCTTGTCAGCATGATCACCGTGCAGGGCGACACAGAATTCGCCTCCGTTGAACAACAACGCCACCTTCTGGCGACGGCACCCACCGACTATGACCGCTATGCAGCAGCCCGCATCATGGCCGAAGAGCAACGCCACGGCTGGCAGATGGCCTACCTTCTGATGACCTACTTTGGCCAGCAAGGCCGACGTGAAGCGCAGAAATTGCTCGAACGAAACGCCCAGGACGGCGATCGCCTTCTCGGCGCATTCAATCGACCCATGCCCCACTGGCTGGATTTCTTCTGCTACACCATGTTTGTCGACCGAGACGGTAAATTCCAACTTGGCATGCTCTCCACATCAGCCTTCAAACCCCTCGCAGCCAGCATGGGCCCAATGCTCAAGGAAGAGTCCTTCCACTTGGGCACGGGCTCCAACGGACTTCGCCGAATCATCAAGGCCGGCGTAATCCCCCTTGACATGCTTCAGCGTTACATCAACAAGTGGGTCTCCACCGCACACGACCTTTTCGGCGTGGACGAGTCGTCCTCGGCACACTGGGCTTATGTGTGGGGTATCAAAGGCCGATGGGACGAGCGAAAGAAGCTTGAAGGCGAAGTTGAGGTGTTGAAAGAGACCCTCAACGAGGAAGCACGGCAGCACTACCACGAAGAAATCGTGGCTGAGGTGAAGAAACTCTGCGGTTACCTCCCTGAGGGGGCCGTCGACCTCTACGTGCCGCACGAAAACTTCCACCGAGAGATTGGCCACTTCAAGCGTCAGCGCTACACCGTTGAAGGCACCTTGTTCGAAGGGTCCGATGATGAGTGGGACACCTACATGGCCGCCCACATGCCCACCGCCCAAGACGAGGAGGACCTGAAAGAACTCTTCAAGCAACAATGGGTGGCTGAAAAGCCAATGACGGCTCGTCAAATCGCATCCGGCATCGGCGCAAGCGCTTGATTCAGCGGGTTGATGTTGATGATCCCCGTCGCCCTCTACGGCGTCGACGCCGACATGTGTGAGCGCTTCTTTGAGGTGCTACCAAGTCTCGTCACCGATGCCTACGAAGACCGTTCCTACATCGAGTCCCTCTACGCCGTGCAAGCCGACGACTCCATTGAACACGTTCGGATTGCCGACCAATGGTCAAATCGTAACCCCTATGCGTGGCCAGAGGACATCGTGAACGAGGTGGAGATGGTGTTGCGAACCACCAACTATCCGGATGTTTCCTTGCTCGAGCATCTCATGACCCTCGACGGTGTTGACGCTCAAAGGATTTCGGAATGGATGCACTTCTCTACCAACCAGTTTCCCATCTATTCTGAAAAGGCGTGTGAGACACTCCAACGAATGGGACTCGAGACACCATACAGGCCTGACGATATCGCCAGTTACGGACTTTATGTCAGCAGAATTGAAGGACTCAAACTCCATGCACCAGCCGCAGGACTTCCAGAAATCGGGCTGCCCCGAACACGGATGCTGCAACTGGGCTTGGAGCGATTTGAATGAACAACCTCCGAGTTCACCTCAAACTGCTTTTCGTCGCCACCATATGGGGCGTAAGTTGGCCCGCAGGCCGAATCGTGGCTCTTGACACGCCCCCTGTGTTGGCCTCATGGATTCGGTACATCATTGCATGCGTGTTGTTTCTCGTCTACTTGAAACTCAGCAACAACTTCATCCTGCCTTCAAAACGGCAGTGGAAAAACATCTTTTTGATCGGTTTTTGCTCTACATTCCTCTATCAGTTGTTCTTCATGCTGGGAATGGCTCGGACAGCAGCGGGTGATGCCTCGCTCATGATCACACTCAATCCGCTGTTCACTGCCATCCTCGCAAGCCTCTTCCTCAAGGAGGCGTTCACCAAACGCCATAGTTTCGGCGTGGCGATGGGGTTTGGAGGTGTTCTGATTTTGTTCCTCGCCTCGCCCAACACCAACCTGAGTGTTGCTGAGCGGTGGCTGGGTAACGGCTTCGTTGCGTGTTCAGCCCTTTCGTGGGCAAGTGCCACGGTTCTCATGAAGAACCTCATGACCGACACAGAATCCGAAGAAGGCATGTCACCCTTGCACTTGACCGTCTGGTCATCGCTTGCCGGATTGGTGTTCCTCACACCTTTCCTCATCGGTGAATCCATCCAACAAAACGGACTTCACTCACCTTCGATGCATGCGTGGTACGGCATCGTTTTCCTCGCGATCCTTTCAACCGTTTTCTCCTATGTGTGGTATGCAGATGGTGTGAAGAAAATCGGTGCTGGCAAAGCCGCCCTGTACGTTTACCTCATTCCACCCTTCGGTATTTTGGGAGGTTATGTGTTGTTGAACGAACAACTTGGCATCTCGCTGCTTGCTTCGTTCATCATGATCGCCGGGGGTGTCGCCATAGCTCAGAGCGAGAAGCATGATGAACAAGAAGCCGCCCTCATTGAGCATGGCCATTGAACGCGTTGCCGTTGTCGGAGCGGGCACCATGGGTGCCGGTATCGCCCAAGTGTGTGCACAAGCCGGTTGGGACACACGCTTGTACGACGCCTTCCCCGAGGGGCTTGAGCGCGGTATGCGTCGCATAGCAGCGTTTTGGGAGAAAGGTATCGAACGAGGAAAGACCACGCAAGAGCAACGAGATCGTTGGTCGGGGTGTTTGAGCGCTGTTAACGACCTCGCCGAAGCGGTGTCTGATGTGGATTTGGTGATTGAAGCGGTGCCTGAAATTCCCGACCTCAAGCAGAGCCTCTTCGCCCAACTGGATGAACTCGCGCCCGCTCATGCCGTGCTTGGAACGAACACGTCTTCCCTCTCCATCGCCGACATCGCCGCCGCCACCTCACGACCTGAACAGGTGATTGGCATGCATTTTTTCAACCCCGTACCCATCATGAAGTTGCTCGAATTGGTGCAACACACGACGACTTCGGACACAACCGTTGCTTTAGCTGAAAAAGCAGGCCAAGCAATGGGCAAGACAACCATCCTTGTGAAGGATGTCCCTGGCTTTGCAACCAGCCGATTGGGCGTTGTCCTCGGGAACGAAGCCATCCGGATGCTTGCCGACGGTGTGGCGAGTGCAAAGGACATTGACACGGCCATGGTCCTCGGCTACAAACACCCCATGGGACCGTTGGCGCTCACCGACCTCGTCGGGCTTGACGTCCGACGGGACATCCTCCTCAACCTGCAACGCTCGTTTAGCGACGAATCATATGCGCCCCATCCTTTGTTGGAACGCTTGGTGGCGGAGGGACGCCTCGGGAAAAAAACGGGCAAGGGCATTTATGACTGGACCTCGGGGCAACCCGAACCAACAGACCTTGACTGAGCCGGAGACAAACATCAAGTACAGCAAGACCGAAGTCCATCCATGAACCAACCAGGCTCAACCGTTTGGGGCTCCATTGAAAACGCCGTACAGGGCGAGGGTGATTCGCCAGCCGTTTCTGAATCGGCGCAAGCCGATGTGATGGGTCCTGCGCCGACCATGATGCAACAAATCACACCGGAAATGGTGGCACAGGGCTATCAGCCAGGTATGGTGAGCCAAAACGTGGTGGTTGGAGGAGATGAGAAAGGCCCGAAGATCCCAATGATCATCGCTGCGATACTGGTTGGTTTTGGCTTGCTGGGCTTTGTCATAGGTGCCGTTGCAGGTGCCTCCATCGAAGAGACGTTGAGCGGTCTTTCCACCGAAGAGTACACCACGGCAATTGGAGACAGCAGCACCTTGGTACATGACGATGCTGATGGAGCGGGTGAAGAGGGTTGGTACCTTCTCATTCCTGGCGACCCCGAGGCTGACGAGAACGGAAACGACATCATGGATGCCTGTGAGGGCATTACGTTCACCATCACCGATGCCGAGGGAGATGATGTGAGTGACCGAGTGGCAAGGATTTCATGCTCCACCAATGCGAAAGAAAGAGGAAGCAACGCCTATGAACCCTATTTCGATATTGAAGACCACATCATCGTCGCGAGGATATGCTACACCATTCCTACGGAGATGGAGGAGGCCGAGCATCGGTGCGAAATCGGTGAATCCTTCACCGTTTCCAACGACGCAGGCGTCAACATGTCCGTCGTGGACCTGGATGCGATGTACATTCCAATCTTCGATGAGATCATCGGCGTCGGCATCCTCTCGGGAGGCTCCTTTTTTGCTGGTTGCTGTTCCTTGTGTGGCGGTGTCATCTTCCTCATTGTTGGGCTGACGCGATTGGGTGGTGGAAAGAAGACCCAGCAGGTTCAGTTCCAAATTCACTGATGTCTAAAATTTGGGACGGCGCTTTTCGAGAAACGCAGCAACCCCTTCACGGAATGCTTCCGTGGTTCCAGCCGCTTCAATCAGCGTGCGCTCGTGGTCAAGATGGGTTGAAAATTCGTTATCGGATTGAACGTGAAGCAGGTGCTTCGTGGCTTCCTTGGTGTGTTGTCCCCATGAAGACCACATCGTCGCCATACCGATGGCCGTCTCCAACAACGACGCTGGATCAACGAGCACGTCAATGGCTCCGTAATCATAGGCTTCACGCCCGCTCCAGATTTCGTTGCCCATGAAAAATCGGCGAGACCGTTGCTCGCCAACAAGCCGAGGAAGCAGCCATGTTGTTCCACCATCGGGTGAAAGACCCATGCCTGCGTAAGAAGCCGCCATGCGTGCGTCGTCAGTACCGACTCGGGCATCGCATGCAAGTGCTAACCCGAGACCCCCGCCAGCTGAGACGCCGTTCAATGCAGCAACGACGATGGTTGAGGAGGTTCGGATGCGTTGAAGCAGTGGATGGAGCACCCCAGTCAACTCCCGAATAAGATCGGGTGCGTCGTTGTCGTCAATGGATTTCTGGAAGGCGTTGATGTCAGCACCCGCTGAGAAAAAGCGGCCTTCCCCAGTCAAAACAATCGCCTTGGTGGAACGGTCCTTCAAGCCGTCATCAATCGCCTCAGCGATCAGCGGGAGAAAGGCCCTTGAAAACGACTGAGTGGATGCCTGTCCTGCCATCTTGATGATACGAACATCACCTTGTTGTTGAACCTCAACGGCCATGGTCCCACCTCACAATTTCACGTTGACGTTCTTGACCTTGGTGTAAAACCGAAGGGCGTCTTGGCTTTGCTCAATGCCAATACCGGAATGTTTCCATCCTGTGAAGGCTGTCTGAGGGAACGTAATGGGGTATTCGTTGATGGAGACCATGCCGCACTGCAAATCTCGAGCCATGCGATGAGCACGGCCCAATTCGTTGGTCCACACGCCGTTGAGCAAACCAAAGGGTGTGTCGTTGGCCAATTCGAGGGCTTCTTCATCGGTACTGAACGAAGTCACGGCCAACACAGGGCCGAACAATTCATCCTGGAACAACAAATGAGTGCGGTCAACGCCGGTCACGACCGTTGCTTCCATGAACGCACCGTCCCGATCCAGTGCATGTCCACCAAGAACGAGTTGGCCGCCCTCCGCAAGACCTGCCTTAAGTTTCTCAAGCACCTCAGCACGGTGATTTTGGTGAACCAAACTACCCATGCGCACGCCTTCTTCCATGCCAGGCCCAACAGGCCACTTCCCAACTTCATCGCAAACAGCCTGTACCAAGTCATCGTGCACGTCTTCGTGGACCAACAATCGGGAGCCAGCCCAACACATTTGGCCGGCGTTCATGAAGATGCCAAAGCAAATCGCTTTCGCTGCGTATCGGAGGTTGGCGTCGGGGAAGACGATGTTTGCGCCTTTTCCGCCGAGCTCAAGCGTGACCGGAGTGAGTTGTTCACTGGCTTTTGCCATCACGGTCTTTCCAGTGGGCACCCCACCGGTCAAGACGACACCATCCACACCAGCGTGACCTGCCAGTGCATCTCCTGCAAGGGCGCCGGACCCGGTGAGAATCTGAAGAACCCCCGAAGGAAGCCCCGTTTCAGCCTCATCAATGGCTTTGGCCCAGGCCAAAAGCGAAAGCGGCGTCCATGAAGCAGGCTTTGCAATCACCGTGCATCCTGCGGCCAAAGCAGGAGCGATGGAACGCAGCGCCAGTTGAAGGGGGAAATTCCACGGGACAATATGCGCTGTCACGCCAAGAGGTTGGCGCAGTGTGTAATTCAAGCGAGGACCGGGGACAGGTATCGTGGTACCTTCGATCTTATCGGCAAGGCCAGCGAAGTACTCAAGTGTCCAAGCCCCGTATCGTATTTCTGACAAGGCCTCACGGAAGGTTTTGCCGTTGTTTGAAGATTCCAGAACGGCCAGTTCTTTGGCCTTACCGTAAGTCACTGCGGCCATCTTGTTGAGTATTCGCCCTCGCTGAGCTGGATCCATAGCGCTCCAGTCGGGGTGCTCAAACGCAGCACGGGAAGCGGCTACGCACCGATTCACGTCGTCGACGGTCGCTCGAGGCACGGTTGCCAGTACGTCGTTTGTCGCAGGGTTGAGCACCTCGCTGGTTTCACCACTTGAAGAACCGCACCATTCACCTGCAATCCACATCTGTTCATCGGCCATGCAACGCCCACGCAAAGACGCTTCAAAGCAACATCGGTGTGCCCGTTCCGAAAGCAAGATGGCCAAATGTGGGGCGTTGGTAAACAGAAGCCTCATGTGCCCGAGCAGAATGGTCATCCCCATGACACGTAAGGTGGGGATGGCGCAAAGCACAGCCCAGACCATCATCACTCGTCCCCCTCGATTGCTTGTCATCGCAGGAGCCACCGGCGTTGGGAAATCAACCGCAGCAGTCGCCGTAGCGCAACGGGCTGGATTCACCCGTCTGATGTCCACGGATGCCATCCGAGAAATCATGCGGGCAACCGATGAAGCACATGAGGTCCCAGCCCTGCATCGCTCGTCCTTTTCATCGGGAGATAGTGGCGAACCGGTGTTGGATTGGGCTGAAACATGTTTAGCCGTTGAGGCCGGGGTCATGGCCACGATTGAGCGAGCGCGACGAGAAGGAATTGATCTGTTGTTGGAGGGTGTTCACATCGTTCCAAGCGCACGACTGCTGCGTGCGTGGGAAGATGCTGGCGGCGTTGCCTTAGGCATCGTGATGGTCGTTGATGAGGAGCGCACCCACCAAGACATGATCAAGGCACGTGACGCCCATTCCTATCGCCGCTCCGACCGCTACCTCGCAGGATTCAAGCGCATTCGTGCGATTCAGGTCGGGTTGATTGAACGGGCGAAAATTGCGAACTGGATCATGGTTGACCCAACCAGAGTTGACGACGATGTCGAACGCATCCACACGTTGCTCAATCGCGCCATAAACGAACACGGCGAATGATCACACCGCAATGCTGAATTCAACATCAAAATTGAGCATAGCTTCTCCGTCCGAGACGCCAAGTTCGCCCGATACAAGGAGGGTTGAGGCATCCACTTGGGTCACCAACATCTCCGTCAGTTTGATTTCAACCCCGCGAATCTCCCCGTGGTGAAGCAGGTCGTCATGGACCGTCTGGAGCGCCAGTTCGGCGGCCTCCAGGCCGTCGAGGCCACCGTCCATCCAAAGTTCGGTACGTTCTTGGGTCAACGGCTCAATGACCTCAAGCACTTCTTGCGTGGTCACGATGACGTCGTCAGACGCTGCATCGTGAGGAAGCGTCAAGCCAGCAACTTTCACGCCGAAGATGGCCATGGAGAGCAGGGACATCAACAACACAACGCCGGTGGCCAACAACATTTGGCCAGCCTGTGAACGTTCCAAGTCTGTGGACTGCATCAAGCACCACCGCCTCTCGCCCAAATATCAAGGCTCACGGTCCAGACATAAGGCCCGATACCGACGAGTTGGTGAACGGCCACGGTCCCTCCGGAAGGTGTACCAACTGTCCCGTGAGGGGTAGCAACGGAACTGTCCTTGGCGAGCCAGCAATTCGCTTCCTTCCCCGGTGCGATAGCGGACTGAAGCAGGGCACATGCCTCCTCTCTGTCGTCGTTGGCAAGCAATTCCTCAAGTCGGTTCTCTCCCGTCAATTCGGGTTCAAGACCCAACCCGTAGCGGATGGCATCTTCCCCGGCCATTTCGAGCGATGAATCCAGCGCCACCGAAGCAGAATCGGGGACATGAACCCGAATCAAGAACGTGGCTGACATGAAAAAAAGCCAGAAAAGCGTGAGCATCTCAAGAATGTGAATTTGCCCCTCTTCGTCGTGCCGCACGTTGTCAGCCTCCGAAGTACAACGGTGCAGGGACGAAGGTGCCCGATGACGGGTTTAGACCGGGCACTTCGGTAATACCGATCAGGTCAGGTGAGAACGCCACGAGGTTGAACACGAGCAAGGCCACGACAATCATCATCCCTGAGTGCTTGAACCCGGTTGAGAAGCGACCCGTGGCCATCAAACCTGCCATGGACCCGTTCCCCATGGCTTGCATGGTCACGCCGTAATAGAAGATGGTCAAGAAAAACAAGGGGTCGATGTTCCGAATGGTCATGTTTCCAATGGTCTGACCGCCGCTGTCGCCTCCGTCTTCACCGCTCGAGTTGCTGCCCGCAATAGCGGGAATAAACACCTTGGCCAACACGACAATCACGCCGAGGAAAACGAAGTACGAGGTCCAGATAACCGCAATGTACGACCCGATTGCTCGTTTCCGTTCACCTTCCAAGAACTTCAATTCACGGGAGTCGTTGGCAGCCGTGACGAGAATATCTGAAATTTTTCCACCTGCTCGGTCGGCCTCTGCAATCAGCGCAATAGCACGTTGCACGAGTGGTGTTCCAACACGATCGGCGAATTGCCGAATCACATCGCTAAATTTGATACCCCAACTCAACTGGTCGGACATCTTCTTGACTTCGTCATTGAGTGCGCCGTATTCGGACGTCGCCAGCGTTTGAACCGCCACCGTCATGGAAAGACCACCTTTCCAGTATTCTGCGAGGTCACGAAGGAAGTCAGGGAATTTTTCTTCGACTTCGTTCTTCTTTTCCTCGACTTTTTCCCAATAGTACGATGCAGGGAAGATAAAGAAAAAGAAGGTCAATCCAAAGAAATTGAGGAAAATCGTGGGGTGAACCTTCAACGGTCCGATATCAAGAGCGGGCCCGAGCCAAAGCGACTTGTTGTTCATGTTGGTGGGAATGCCATCGTAGTAGTGAACGGTCATGTCAAACGTCACTGTAGAAAGGAAACGCCCTTCTTCAGCCGTCATAAACACGAGCTCGTAGCGGTTGTCTGCTGGAATATTGACCATTTCAAAGCCGCAACCACCTTGATTTGCTGTGGCGTTGTTGTACTTCAGAATGTCTCCACCGGACGAGCGAATAGCCACGGTGTAATCGTATGGACCCGAGGCTTCAACGGTGCAATTGAACCACAACGGTTGCAGCACGCTTGCACCGCTTAGGGCCGTATCGGCGATACCGGGGACATCGAAATTTTTCCCTCGTTTCGTGACCATGGTCCATTCCTCGTTCTCCCAGGTGATTCGGTCAGGCCGGTCCTGAAGAATGGCGCAAGTTTGGTTTTGGTCGTAAGTTGGTTTCTGGTTGGTTTGGAAGTATTCCCCCGTTGGATTCCCAACGGCGTCTTGTGCGGTTGCCCCACAGTAGAGGTTTGTGAACATGGGCTCGCCGTTGCTGGTTGGAACAAATCCAGAGTTGGTGATCCAGAACAAGCCGCTTCCAAGACCGAGGAGGATGGAGAAGAACAAGATGATGTAAAGACGGGTGAGGGTGGAGTCGTCCTTTGGCAGGTCGAGGTTAACGACAATTTTCTCCTTCTTTCTTGCCATCTCATCACCCCCTCACATTTCTTGCTCCTTGCTGCTGGTGTAGACCAAAATGGCGTAGGCAATGTGGATCATTGGGATGAAGCCCAGAACAATACCGTAGAGCATGCCTTCGCTCATTTGGGCACCCGACCCTGATACCCAGAACATAATGACCAACATGACGATCAAAAACAGAGGCATAGCGACGGCGACCACAATGTAAGATTCTGCCAGCAGGGCAATGGATTCAAGGAACATCTGCAACCGAGTGCGGTTTTCACGCATGTAGTGTTCAGCACGGTTGAGGAAAAACAGCTTCAGTTGACCACCGGCTGTCAGCGTACCGACCATGCCTTGGAAAAATTCGGTGAGCCAAACCGACGCTGCCCTGTCAACGCTCAACTTGATGGCTGAAATCAAGTCGTAACCTAGCAAGGTCACGTCGCGATAAATCATGGCGGCATCGTCTGCAACGTCTCCGTAGATGTCTTTGTTCATCGCCAATGAACGGAAAATCTTGGCCGGCGTAGCGTTGGCTGCTGACATCGCAGCGGTGTAAGAGGCGGCGTAGGGCAGGTATTTTTCGATCATGTCTGCACGGCGAGTGGCCTCTCGAGCAGCCCCCCCACGGTTGTACTTGAAAGCAGCATAGGGGATAATGAAACCACCAAGAGCGACAATGAGCACTTTGAATGCAGGCGGGAACACCTGAAGCGCATAGTCAGGACAGCCGTTCCCCGGAAGTGTCGGGTCGATGAGGGTGGGATTCCAATATTCCCATTCAAAACATGGATTGACTGAGGCTGCGTCCTGAATGCTCTCATAAAACGCGATAACGCCGATGTCAGGGATGAAGAAAATGGCCACAAAGCCCCATGACATCAACGTGATGGCAATGCTGGTGACGATGACGGTTGAAAGATAGACCTCAGGCATCACGCCCATGGACCCTTTCACGAGGTTCGCCGACAGTTCCTTGTCGCCTCGTGCTCTCTTCTTGACGAGCCCGCCCAGCAAGCGATTGCATATTCGCTGCCATGCTGTCAGGTCCATCAATCACACCTCATTCATGGTTGAATTCACTTGAGCCCGTCCACTCTGGCGAGGATTTCGTTCGGCCGAACGTAATATTCGGTGACGATTTGGGACACTTGGTCGGCCTTTCGGATGTCGTTGAGAACCATCCATTCGAGGATGCGCTTTCGTGTGCGCAGCTCACGACGCATTTCTTCTTGGCTGTAATTGATTTTGACCATGATCTTCTCTAGGACATAGGACTTACCGCTGAAGATGAAATCATCGTTGGTGACATCCCAGCGGAACACTTCGTTCGTGATGACTTCCATAGAGTTGGGGTCAATACCGACAATCTCGACCACTTGCTTCGTTCTTCGGACACGGCGGCCGTTAATACGGGTTTGAATCTGGATCGAGCAGGCTTCAAGTGCAGGGAGCAACACACGGGGAATGTCGATGGGCTTGTTTTCCAATCGGTGAACCAGCGATGGAACGGAGTCAGCGTGGACCGTTGAATAGGCACAGTGGCCCGTGGCCATGGCTTGGAACAGCACATAGGCTTCAGCACCACGAATCTCACCCACAATGATGTATTCCGGCCGTTCACGAAGGGCTGCTTTTAGCAACTCGAACTCACCGATGACACCCTCGTCACTTTCACCACCGAACCCTTGACGTGTCAACCCAGGCACCCAGTTTGGCTGGGGAATGTTCACTTCACGTGTGGATTCAATGGACACAATCTTCATCTGCCACGGAATGAAAATGCACATGGCGTTGAGCGTGGTGGTCTTTCCAGAGGCTGTACCACCGACGAACAACATGGGGACTTCGTTTTGGAACGCAATCCAAAGGTAGGCAACCATCAGGGAAGACATCGTACGGAACGCGACGATGTCCGCAGGGGAAAACGGGTCGTCCTTGAACCGACGAATACAGAAGGCCGAACCTCGGGTTGAAATTTCGTGACCCAATTTCATGACGATACGAGAACCGTCCATCAGTGTTGCGTCAAGCAACGGATCGGCAACGGAAATGTGCTTGCCACAACGCTGAGCGAGTTTGATGACGTACGATTCCAGTTCTTCGTCCGTTTCCCAGACACAGGTTGTTTCCACCGACTCAAACTTGCGATGGTAAGCAAAAATAGGCACGTTGGTTCCATCCAACGAAATGTCCTCAACGTTGACATCGTTCATCAAAACGTCCATTTTGCCATAGCCAATGAGGTCTCGGCGAAGATAATAGAAAATTTTGGATTTGGATTTTTTGTTGATTTTCATGCTGTAGGCCTTGATGACCTTGTCCATAGCGGTGCGAACATACGCATCGGGATTGGAGTCGATTTCCTCAATGTTAGCGGTTAGGGAACGAATGAAAATATCCATGATTTCGTCTCGTTGTTCCTGTTCTTTTTTGGTCAGTGGAGGTTCGATGATCTGGTAGATGATGTTCAACGTCGTTTTGTCACGAACGATGCGAGCAAATGCGTGGGGGGGCAACACGGGATACTTGTCCAATTCATCGTATTGGGCTCGTTGCTTGGCTCGTTGTCGTCCACCGCCGCCACCACCTTTTTTTCTTGCCATGGTCACCGACACCCCCGAATGCATTTTGCTACAACATCTCCCCGACTATAACACTTGGGTGAAAATCACCACCAAATCGGCTTGCTGTAACGAATTTGGAGGCGACGGTTTTGCTGCACCGTCAAGCGTTCAAAACTTGGTCAAGCCAAGCGCCACAAGCGGTCTGAAAGGCTTGCAAATCGGCCTGATTTGAAAGCACATCGTCCGCCTCGGCCATCACAACATCGAGGCCCCATCCCAATTCGCGTTGATTTCGGGTTTCGAAGGCCTCACGGTCGCCGTCCTCTGAGCGACCACGGTGCTGGATTCGTTCGAAGCGCAAATCAGCATCGGCCACGATGGCCACCGTCCGATAATCGCTACCCCAACGTGAACTGAAAACAGCGTCTTCTGCTGTACCTCGAAGCCCTTCGATCAACACCAAAGAATGGTTGGCAAGAAGTTCGTCAACCCGGTCGCACAAACGCACGGCAAGCACATCCTCGCCGTGTTTCGCTCGCATATCAGCAGCCACTTCCCCGAAAACATGCGGTGCCTCTTCAAGGCCACGAAGATGGACCTCGGCGCGAATCATGTCGCCCATGGACACCACGGGAATACCCGCAGCCTCGAGGAGAGCGGCAAACTCACCCTTTCCCGAGCCGGGCATGCCACAAACAGCCACCACACGAGTCATCGTGTCACGACCGCCGACGATTGCTCAAGAAGATACCTGCTCAATCAGCCATGAGGGTCAATTTGAGAACTCTGCTTTGCCCCACCGGCGATCCATCAACTTCCACAGCACCGCTGAAGCAAAAAGGAGGCCAATCGAGATTGCAATCATACCGAAGTAGCCCTGTTGGACCATCGTTTCGTCGTACATTTGTGCCGTCGCAGCAAGACCGTCTTGGCTTGCCCGCTCCCACCAGTTGCCGTAGAGGCCGACATCGCCTTGGGTGAAGGAAAGCAGGAAGAGGCCCAACAACGGCAACACTGTCCCAATCCAAAACCACACCATGATCGATGCATCAAAGATGGCTTTGTTCGGGCGGAGCCCCATGAGAAAGGCGGTGAGGGCGACGATGTAGATTGAATTGGCAAACATGACGATGATGCTGGTTGGAAGGGAGGCCCATTCATCCAGTCGCCATGCCATCAGGACGATGAAAATCAATGAAATCCACGAGGTTGCCAAGAAGTAGACCACCACCTTGGCACGGATCAAGTCAGGCACCTTTAACGGCAGACCGTTCATGAAATCTGGGGAGTCCAAGATGGTCAGCCAAGAGTAGAAGTTGAAACCAAAGAATCCCAAAAACGGCGCATAGGACAAGAGGTTGATGGGAATCGGTGCTTCAGCGAAATCCACGAGCCACGCCATACCCAACAGGACCAACAAGGGAATAGCGTAGGAGACGGTCATTTTCTTGAGTGCGCCAGAGCGGAAAAGGTCGACGAATTCCTTGGCCACGATAAGACGAATTTCACCTCGCCCGAGGAAGCCCAATCGTCCATACACGGGCGAAAGCAAGTCGCCCCGTTCAACGACGCTGACATCAAAATCGTCGAGGATCAACAACGATGCCACCAGCCCGATGGCGATCGAGAGGAAGAACCCAAGCACGATGGCAAGGCCGCTTTGACTTGACTGTGCTGCAAGACCCCAAAGAAGGAGGTCGGCAGGTAGGGCTCCAACCCCAACAGCCACGCCCAAAAGCACGACTGCTACAGGCCCAAGCAAGGTAAACGGACGGCCCCGTAGCCAAAGCGAGGAGGCCAAGAAAGAGAGCGCGAGCCCTTGGCCGAGGGTGGTGGCCATAGCGAGCCAAGTCCAGGGCAGAGAGGACCACAGCAAGGGTGTGCGAATACCCGCAACACCGTCAAGAAGGATGCCAAGAGCCATCCCCGAAATGATGGGTGTAAGAATCAAAAGCACGTAGAAGAGCATGTCTTTGACAAAGTAAGCAAAGTGGGCCATCGAATTCGGCAAGGGTTGCAAAGCCGGTGCAGCGAGGAGAAAATTCTTGGTTCCGGTTCGGCGAACGATGGCGTCACGGCCCATGAAGGCAAACGTCCCCATGCCGAGAGAGAACATGAACAGCGGCAGGTGAAGGCCAAACCTCAGCTCCTGCCACGTGAAGGTCTTCGCATCAATATCCGATGTCTGTGCCGTGGAGTCTCCGACAAGAAACTGCAAACCGATGGTGGAGATGGCCGTGACCAGGGTCAGCAGAAGTGGAAACAAGACCATTTGCCGTTTCTTTGCAAATTCTACACTTTTCCGCGCCTCTTCGATGAACATGACGCGAAAGGTTGCAGAAAAGGCCCCCCAGCCCCGCAACGGTTCGTTGAGCCTCAGACCTTGCGAGGTGGTTCCAAGCGACTTCGCATCATCGAGGACCTCGTCCGTCCACGGACGCGATTCGATGAAAGTGCCCGCCACGTTCACTCCTCCGAATCGTCCGACACACCTTCGTCACTCAAGCGCTCAACGTCTTCAATGGAACGACCGACCAAACGAATAAACACGTCCTCAAGCGTTTCGGTTTCCGATTGCTTCAATCCCTTCACCGTTCCAGCAGCAAGGACTTTCCCATCATTGATGATGGCCATTCTGTTGCACATTCGTTCCGCCATTTCAAGCACGTGAGAGCAGAGAAAGATGGTCCCGCCATCAGCGACATGCTGGAGCAACCATTCCCTGCACTTCCGCTGATAAATCGGGTCAAGGTTTGCAAACGGTTCGTCAAGAAACAAGAGTTTTGGTTTGTGGATGAAGGCGCTGGCGAGCATGACTTTTTGCCGCTGCCCTTTCGAAAGATCCTTGCACATCGTGTCCCGCTTGTCCTGAAGGCCAAACCAATCCAACCAATGCTCTACTTTGGCGTTCATGTCCTCGACACCGCGCAATCTGGCCACAAATTCAAGGAATTCTGTTGGCGTAAGAAACGAAGGAGGGGATTCTGATTCGGGAACGATGCCGATGTTCGCTTTGACTTTTTGAGGGTCGGTGATTGCGTTAACGCCAAGCACCTCGATCTGACCCTTGCTGGGCCGCAACTGCCCGGTGAGCAGTTTGATGAAGGTGGATTTACCGGCACCGTTCGGTCCAAACACACCGAAAAATTCGCCCGAATGAACCTCCACATTGAGTGGGTGCAGGGCGATAAAATCGCCGTATTTCTTGGCCATGTCATTGGCTCGAACCATGGGGGAGGAAGGGCCACTCATGGCCGGTTGAAGGCGCCTGCCGATATGATACCTTGCTTCGCGGTCATTGGACCTCGGCGATGAGATGAAGAATAGGAGCGGTGTCAGTCCATTCATGAACCCCCCAACCAGCGAGGTCATGACGGTTGAACTCCATCCCCTTAGCGAAGAGGAAGACATCGGTTTCTTTGCGTGCATGACCATCAACCGGCCCGACAAATTGAACGCATTGAACGCCGAAGTTATGGCCTCGCTGAAGGCCGTCTGCGCTTGGATGGAAGAAGCAGTCGATGTTCGTGTCTTGGTGGTCACGGGCGCACCCCCGAACCCACCACCGGAAGGAAAGCGAGCCAAGCCTCATGCCTTCGTTGCTGGGGCAGACATCACCGAATTTGCAGGTGCGGGAAGCGAAGTGATTCGCGAACGGTTTACCGACAACGCCGTTGAAGCCCTGTGGAACCTGAGTAAACCCACCATCGCTATGGTTGACGGATTTGCCCTTGGCGGAGGTTGTGAAGTTGCGTGTTCGTGCGACATCCGCATTGCAAGCGAGCGAGCGACCTTTGGAACACCAGAAATCAACCTCGGCTTGATCCCAGGCTACGGTGCAACCCAACGACTTGAACGCTTGGTGGGGTACGGAAAGGCTCACGAGATGATCATGACGGGGGACATGGTCCCTGCCGAAGAAGCTCACAGAATCGGGCTGGTCAATCATGTCGTGACGTCTGAAACACTGAGAGAGACAACCTTTGCCATGGCTCGCCGAATCGGAGGCAAGTCTTCCCACGCACTCCGTGTCGGAAAGCAAACGGTTCGCGCCGCACTTGATGTCGGTCTTACGGAAGGCGTGGCCGTTGAAGCGGAAGCGTTTGCCAACCTCTTTGATTCAGAGGACAAAGAAATCGGCGTTCAGGCCTTCATCAACCGAGAGACAGCCCATTGGAAGCATCGCTGAGCATGTCCGAAAGGCCGCCCAACAGATTTGTTGAGCCTGTCGGCCAAGGGGGAGGGGGCGCCACTGCCCCCCTCTTGTCCGAGAGTGTGCTCGGCCACGTGGTGTTGTTTCAAAGTGACATCACAGTTTCTTGAAGCGAATATTTTCTTCCTCGAGGAACTTCTCAAAGTGTCCTAAATGCCGCACATGCTTTCGTTGAAAGCCACGGTTGATCACAACGATGTCCCAAGCGCCCGTGGCCTTGTTGAAAGCGGTCACGGGTCTGGCCATGAGGGCCTTGTAAAGCCGCTGGTTGACCTTTGACTGCTCTTCTTCGCTGCAGGTGCAGGGCGAAGGGCGTCGACGAGCCGGTTTGACCCAAGGTTGGAACGTTTCCTTTTCTTTGTATTCCGGAGCGTGTTCCCTGTCAAAGTGGGGTTCCTCAGTCTCGGGTTGGGTGCTCTGTTGCTTATCATCGTCGTGAGCCTCTTGATTGGAGGTCTCGTTTTGGTTCTGGGCCTTTTCGTCAGTACGGCGTTGAGCTGCTTTCCGACGACGTTCTTCCTGCACGTGTTTTTTCAACACCTGCTTTCCTTGTTCCTCGTCCCATTCGTAGTCCCTGTTTCGTCTGCTTGTCCTTTTACTTCTTCCTTTTTTCATATTTCTATCTCCTGATGCTTCTGCCTATCCTACTAAGCAGAGATGCGCTGAGCAGGTGTTTGTGAAACACCCACAAGCATCTCCGCAACTCTAGGTTCGCTGCAATGCATCAGGTTGGGAATGAAGTAAACGGCTCATCTCAGTCCCTCTGGGATTCTACATAGTCGTTAACAGCATATAAAGAAATCAACAATGCTCGCACAGGGCGAATCACTCGTTCATTTCGTCTCGCAGGGCTGAGAGCGCCGAACTGGCGGATGGCAAGGGTGGCAGGGCCAACGGTTGCCCGTCTGGACCAAGCAACGGTGGGAGTTCTTTCCCGTCTGGACCAATGAGGGCTGGGATTTCGGGTTGTTTGGGACCAACCGATTCAAAACCAACGTCAAGCGGAAGGCGGAGTTTGAGGATACGCGCTTCGTCAATGCGGACGAAGGTGGCACCGTACACATGCCCTGGAGCGGGATGTTCGGGCTCGTCAAGAACGGTGTGGCCGTGGCCGGGTGTTTGAAGTAACGCAACCAAATCTTCGCCAGAGGCATGCTCTTCCCACATGCGAGCGGTTGATGCTCGGATGTCGGCCATTTGCCCCATACGCCTTCGCTTAATGCGTTCTCGAATGGCCTCGTGTCGCTCCCTTCGTTCGGTGACAGTGAGTTCAATGTCAGCATCTTCGACAGATTCTGGGCTGACATCGACCACGTATTCATCGGCAACATGGACGTCTTCAAGTTCAACTTCAACCTCCATGATGGCGTCTTCTTGTGCGTCCATGGCTTCGGCTTGCGCAGCCTCTGCCGCTGCAATTTTGGCCAGTTTTCGCTCTCGCAGCGTCGCACCATCCAAGGACGTCGCCTTCACAGGCTGGGGAATGTCATCCTCTACTTCCTCAGGGGCCTCGGATTCCACTTCGACCTCTTGGACAGCCTGAACAGCAGGTTTTGGACGCTGTCGGGGGACGGGCTTGGTCGTAGGCGCCATGTTGATCCATGCAAAGGCAAGCACGGCCATCACAGCGACAAATCCCCACTTGGCTTCATCGGTCAGGGTTCCGATGGTCAAGAGGTAAAACCCAAGGATGCTGACAAACAGCAAACCAACGGCGGTCCTCGCAAAGCCCATTGCACTCGTTCCAGCCAATCATTGATGCTTTATGACGGTGATGGCCAACGAGGGATTAGGCATCACCGGCTCGGTGAGGAAGTTGACGAAGCAGGTCGTCCAACGCCCGCCGACGGTGACTGAAGGTTTGCTTTACATCAACGCCAACGGACCCAAAAGTCGCACCGTGCGTGCTGACTTCACCAAGCGTATCAGGAGAGACAGGAGCCCCCTCGGCATCCAAATCAGCAGGAATGAAGATGGGGTCAAAACCGAAACCGTCCTCTCCTTGTGATTCGGAAGCGATTGAACCCGGACAGACGCCTTTTCCAAACAGCACCTCTTGTCCGTTCCAAAGACAAGCGACCGCACGGAACTCACTGGCACGAAGGCGCTTTGATTGCACGGGGTCCTCGCTTTTGAGGTGGTCCAACAATCGGAGAATGCCATGACACCCCACGGTGTCAAACGCAAACGAAGAATACACGCCTGGGAAACCGTTCAGGGCTTCAATGAACAAGCCTGCATCTTCAACCAGCACCATGGCAGAAGCATCCGGTGCATGATGACGGGCTTGATTCAATTTCGCAACAGCGACCGTCTCCAGATCTTCTGCTTGGGGTTCAACCACGGCATTCTCTGCTGTCTTCAAGGCTCGAACATCGTACCCGAGCGAAGCGAAATGATGCTGGGCCTCCATCAATTTTCCAGCGTTGCTTGTGAGGAACCAAATCACGTTGTCCATGACCACCCGAGCCCCACTTAGCCTATGACGATGCCTCCGATGTTGTTGCTTTTGGGCCACGGTCTGGAAGTAGGTTCATAGCCACCATGCAGAGTCAAGCAACATGCTCTCCAATGGTTTGATTGTGGCGGCGGGCGGTGCTCTCGGTGCATTTCTGCGCTTTTACGTAAGCGAATCCATGCCATCGGACACCTTCCCTTGGGGAACGCTCACGGTGAATCTCGTCGGCTCCCTGTTGCTTGGAATCTTTACGGGCTTGTTGGCCAGCAATGTGCTTTCCGAACAACAAGCCTTGTTGCTTGGCATGGGAATCTTGGGGGCGTTCACCACCATGTCCACCTTTTCTATGGAGGCTGCCACCATGGTCGATGAGGGGCGATGGACTCCCTTGGCTGCCTACGTGGGCCTCACCGGTATCGTTGGACCGGTGTTGGCGCTGCTCGCTTGGAAAACGACGACCTCGTTGACCTGATCACTTGAGAATCGCGAGCATTCGATCGAGGGCCAGGAGCGCTCCGGCTTGCACGTCATCAGAGACGACAATCTGGTTGGGCACCTCGCCGTCAACCAAGCGTTCGAGGACATCCATGAGGTAGGCAGGGTGAATCATGTACATCGTTGAACAAGGACAGATTTCTTCGTCAAGGCACTCAATGTGTTTGTCAGGGTGTTCACGAGCCAGGCGGGCAACCATGTTGATCTCCGTGCCGATGGCAACGGTTGAACCTGCAGGCAGGGCTTCAACGTAATTACGGATGTACTGCGTCGAACCGTAAGCGTCTGCGAGGTCAACCGTCTCACGCGGGCATTCGGGATGAACCACCACCAAACCATCGGAGTGCTCGCTTCGGAAGTCTTCAATTTGCTTGGGCGTGAAGCGTTTGTGCACGGAGCAAAACCCGTGCCACAGGACAATACGGGCACCTTTGAGTTCCCCCATGGCCCCAATCCCTGGCGTCCATGTCGGCATCAACTCTTCCGAAATACCCATGGCAAGGCCCGTGTTTCGACCGAGGTGTTGGTCGGGAAAGAACAACACCGCACCGTTTGTACCAGCTCGCTCAAACGCCCAATTGAGAACACCCTCTGCGTTGGAGGAGGTGCAAACCACACCGCCGTGGCGACCGACGAAATCCTTCAGGTCGGCGCTGGAGTTCATGTAGGTCACAGGAACGAGGAACGCCTCGCCCTCCGAGGCTGGGGCTTCGGGGTTACTACGATGAATGGGGTCCTGAAGGCCCGAGGCATCAAGAATCTCCTTCCATGCAACTTCCACTTCTCCGAGCGTTGCCATGTCGGCCATCGAACAGCCTGCTCGCAAATTCGGCAAGACCACGGATTGTTCATCAGATGTGAGGATGTCGGCCGATTCAGCCATGAAATGGACGCCACAGAACACGATGTACTTCGCAGAGGAGTCCGCTGCTTTTTGACTCAACATGAACGAGTCCCCTAGGAAATCTGCGTGCATGACGATGCTGTCACGCTGGTAATGATGACCGAGGATCAAGAGGTCTTCACCAAGTTCCTGACGAAGTTCAGCGATTCGGTCCGCAATCGCTTGCTCTTCCAGCGACAAGGTCGTGTCCATGAAATTGACCGAGCACATGGGGAGGGTGACACTCATTGGGCTCATCCTCATCCAACCACTAGCCCTTTTTCAAGGAACGGATGGAGATGAATCTTCAAAAAGAACCCCTTGTTCGTGATGGCATGGTCTTCACACCCCTTGAGCGTCTGCACCTCGGCGCAGAGGCGGAAGTGTGGAAAGGAACCTGGTTTGGCAAACCAGCCGTTCGGAAACAGCGACGTCCAAGATCGTGGCGACACCCGAATTTGGACCACCGTTTGGGTGTTCGTCGGATGATCAGCGAAGCCCGACTGCTCGTGCGGGGAAGAAAATCTGGACTCTCGGTTCCGGCCGTATGGGACCTGGATTACGAGGGTGGCCAGCTCATCATTCAGCACCTTGCAGGAACACCGCTCATCGATGTTCTCAACGACGAAACGGCTGAGGAAAGCACCATCCGTGGTGTCCTCAACCGGGTGGGAAAGAGTGTCCGAATCCTCCACAGAGAAGCGATGACTCACGGCGATTTGTCGAGCAACAACATTCTCATTGAGGCAGAGCAAGTGCACCTCATCGATTTCGGTTTGGCTTCCATTGAGTACGATGTTGAGCGCTTTGGCATTGACCTTCATGTCCTTGATGAAATCCTCGGCGCCTCTCATCCCCACTGGACAGAGGCCATCGATTGGGTGATTGAAGGATACTTGGCCGCTGAAGAAGAGCTGGGTCCAGCCCCTGTCCTGCAAGGAGGGTCCATCCCGTCAGCCAACGAAGTTCACGCACGTCTGGAAGACATTCGGACGAGGGTACGCTATCACGGCTGACGAACGGTGCGTCGCTCACTTTGTCGCTGCCACATGTGCCAGGCGACCACGACGAATGCGGTCAGTACACCGGCTTGAAGGACAAAACTCGAGTATGGACGAAGTTCGGGCTCCCATGCATGAATTTCAATGGTGCGAACCTCGTCTTCAAGTTGGAAATAGACGATGTGGTGCTCCAACACCTGTGGTCCCCACTGGTCGTTGGTGTCCGAGGTCAAGACATGGGTGGTGTTGGTTTCCAAGTCCGTGAAGTAGATTTCACGGTCAAGGTATTTGTTTTGAGGCGTGAGAGGATTCAGATGGTCCCGAACGGACCAGGCAAGAATACCGTGATTCATGGACGGGTCCGAAACATGGTACTTCGGGTTGCTGGCCAACCATTGGGTGGCCGAGGAACGGTTGTAGAGCACCAAGCGGTCCGTAGCGCTCACGTTGACCGTGACGGCCAGGTACTCACGGTCGAACGCGATGGATTGGATGCTGGCGTTCTCCATGTCAACTGGTGTCCCCCAGGCGTTGAGCACTTCATCCTCTTCCACCGGTGCCGTAGCGTTGATGTCGTAACCAACTTGGCCCGTGACGCCAAGTTGAATGAGATTCACCGTCATCGGCGCATCGGCGGTCACAAAAGCGATTTCAGAGCCGCTGCATAGCAAATTGGTGACCCCGGATATCGCTTCGTGTGACCCCGAAATCACATCGCCGGACAAGGACTGAACATGCACGTTGCCATCAACGGAATACACGATCACCGTGGTTTGGGCGTGGGTACACATGGAAAGATGGTCGGGTGAATCAATGTTCAGCGACGATTCCGGGGCCTCGGGACGTTCGAGGTCATAGACGTACAGCATGGAGGGATTGCTGACCACCAAACGGTCCCCAAAAACAGCATAGGTTGAATTGAGCGTCAAATCGGGGACGGTGAAATACGTTGGTTCACCGCTTTGGTCAGAGAGGTTATGCAGCAGGAGCGCTGCGCCTTGGGACTGATTGTCCAGAGTGACCATCCAACCGTCAACAGCTGCAGCGGCCTCAGGCGCTTCCACCCCACCAGCAGGTAGCGAACGGTTGGTTAAATCCCATGTCACGACTGCGGCGACAAGGATGAGAATAGCCACGGCAATACGCCCCGTTTCTTTACTTGTTGGCCTGCGATATTGCACCCAAAAGGCTCGACCGCGTCCTTTGACCCACGACCAAGCCTTGCCCGGTCGAGTCAGTACCGTGACAATGCGTGCATTCATCGTGCGTTCATCGAAGAATTTCCACCAGGTGTTTGATGTGCGGTCGGCCATGGACACGGCAGCCCCCGCCACCAACATGCCACCGATGATATCAACAAACCAGTGAATCCCGAGGTAGATGATGGTGAAGGCCGTCAACAACGTGTAGGCAAACACCGTATGCCGGTACCGGTTCCATCTTCGGTCCTCGTCAAAGCGGGTCAAACAGAGCCAAACTGCAAACGGAATGCCGATGTGCAGGGATGGCATGCCGTTGGTGAACGGGTCGATACGCCGAAACCAATCGGCGATTTCGGGTGTCAGTGTGTACGCCAACGTCTCCATTTCGGGAATGGTGTCTCCCGTGACGCGGACATTGAAAAACAGGTAAAACGGCACGGCGAGAAGGTACACCCATGCGATGGAAAGGGTCACACGGTCAGCGAGCCATCGGTCGTCAAAATATGCAAAATAGAAGACCGATACATAGCAGATGAACATGAAACCAGCCACGTAAAAATGCGTGAGTGCGCTGGTCAACCAAGCCGCCTCAAAGGTCTGTTGAACCCAAAGGACGAGGTTTCCTTCAATGGCCCAAATGTAAGGAGTCATGTCAAGACCGGTGCTGGCCATCAATACACGGTCGATCTGATCCAATCCATCCTTGAGGTTGTAAATGGTAAACACGATCAAAATATGAACCCAATATCTTCGGAAAAAATCGACAAACGGCGGCAGCGAAAGCCTTGCCCACGGTGGCTTGAAAACCGGCAGGAGGATGACACCGAGGGCCAACGCCGAAATCATCCAAGTCAAGTAGACGCTCTGCACCTCGGGCCCTCCTGTTGAATGGCAAGAGGCACCGTTCATCAACTCGTCGTCAATGCGGGCACAAGAACGGGCATTCTCACCTACCAAGCACCGTGTACATACGGTCGCCCACGGTCAGGGTCTCGTCGTTGAGCCAAATCGTAAACGCGCTCAAAACGATAAATCCCGCTTGAGCAACCTTGCTTCCATTCAAACGCAAGAGCATATTTTCCAACGGTTCTCACCGTCGGTTTTTCGGCAGGAAGGGCCTCAATTTGGCGACGCAAGGTCTTGCTGGTCTCGTCTTCGTTTCGCATGGGTGCACACTTTGCACAAGGACAGGCGTGACGGAGGTCATCGTAGGAAACGGTGAATGACGAGTCGTCTTCATAGGTTAAGACCATGTCTTGCTGTCTGCGTTCAAGCCTCTTGAGCGTCGGAAGAACCTCGGTCATTCCACCACCTCAAATGATTTCCAATCCACCGTCGGCACCGTCGGTAAGTTGGTCTTGAATCGCTGCAACCACCTTAGAAAAGGCGTGGGCTGAAGGGCCATCGGGTTCGGAGACAATTCGGTGAACACCGTCATCGCCCCCCCGAACGAAACCAGGATCAAAGGGCAGCGCTCCGAGGAACGGAACGCCAAATTCGTCGGCCGTGGCTTTCCCTCCGCCCTCTTTGAAAATATCCAACGTCACGGAGAATGCACCGCTTTCGTCGGCTGTTGTTGCGATGGTCTTTCCACCGGGTGCTGCGATGTTCAAGGCGGTGCCTGGATCAGCGGTGCCACGGACGGTAAAGCCGCTCATGTTCTCCACAACGCCCAGCACGGGAACCTTGAGCGATTCAGAGAAGGTGATCGATTTGCGACTGTCCAGCAAAGCCACTTGTTGCGGCGTGGTCACGATGACCATTCCGTCGATGTCCGGCAAGGACTGGGCGACGGTTAACGGCTCATCGGACGTGCCAGGTGGGAAATCGATGATGAGGTAGTCCAATTCTCCCCATTCCACGTCGCCGATGAATTGCTGGATGGCTCCAAGTTTGATTGGACCGCGCCAGACGACCGGCGTGTCTTCATCTTCAAGGAGAAACGCCATGCTGATGACCTTGACACCGAGATGGCCTTGAGCAGGGTGAATGCGCTTGTTCTCTACGTGCAAACGACGGCCATCCAAACCCATCATCTTTGGAACGTTTGGACCGGTGATATCAATGTCGAGAATACCAACACGGTGACCTTGTTGGGCCAACGAAAGGGCAAGTCCAGTCGAGACCGTTGATTTGCCGACGCCACCCTTACCGGACAAGACCATGATTTTGTGCTTGATTTTACGACCGATTTCCTCCATAGCCATTTTGCGCTTCATTTGCGCATAGGCCTGCTCCATCTGTTTCTGCTCTTGGGGCGAAGGGCCTTCGCTTGGGGCAGATGATGGCTCACCTGGGCTGTTGATGGTTACGGGGGAATCCGCCATGAGCAAACCACCGTGCAGGGCTACTTCAACCCACCCACAGCGTCCATCTCGCTGTGTGGAGAGGGAGGGCGGAAGCGAAGCTCTGCTAGGCCGTGAACGATGAGGTGCAAGGAAAGAATCCATCCAACCGGCCCGAACGACCACGCCATCCCACCGTACGCCCATGCCAGCCCAAGGGCGAGCGGAAAGGAGACAACAAACCCGGCACGATTGGCGGCCTTCCGACCATCTCGGGTTTCAGAGGCCCCCAACATCACGACCGCTGGTCCAAAGAGCAGAACGTGCAAACTGATGGCGACTGCAACAAGAGAAAACAAAAGACGGAAATCCATGGCAGCCGCAACGATGTGAAGCGAAAACAAGGCCCCAAAAGCGGCCAAATTCATCATCAAAGCGTTTCGCACATCACGTCGACGCCTGCGAAGTATGTGAAGCCACCCAAGCATCTCTAGAGAAAGGTTTCAAATCCCCCCAGCGCAAGATTGAGCCATGAAGGTCTTCTTCGTCTGCGTTGGTAACTCCTGCCGCTCCCAAATGGCTGAAGGGTTGGCACGAGAGATGGGCCTAGAAGCCGCTTCTGCAGGGACCCACCCTGCTCAAGAGGTTGCTGAACACGCCCTGACGTTGCTTGAGTCGCGGGGTATCTCAACCGAGGGCATGCATCCACAATCCATCGATGAATTCGATGCAAACGAGTTTGACATGATCGTGTCCATGGGCTGTGGCGTGCACTGTCCTGCGCTCAAGATCGACGAGGATTGGGGACTTGAGGACCCCGTCGGAAAGCCGTATGAGGCCTATGAAAAAACGGCTGAGGAGATTCAGCGTCGATTGGAACAACTGGTCGCTCATTCATCTTGACGGGTTGGAACATCACCAACGCCTTCCAAATCAATGCGGAGCACGCTAACGGTCCGAACCCCGTCGTCTCCGGAAATTTCCTCCGAGCCGCACTCAAGGTGTTGGATGTTGACCGTTTCAGGTAAACCTTGAGCGATATGGCCGTTTCGACGACGGCAAACCTCAGCAACATCAACTGCCCGAGAAATGGTGGCTCCTCTGGCCACGAGTTGAACCGAACGTTCGCCTTCCTGCATGGCCATCACCACGGCTCTGACATAGGCGTGCAGCGGTTTTTTCCCAACAAAAATGACCCTCGGCTCGGACAAGATACTCCCCGTTGAAACCTGCACCCGCCATCCCATAAATCTTGATGGAAATGACTGAAAAATGGAGTAAATATGCGAGCGCCGGGACTCGAACCCGGGTTCAGGCGTTGGCAACGCCCGGTGATAACCACTACACTACGCTCGCTTGCACCCTTCGCATCTTGCAGGGGTTTAAACGATTGTCGGCGGAGGTTGTTGAACCTCTGGACCCTGCAGGCCAAGAAGCCACGAAAACGGTACATGGCGTTGTTGATGTATGGCAACAGCAAACCGTGTTCACTCGTGCCCGCTCAATTCATTGATCGCCAAACCTATCAGCGCCACCTTCGCCATCGTCTTGGCGTCGCCACATCAGCCCCATGACAACCCCTGCTGCAACGAGGACGGTCAGGCCAAGCACACCCAGCAACGTGGCGCTCAGACCGCTTTCGGTCGTGGGCGTTTCAGGTGCAGTGAGCGTAATGGCCGTTGAGGTCGTGTTCAATTCCCCATAAGCATCCACGCTCCGCAGGAAGACTTCATGCGTTCCAAGAGGGGTTCCTTCGCGAATGGAAAGAAACACCGAATACACGCCATCGCCAGCCACCTCATCGCCGCCCGACAGGCCATCATCGTGCATGGACATCCACGAGGTTTGACCCACAGGAGCAAAGACGCCGAGGTCAACTTGAACGCGCTCGAGGCCGTCAGGATCGCTGACAGTTACCGTGTAAACAACCGTTGTTTCGAGGTCCTTGGTCGTGGTGAGCGGCTCCACAACGAAAACAGGACGGTCGTTGAGCACCGTGATTTCAATG
>Ga0181574_10000957_pt1 | contig 27152 bp, 29 predicted proteins | sample 101ome_24_FD_145600 | JGI IMG/M metagenome (GOLD analysis project Ga0181574, IMG submission 145600) | Coastal salt marsh microbial communities from the Groves Creek Marsh, Skidaway Island, Georgia - 101410AT metaG (spades assembly) | ecosystem: Environmental > Aquatic > Marine > Intertidal zone... | reverse complement strand
TCGCCAGCACCAGATCACTCACGGAGCGTCACCACCCCCGGGCTCACGCCACATGATGAGGGCGTCCTCCCGGTTGTCCGAGTAGTAGCGCGGCCGCACCCCCGAGTCCACGAAGCCGCGCCCGCGGTATAAGCGTATTGCGGCGTCGTTGGATACCCGCACCTCGAGGGTGTAGCGGTCGTACGGCCGCCCGTCCAGCAACGAGATGATGCCGTCCACCAGCATGCCGCCCAGCCCACGGCGGCGATGATCCGGATCCACGGTGACGTTGAGGATGTGCCAGGCGTCGCCCTGGCCGGCGCAGGCGAGGAACCCCACCACCTCATCACCATCGGTGGCGACGATGGTGGCGCCCTCACGGCGCTCGAGTTCCTTCGCGAACAGCTGCCGCGACCACGGCACCGGGTTGCTGCGCTGCTCAATGCGCAGCATGGCGGGGATGTCGTCGGCGCCGGCGCGCCGCACTACCGGCCGGGGCAGCCGCACGCGTGAGCGCGCCGGGCTCACGTGGCCGCCGCCTCGCGCTCGCGTCGCAGGCGGTTCTCCTCCGCATCGGGAAGCCGCAGGTACTGGGGAGCCACGGGCAGCGGCCCCCCGGCACGGACCCGTGCCACCAGGTCGGCCGCGCGCACGCGATCAAGCCCGCCCGATGCAGCACGGCGGCAGCCGGTACAGGGCGGCACCAGGTCCGCACCGTCCCCCGCCATCACCACCGGGGCATGCCCCTCCAGCGCCCGCGCGAGGTCGTCCGGGTCCCATGCGGCGGGCGCGAGCACCTCGTGCAGGTGCCCCTCTCCCTCCACCGCGTACACGGCCGCGAACACCTGGCGGCGGCGGGCATCGATGACGGGCGCGACGAGTTCATCCGATGAGCGGCGGGCCACGGCCGCACCCAGGGCGAGCGCCTCGAGGGTCGACGCCCCGTGCACGGGGATGGCCAGCGCCTGGCCCAGCCCCAGCGCCGTGGCGAGTCCGATGCGGATGCCGGTGAACCCGCCGGGGCCGACGCCCACCACCACCTCATCCAGGGCATCCACGGAGATGCCGGCCATTGCCAGCAGGTGATGGGCCGACTCCAGCACGCGGCGGCCGCCACCTGGCGTGCGCCCCAGCCACGCCTCGACGATAAGCCCGTCCGGGCCGACGAGCGCCAGGGCGGGGTCAGGCGTCGCGGTATCGAGCGCGAAGGTCGTCACGGAGAGCCCCCAGGAGAGCGTCGGTGGCGGAATCGACGCCTAGCAACCGTACCAGCCGCACATCCCCGCCCCTGTGCGCGATATCCACCGTGACACGGGGCGCGGGAAGGCCGTGCAGCACCGAATCCGGCCACTCGACGAACGCCACGGCTTCCGGGCCCACCGCCTCCAGCGCAAGGCCCAGTTCCTCGTCGTCGGGGTCCCCGAGGCGCCAGGCATCGAGATGCGCGACTGGCACACGACCCTCGTAGGAGTTGGCGATGGCAAAGGTGGGACTCGTGACTGGTCCGGACACCCCCAGGGCGCGCGCCGCCGCGCGCACGAGGGTGGTCTTGCCGGCACCCAGATCGCCCCGCAGCACCACCACGTCTCCCGGGGCGAGGATGTCCGCGAGGGCGGCGCCCACCGCCTCGGTGGTGGCGGGCCCGTCGCTCCGGATCTCCACCGGCATCAGAACAGGCCCATCTGCTCGGCCGGGGGCCCGGCGGAGGGCGTCCGCGGCGCGGACCGGTTGGCCGTGGCGATGAGAACGGGGAGGCGGGCGAAGTCCTCCTGCAGGGTGCCGAGCATGGCGCGGGTATAGAGCGCGGCAGCGGGGTGGAACACCGGATACAGCGTGACACCCGCACCACCGAACTCCGCGGGCTGCGGACGCCCATGCACGGTGCTGATGCCGTCGGGCCGACCGGAGAGCAACTTGGTGGCGAAGTTCCCGAGGGTGCACACCACCGCCGGGCGCACGAGCGCCACCTGCTCCTCCAGGTAGCCATGGCAGGCATCGATCTCCTCGGGGCGCGGGTCGCGGTTGCCGGGGGGCCGGCACTTGAGCACGTTCGCGATGAAGACCTGGCCCCGCGACAGGCCGATGCCCTCCAGCAGGCCGTCGAGCAACTTGCCGGCCTGGCCCACGAAGGGCACGCCGCTGCGGTCCTCGTTCGCGCCCGGCGCCTCCCCCACGAACATCAGGTCGGCGTCGGGGTCGCCATCGCCCACCACCACGGTGGTGCGCCCCTCGTGCAGGGGGCAACGCGTACACCCTCGCAGGTGCTCCGCCAACCTCTCGAGCGCCTGGGCGCGCACCGCGGCATCGCTCATCGGGGATCCACGCTATAAGGGGGCCCGGACGGCCGCGGCGCCCGCACACCGGCCCTTGTTACATCGGGTCCGGGGGGTCTAGATTCCCAACCCGATCACGGCGTCACGCCCGGTACCCCGCATCGGGGACCGGAGCAGGTCCGGATCGGCGTATCCCGCCCCGAGTCGCGGGAATGCCGCCCTGCGCCAATCGACCATGACCAAGCCACAGAGCGCACCCCACCCGTCACCGCCGCGGCCCGCCGTGGTCCGCACGGTCCCCGAACTCCGCACCGCCGTGGAGGAACTGCGGGAGCGGCACGGATCGGTGACCCTGGTGCCCACCATGGGGGCCTTTCACGAGGGGCACCTCTCGCTCATGCACCGCGCCGGCGAGGACGGCGGCGCCGTGGTGGTGTCGCTGTTCGTCAACCCCACCCAGTTCGGCCCATCGGAGGACCTGTCCGCGTATCCGCGGGATGAGGAGCGCGACCTGGCGCTGGCCGCCGGGGCCGGCGCCCACGTGGTGTGGGCCCCATCCGTGGAGGACGTGTACCCCACCGGCTTCGCCACGGAGGTCGCGGTGGCGGGCCCCGCGGAGGTGCTGGAGGGCGCGATCCGCCCTCACCACTTCGCCGGGGTGGCCACCGTGGTGGCCAAATTGCTTACCGCGGTGCGGCCCGACCGCGTGGTGTTCGGCCAGAAGGACGCCCAGCAGGTGGCGGTCATACGGCGTCTCATGGCCGACATGCACCTGGACGACATCCAGATGATCGTCGCGCCCATCGTGCGCGAGGCCGACGGGCTCGCGATGAGCAGCCGCAATGCCTATCTAGGCCCGGAGGACCGCGCGGCCGCCGTGGCCCTGTCGCGGGCGCTCGCCGCCGCCGCAGCGCTGGCCGAGGAGGGCGAGGGCGATGCCCGGCGCATCGAGGCCGCCGCCATGGCGGTGCTGGATGCCGAGCCGCGATGTGCGCCCGAGTACGCGACGGTGGTCCACCCGGACTCCTTCGCCCAGCAGGACCGCCTGGAGGGCCCGTCCCTCCTATGCATTGCCGCGCGGGTCGGACCCGCACGGCTGATCGACAACCGAGAGCTGCCCGTACCCACCCAACGGAGGACTTCCGTGCCACGAGCACGCACGATGCTGAAGAGCAAGATCCACCGCGCGACGGTGACCGACGCCAACCTCAACTACGTCGGGTCCATCACCGTCGACCGCGACCTGCTCGACCTCGCGGACATCCGCGAGTACGAGAAGGTCTCGGTGCTCAACATCAATACCGGTGGGCGCTTCGAGACCTACGCCATCGACGGCCCGCGCGGACGGGGCGACATCTGCCTGAACGGCGCCGCGGCCCGCCTGGCGCACCCCGGTGACCTGGTCATCATCCTCACGTACGCCGAGTACGAGGAGGCCGAGCTGGCTGATGGGCATGAGCCCACCGTGGTGCACGTGAACTCGCGCAACGAGGTGACCGAGCTCGTCGAGGACATGGTGCCGGTGATGTGGGAGGTCGAATAACCATCGTCGCCGCCAGCGACATCCGTGCGCTGAAGGGCACGCGCCGACTGGCGATGCTCACGGCGTACGACTACCCCACCGCCCTGGCGCTCGACCAAGTAGGGCTCGACATCATCCTCGTGGGTGACAGCCTTGGCGAGGTGGAACTGGGCTACGACTCCACGCGCGCGGTGACGCTGGACATGATGGTGCACCACGTGCGCGCCGTGGCCAATGGGGCCACCCGCACGCACATCACGGGTGACATGCCCGCCGGCTCGTACGCCACCCCCGAGCAGGCGGTGGCAACTGCGCGGGCCCTCGTAGCGGCCGGCGCGCACTCGGTGAAGCTCGAGGGTGCGCTCATCCCCGAGGTGCGGGCGATCATCGGTGCGGGAATCCCCGTGATGGGCCACGTGGGCCTGCTGCCCCAGACTGCCGAGGGCGGGTACCGCAAGCACGGAAAGACGGTCGAGGAGGCCGAGCGCCTGGTTGACGAGTCGCGCGCGCTCGACGACGCCGGGTGCTTCGCCATCGTCATCGAGTGCGTCGACCCCGAGGCCGCGCGCAGCATCACCGCTGCCGTGCAGGCGCCGACGATCGGCATCGCCGCGGGCGTCGACTGCGACGGCCAGGTGCTGGTGAGCACCGATCTGTTCGGGCTGCTGCCCGACCCGCCGCCCTTCGTGGCGCCCCGCGCCAACGTGCGCGACATCATCCGCGGTGCGGCGGCGGAGTTCGCCGCCGAGGTGCGCGCCACTGCCGCACCCCCGCGCGCCCGCAGGCGGTGACCCACCAGCGCAATCCGGCGGCCTGAGCGCGGCCCCCGTGTCACCCCGGTGCCTGGCACGTAACCGTCCTGTGCAGGGAATTGCGCGCTGCGGGGATGGTTACGTGCCTGGCACCGGGCGGTTCTAGATGAGGCCGCCCTTGGCGATCTTCTTAAGGTTGAGCGCCTTGTTGAGGGTGGCCTCGTCCACGCCCTTCTCGCGGGCCACCTCGCGCAGCGGACGGCCGCTCTTGGTGGCCTCCTTCACGATGTCGGTGGCGAGGTCGTACCCGATGTAGGGGTTGAGGGCGGTGGCCGCGGCCAGGGTGCCCTCGGCGTGGCGGTTCAGGCCCTCCAGGTTTGGCTCAATGCCGTCCACGCACTTGGTGCGGAACACCGTGGCCGTGCTGGTGAGCAGGGCAACCGACTGCAGCAGGTTGCGTGCCATCAGCGGAATTCGCACGTTGAGCTCGAAGTTGCCCTGCGTGCCCGCCACCGTGATGGCGGTGTCGTTGCCGATCACCTGCGCGCCGACCTGCATGACGACCTCAGGGATGACCGGGTTGACCTTGCCCGGCATGATCGACGAGCCCTTCTGCAACTCGGGCAGGAAGATCTCGCCCAGGCCGCAGCGGGGGCCGGAGCCCATCCACGCCAGGTCGTTGGCGATCTTCGTGAGCGAGACGGCCACCATCTTCAGCGCGGCCGAGGCCTCGACCAGGCCATCGCGGTTGGCTTGCGCCTCAAACGGGTCAGCCGGGGCCGAGATCTTCAGGCCCGTCTCCGACGCCATGATGTCGCGCACCATCTTCGCGAACTTCTTGTGCGTGTTGAGCCCTGTACCGGTGGCGGTGCCGCCGAGCGGGATCATGCCGAGGCGCGGCAGAGTGGCCTTCACGCGCTGCGTGCCCAGGCGCACCTGCGCGGCGTATCCGGCGAACTCCTGGCCTAGGGTCACGGGCACGGCGTCCATCAGGTGCGTGCGCCCGGCCTTCACCAGGCCGCTGAACTCCGTGGCCTTCGCGGAGAACGACTTCTCCAGCGCCTCGAGGGCGGGGATGAGCTTGTGGCTGATCTCGTCGAGGGCCGCGAGGTGAACGGCCGACGGGAAGACGTCGTTGGAGCTCTGCCCCATGTTCACGTGGTCGTTGGCGTGAACCTTCACGCCCTTGATCTCGCGCGATGCGACCTTCGCGATGACCTCGTTGGTGTTCATGTTGCTCGACGTGCCCGAGCCGGTCTGGAACACGTCCACTGGGAACTGGTCGTCGAACTCCCCGCGCGCCACGCCCATGCCGGCCTCGGCGACGGCGGTGGCCACGCCCTTGTCGAGCAGGCCCAGCTGGGCGTTCGCCCGGGCCGCACCGGCCTTGATGCGGCCCAGCCAGTGGATGACCGGAAGGGGAATCGTCTCCCCGGAGATCGGGAAGTTGTCGACCGCCTTGTCGGTCTCCCCACCCCACAGCTTCGCCATCAGAACTCCCTGTTCGAATCGTTGGCCGCCGGAGGGTACATCGCACACGGCGCCCCCCGACCGCGCCGCCGCGGGATGGGGGCGGGTCTCAGGGCAGGTCGGCGAGCGCCGCGAGGATTCCCTCGGCGGCCTCCACGCCGAACCCGAGGTGCTCCACGCGCAGGTGCTCATCGGGCGCGTGGTAGCCGTCATCGGGCAGCGCGAACCCGGTGAGCACCACCGACGTCCCCCGCGCCGCCATCTCGGCCACCACGGGGATGCTGCCGCCGATGCCCACCGGCGTCACGGGCAGGCCGGTGGCATCCGCGATGCCGCGCATGGCCGCTGCGATCACCGGGTCCGCCGGGTCCAGGCGGCTCGACCCGGCCACGCCCAGCCCCTCCACCTCGATGTCGGCGCCCGGTGGGCAGGCGTCGCGCAGCATGCCCTCGAGGGCTGCGGCCATCGCGGTGGCATCGGAGCCCGGCGGCACGCGGCACGACAGCGTGGCCTCGGCCACTGCCGGGATGACCGTGGCCACCAGCGAGGGGTCACCGGCGCGCAGGCCATGGACATCCAGCGACGGCAGCATCGTGGTGCGCAGGTGGTACTCGGCAGCGGCACTCGGATCGGCGGCTCGCCCGCCCGCGGCAGCCAGCACCCCGTCCCCCGCCGGCAGCGTCTCCCATGCCGCCTCCTCCATGGGAGATGGAGATGCCACCCCCCGCATCAGCGGACCCGGCACGCGGCCGTCACGCGGCAGGACCGACTCCAGTACCTGCACCAGCGCATGGGTGGCGTTGAGCGCCGCGCCCCCGTGCATGCCCGAATGCAGGTCGGCCTCGCCGCCGCGCACGCGCACGCGGAAGTACGCCAGGCCGCGCAGGCCCGTGCACACCGCCGGACGGCCCGGCCCGATCATGGGCGAGTCGAAGATGATCGCGGCGCGCGGCGGATCGGCCTCATCGCGCACCCAGTCCACCGCGGAGTGCCCCCCGCTCTCCTCCTCGCCATCCACCAGCACGCGCACCCGCACCGGCAGGCGGCCGGCGGCGCGCATGCGCTGGACGGCCACCAGCAGCATGAACAGGTTGCCTTTGTCGTCGCTGGCACCGCGGGCGTAGAGGTTGCCGCCCCGCACCTCGGGCGCGAACGGCGGGCTGGTCCACAGGTCCAGGTCGCCCGGCGGCTGCACGTCGTAGTGCCCGTAGATCGCGACCACGGGTGCGTCCGGCATCCCATCGCTGGGCGGCACCTCCCCCACCACCAGCGGATGCCCGGTGGTCACCACGACCTCAGCGGATCCGCCGGCCCGGAGCACCTCATCGGCCACCATTGCGGCCGCGCGGTGCATGTCGTCCGCGTGGTCGGGGCTGGCGCTCATGCTCGGCACCCGCAGCAGCGCCATGAGGCGCTCGAGCTCGGCGGGGTCCATCCGCTAGGCCGCGGCCTTCGCGCGGCGACCGCGCCGGGGCGCACGCCGGGGTGCCAGCACCTGCGCGAGGAACTCACCGGTGTAGGAGCCCGGGGTTGCCGCCACCTGCTCGGGCGTGCCCGTGGCGATCACCTCGCCCCCGCCGGCCCCGCCCTCCGGGCCGAGATCCACGATCCAGTCGGCGGCACGGATGACATCGAGGTTGTGCTCGATCACCAGAACCGTGTTCCCGGAGTCGGCAAGGCGCTGCAGCACCTCCAGCAGCTTCTCGATGTCGGCGAAGTGCAGGCCTGTGGTCGGCTCGTCCAGCACGTACATGGTGCGGCCGGTGGCGACCTTCGCGAGCTCGGTGGCCAGCTTCACGCGCTGCGCCTCGCCACCCGACAGCGTGGTGGCCGGCTGCCCCAGGCGGATGTAGTCGAGCCCCACGTCGTGCAGGGTCTGCAGCCGTCGGCGAAGCCGCTCGACGGGCGCGAAGAACTCCACCGCCTCCTCCACGCTCATCTCGAGGACGTCGTGGATGGTCTTGCCCTTGTAGTAGACGTCCAGCGTCTCGCGGTTGTACCGCTTGCCCCCGCACACCTCGCACGGCACGTACACATCGGGCAGGAAGTGCATCTCGATGGTGATGGTGCCGTCGCCCTTGCAGGCCTCGCAGCGCCCGCCCTTGACGTTGAACGAGAACCGCCCCGGTGCCCACCCCCGCGCCCGGGCGTCGGCGGTCATCGAGAACAGCTCACGCACGTGGTCGAAGATGCCCGTATAGGTGGCCGGGTTCGAGCGCGGAGTGCGGCCGATGGGCGACTGGTCGATGGCGATGACCTTGTCGAACTGCTCGATGCCCTCGATGCGCCGATGGCGGCCCGGCCGCAGTGGCTTGCGGTTCAGCCTCCCCGCCATGGCCTTGAGGATGATCTCGTTCACCAGCGTGCTCTTGCCCGACCCCGAGACGCCCGTGACGCACGTGAAGGCCCCCACGGGAATCCGCATGTCGATGTCGCGCAGGTTGTTCTCGCGGGCGCCCTCCACCGACAGCCAGCCCTGCGGCTCGCGGCGCGTGGCGGGCATGGGGATCGTCCGCGCCCCGGACAGGTATGCGCCGGTGACCGACTCCTGCTCGGCCTCCACCTCCGCGGCCGTGCCCGCGGCCACCACCCGGCCGCCGTGCTCGCCCGCGCCCGGGCCCATGTCGATGAGGTGGTCGGAGGCGCGCATCATGTCCTCGTCGTGCTCCACCACCAGCACGGTGTTGCCGATGTCACGCAGGCGCTCCAGGGTGCCGATCAGCTTGCGGTTGTCGCGCTGGTGCAGGCCGATGGACGGCTCGTCCAAGATGTACAGCACGCCTACCAGGCCCGCGCCGATCTGAGTGGCCAGGCGGATGCGCTGGGCCTCGCCCCCCGACAGGGTGCCGGCGGCGCGCGCCAGGTTCAGGTACCCAACGCCCACGTCCACGAGGAACCTCAGGCGCGCGCAGATCTCGGCGACCGCGCGCTCCGCGATGAAGGCCTCGGTCTCGGTCAGCTCCACGTGCTCGAGGAAGTGCAGGGCGTCCTCGATGGACAGCTCGGTCACCTCGTGGATGGACCTGCCCCCCACCGTGACGGCCAGGATCTCCGGCCGCAGCCGGGCCCCGTTGCACGAGCCGCAGGCATTGGGCGACATGTACTGCTCGATGCGCTCGCGTACCAGGTTGGAGCCGCTGCTGGCGTAGCGGCGGCGCATCTGGGGGATGACCCCCTCAAACCGTGCGGTGCTGGAGTAGCCGCGCCGCCGCCGCTTGCCCAGGTCGAGCCGCTCCACGCGCTCGGGGCCGTACAACAGGATGTCGCGGTCCTCCTGCGGCAGGTCCTTCCACGGGACGTCCATCGCGATGTCCCAGTGCGCGCAGGCCGAGCGCAGCAGCAGGTCGTAGAAGTCGGTGGTGCGATCGGCCCAGGGCAGGATGGCCCCACCCTCCAGCGTGCGCTCGGGGTCGATGACCAATTCGGCGTCCACCTCGGGCATGAACCCAAGCCCGGTGCACTCCTCGCACGCGCCCTGCGGTGCGTTGAACGAGAAGATGCGCGGGGCCAGTTCGGGCAGGGATGCACCGTGCTCCGGGCAGGCCAACTTCTCCGAGTACGTCCACGAGCCGCCATCGCCGCCCACCTCCTCGATGCGCACCAGGCCGTCGGACAGCCGCGTGGCGGTCTCCAGGCTCTCGGTCAGCCGCCGGCGCAGGTCCGGGCGCATGATGAGGCGGTCCACCACCACCTCGATGGTGTGGCGCCTGCTCTTGGCGAGCGCCGGAACCTCGTCGATGGCATGCACCTCACCGTCCACGGCGACCCGGGCGAACCCCTCGTCGCGGATGCGATCGATCACATCGCGGTGCTCGCCCTTGCGGTCACGCACCACGGGCGCCAGCACCATGAAGCGCGTGCCCTCCGCCAGCGCCAGCACCCGGTCGGCGATCTGCTCCACGCTCTGGCCCGCGATCTGCACGCCACACACCGGGCAGTGCGGCACGCCGATGCGCGCGTACAGCACCCGCAGGTAGTCGTAGATCTCGGTGACCGTGGCCACCGTGGACCGCGGGTTGCGGCTGGTGGTCTTCTGGTCGATGGAGATAGCCGGCGACAGGCCCTCGATGTCGTCCACATCGGGCTTGTCCATCTGCCCGAGGAACTGCCGCGCGTAGGCCGACAGGCTCTCCACGTATCGCCGCTGGCCCTCGGCGTACAGCGTGTCGAAGGCCAGGCTCGACTTCCCCGACCCCGAGAGGCCCGTGATCACCACGAGGCGATCGCGGGGGATGCCGACGCTGACGTCCTTGAGGTTGTGCTCCCGGGCACCGACGACGCTGATCGAATCCACTCGGCCAATCGTAACCCCACCGGCCCCGGCCCCGGCCTGCGAACATGCGGGCGTGACCACCGACCACGAACGTACGGAATGGGTGCGCCACGCCGATGCCGCCATCGCGGCGGCCGGGCTGCGCGCGGGCGGCGCCCGCAAGGCTGTCGTGGACCTGCTGGCCCGGCAGGACTGCTGCCTGAGCGCGCAGGAGGTGCGCGATGCGCTGAAGGACGCCCCGGGCGCGACCCCGGGAATCGCCAGCGTGTACCGGGCGCTGGATACCCTCACGGAGCTCCACCTGGTGCACCGCGTGGACCTGGGCGACCAGGTGGCCAAGTACGAGCCCGCGTACCCCGGTGGCGAGCACCACCACCACGCCGTGTGCCGTGAGTGCGGCACGGTCACACCCATCGCGGACGCCGGCATCGAGGACGCGCTGCACGCGATGGCGGACCGGCTGCGGTTCGACGTGGAGGCGCACGACATCACCCTGCACGGGCGGTGCGCGCGCTGCGCCCGCCGCTAGGAGTCGGCGGCCGCCGCCGGCAGGAGCGTGGCGACGATAAGGCCGTCCCTATGGATACGTGACCGGGCCGGTGGCGCGGATGCCGTGTCAGTGCCCATGGGGGTGATCATGCCCGCCCGGGCCATGATCGTGACCCGGCGCATGCCCATGCACGTGCGGCGCGCCCGGGCCGTGATGGTGCTCATGGCCATGATGCGGATCGATCACCGTGGCTCCGCCATCCTCGATCACCACGCCGAAGGCATCGGCGAGTGACGCCGGCGTGAGCGCCTCATCCGGCGGACCGCATGCCACCACCCGCTCGGCGACGATCAGCACCAGGTCCGCGCGGCGGGCCTCCCGCACGTCATGCGTGGCCGTGACGATGGCGGCACCGCGGGCCCGCTGGGCATCCATGAGGGACAGGTAGCGCTCGCGGCTGGCGGCATCCAACCCGGCGGTGGGCTCATCCAGAAGAAGCAGCCCGGCATCCCGGCACACGGCCTGCGCCAGGTGCACCCGCTGGCACTGGCCGCCGGACAGCGTGCCCAGCGGCATGTCCGCCAGCTCGCGGATGCCCATGGCGTCCATGGCGTCGTCCACCAGGGAATCGTCATCCGCCCGCAGGCGACCGGTCAGCCCGCGCGCGGGCCAGCGGCCCATGCGCACCACGTCCCGGGCGCGGATGGGCAGCAGGAACCCCTGCTCGTGCGACTGCGACAGGTACGACACACCCACGCCACGCGCGCCCGGGTCGCGCCCCTGCACCTGCAGCGTGCCCGCCACCGGGGGGATGAGTCCGGCGATGGTGCGAAGCAGCGTGCTCTTGCCCGACCCATTGGTGCCGATCACCGCGAGCCAGCGCCCCGGTGCCAGGGACAGGTCGATGCCCCCGACCACCGCATGGCCGTCGTACCCCACGGCCAGGTCACGGCACTCGACGGCAGGTGTCACGCGTGCTCCGGGTGCGGGCGACGGGCCGGCACCAGCGACTGGAGCACGGCCACCACGAAGAAGATGGCCACCGCCGTGAGCACCACCGTGGCCCCTGCGGCCAGGTCCAGATACCACGACAGCAGCAACCCGATGTACGCGCTCAGCATGCCGATCGCTGCTGCCAGAGCCATCATCGTGCCGAGGCGCCGCGTGAGCAGCGCCGCCGCGCCGGCGGGCGCGAGCAGCATGCCGAACACCAGCAGCGCCCCCACCACCACGAACGACGCCACCACCGTAAGCGCGATCATGCCCAGCATCACCGCCTCCAGCAGGCCCACGCGGTAGCCGGCCACCCGGGCCTGGTCCGGATCCATGGCCATGAGCAGGAACGGGCGCCTGAGCAACCAGGCAAGCCCCACCACCAGCACGGCGACCCCTGCCTGCCAGGCGATTGCGGTCCACGAGACACCCAGCACCTCACCGAACAGGATGTCGGTCAGGCTGCCCGCGAAGTCGGACGAGCGCGAGATGATCACGACTCCCAGCGACAGCATGCCGACGAACAGCAGGCCGATCGCCACATCACTGGAGAGCCGGGTGCGGCGGGTGACCACCGCCACCCCGCCCATCATCGCCGCAGCCCCGGCGAGCGCCCCCAGTACCGATGGCAGCCCGATGATCAGTGCCACCGCGATGCCGGGCAGCACCCCATGCGCAAGGGCATCCCCCAAGAAGGCCATGCCCCGGAGGACCATGAGGGTCCCCACGACCCCGGTGGCGATCGCCACCAGGATGGCCGCGACGAGGGCCCGCTGCATGAAGGCGCTCTGCACGAAGGGGTCCCACAGGATGTCCACGCGGTCAGCCCCCGGCGTCGGTGAGCGCGGAGGATATGCGACCGGAGAGGTCCTCGATGTAGGTCGTGTACGAGCCATCGGATGGCACCGTCTCGATGCCGAGTTCCACCACGGTGGCCCCGGTCTCGTCCCGAATCGCCTGCGCGAGGGCGTCGGATACGCCGGACTCGGTGAAGAGCACACGCACGCCGGCCTTCTCCATGGCCCTCTCGAGGTCCGCGAGGTGCGCGGCAGACACCTGCCCCTGGGACGACAGCGAGGGCGTCACGGTGCCCACCACGTCCAAGCCGTACCGATCGGCCAGGTAGCCCAGTGACTCGTGCCCAGTCACCAGCACGCGATCCGCCTCGGGGATGGCGGACATGCGGGAGTCGATATCGGCGTCGATCCCCCGGAGCGCCGCGGCGGACTCACCTGCAGGCCCGGAGATGTCGGCCCCGGTGGCCGACCGGACGGCGGCGGGCAGGGCCGCCGCCACGGCAGCCGCCTGCAAGGGATCGGTCCAGAAGTGCGGATCCCCGCCGGCGTGCCCGTGCTCCTCGTCCTCCTTCGCATGATCGTCGCCGTCTCCGGCGTGCCCGTGCTCCTCGTCCTCCTTCGCATGATCGTCGCCGTCTCCGGCGTGCCCGTGCTCCTCGTCCTCCTTCGCATGACCGTCGCCGTCTTCGACCTCTCTCACGTCCACGTGATCCGCCGCGGTGAAGACAGCCACTCCGTCCTCGCGAGCGCGGGCGATGGCTTCCTGCAGTCCCTCTTCGAGATTCAGGCCGTTCTCCACGACCAGATCAGCGGACTGCAGTCGCGCGACGTCACGGGCCGATGGACGCCACTCGTGCGGATCACTGCCGTTCGGCATCACCACCTCCACCTCCGCGGCATCCCCGACCGCATCGCGCACGAGTGCCCCGAGCATCGGGGTGGTGGCGACGATCACCGGGCGGTCGCCGGCGGTCCCGCCCGTGCCGGTGGCAGACGGCGCGTCCGAACCGCAGGCGGCGAGTACGGCGGACGCGCCAATGGCCGCGGCCGTAGCGAGGATGGGCATGAGCAAGCGTCGTGCGTTCATGCCGCGATCATACGCTAGATGAGAATGATTCTCAACCTCATGTAAGCGGAGGGTCCGGCTCCCATCGGCGCAGGATCTCTTCCCGGCGACGGCGGTTCTCTGCGTCCTCGCTCCACCCCTCGTCGGCCGGTCCCGAGGGCGGCGGGTGGCCATCGCCCCAGAATGCCCCCGTGCCGGGCAGGCCGAGGAGGGCGGCGAAGATGTCGTCCTCCTCCATGCCCGGCGCCGCAAGGGAGCGGAACACCATGTCGGGGTCGGGGGGCACCCGCCCGGCATCGGTCATGCGGCCCCGGCCTCCGCGCCCACGGCCTCGTCGCCCAGTTCCTCCCGCAGCGCGGCCAGGCGGTCGCGCAACTCCGCCGCGCGCTCGAAACGCAGGTCCTCGGCCGCCCCCTGCATCTCCTGCTCCACCTCCACCATCACGCGGCGGATCTCGTCCGGCGTGGCGCCCTCGGGCACCGCGTGCTCCCGACGGGTGCGCGTGCGCCTCGACCCCCCGGTGAGCCCGAGGAATTCGACGATGTCCGACACGCCCTTGGTGATGGACGCCGGCGTGATGCCGTGCTCCTCGTTGTGGCGCCGCTGGATCTCGCGACGGCGGCCGGTCTCCTCCATGGCCACGCGCATGGCCTCGGTCTCGCGGTCGGCGTACATCAGCACGCGGCCGTTCACGTTGCGCGCCGCGCGCCCGATGGTCTGGATGAGCGCCGTCTGGCCGCGCAGGAAGCCCTCCTTGTCGGCGTCCAGGATCGCCACGAGCGTCACCTCGGGCAGGTCGAGCCCCTCGCGCAGCAAGTTGACGCCCACCAGCACGTCGAACTCACCGAGGCGGAGTTCGCGCACCACCTTGATGCGCTCGATGGCATCGATGTCGGAGTGCAGGTAGCGCGCCTTGATGCCGGCGTCCACCAGGTAGTCGGTGAGGTCCTCGGCCATCCGCTTGGTCAGCGTGGTCACCAGCACGCGCTCGTCGGCCTCCACGCGGCGCCGCACCTCGCCCATCAGGTCGTCCACCTGGTTCGTGGTGGGGCGCACGTCCACCTCGGGATCCACCAGCCCCGTGGGGCGGATGATCTGCTCGACGATGCGCGACGACTGCGTGCGCTCGAACTCGCCGGGCGTGGCCGAGACGAACACCACCTGGCCGACCCGCTCGAGGAACTCCTCCAGACGGATGGGCCGGTTGTCGGCTGCGGAGGGCAGGCGGAATCCGTGGTCGATCAGCGCCATCTTCCGCGAGCGGTCGCCTTCGTACATGCCGCGGAGCTGCGGCACGGTGTTGTGTGACTCGTCGATGAAGCACAGGAAATCCGGCGGGAAGAAGTCCAGGAGGGTCGCCGGTGGCTCGCCGGGCGAGCGACCGTCGAGGATGCGCGAGTAGTTCTCGATCCCCGAGCAGAAGCCGACCTCGCGCAGCATCTCCATGTCGTACTCGGTGCGCTGCCGAAGCCGGTGGCTCTCCACCAACTTTCCCTGCGCGTCGAACAACGTGCAGCGCTCCTCCAGTTCCGCACGGATCTCCGACACGGCCTTCTCGAGCGTGTCCTGGGGGGTCACGTAGTGGGTTGCGGGATAGATGGCTGCGTACTGGAGATCGCCGAATACCTCGCCGGTGACCGGGTGGAAGTGGGTGATCGACTCGATCTCATCCCCGAACATCGACACCCGGTAGGCGGTCTCGGCATTGACCGGCTGGATCTCGAACACATCACCGCGCGCCCGGAACCGCCCGCGCTCCAGCACCATGTCGTTTCGCTGGTACTGCACCTCCACGAGGCGCCGGAAGATGTCGTCGCGGGACGCCTGCGCGCCCGCCTCCAGCATCACGAGCCGCTGTGCGTAGCGCTCCGGCGAGCCCATGCCGTAGATGCACGACACCGAGGCGACGATCACCACATCCCGCCGCGTCAGCAGCGCGGCCGTGGCCGCGTGCCGCAGGCGGTCGATCTCATCGTTGATGGAGGCGTCCTTCTCGATGTAGGTATCGCTGGACGCGATGTACGCCTCGGGCTGGTAGTAGTCGTAGTAGGAGACGAAGTACTCCACCGCTGCCCCGGGCAGGTACTCCCGGAACTCGTTGCACAGCTGCGCCGCGAGGGTCTTGTTGTGGGCGATCACGAGCGCCGGGCGGCCGGACTGCGCGATGATGTTGGCCATCGTGAAGGTCTTGCCCGAGCCCGTGACGCCCAGCAGCGTCTGGAACCTCTCCCCCGCGTCGATCCCCTCGCCGATGGCAGCGATGGCCTGCGGCTGATCTCCCGTCGGCGGGTGGGCGTCGCTGATCGTGTACTGCGCGGGCTCCATCACTGTTGATGCTAGGCGCATGACGGTCTGTACCGATGGCGAAACGATCGGCCGCCACTCTGGTGACCGGGCCGATCACCCCGGGCCCGCAACCGCATACCGTGCCTGCATCGTCGCCGGAAGGACAGGGGCGGCGGCGATGCAGGCGTCGCGTCCGGGGAAGCGCGACGCCGAGGCCCCGCGGCCGGGACGCGGGGCCCGGGCGGGCGGCGCATGCGCCGCCCGCCCGAATCCTGATCCGCCACGCACGGGGAACCAGCGATAGGCTTTTCTCCGCTGGTCTACCTGGGGGTTCCATGCCTCGCGCTCTCATTCACACAATGCTGCGGATCCTCGATGAAGAACGCTCGCTCGCCTTCTACCGGGCGCTCGGCTTCGAGGAGACCAGCCGCAAGCGGGTGGGCGGCGATACCGCCACCGTCATCTTCCTTGCCCTGCCGGGTGATGGCGAACGGCTGGAGCTCACCCTGAACGACGGCCGCACCGAGCCGTATGAACTCGGCGAGGCGTACGGCCACATCGCACTGTCGGTGGACGACATCGACGCGGAGCTCGCAGAACTCGCGGAACGGGGCATCACACCCGAGAAGCCCCCGTATGCGTCGCGCCCCGGGGGGTCCACGATCTGCTTCATCCGCGACCCCGATGGCTACCGCATCGAGCTCGTCGAGGTGCGACCGGGCTGAGCAGGCGCGCCTGCTACGTTGGGCGCATACAGGGGAGCCGCACCGCGGCTGAGAGGAGGCACACGGCCTCGACCCTCTGAACCTGATCTGGGTAATGCCAGCGAAGGGAGTGCAGGTGCCCCACGGCACCGACATCCGCATCGAAGGAGTCCGGCTCGCACTCGGCGACGATCCGCCCATGCCGGTGCTGGGCGGCGTGGATCTCCACGTGCCCGCCGGGACGGTGGCAGCCATCGTGGGTCCATCCGGGTGCGGCAAGAGCACCCTGCTGGACGTGGTGGCCGGGCTCGCGGCACCCGACGCGGGAAGCATCTCGGGTGCCGAGTCGGTGGCCCTTATGCCCCAGCGCGATGCGCTCATGCCGTGGCTCACCCTGCGCGCCAACATCGCCCTGGGCGCCGCACTGGCGGGCGCGCCCCGCGACGACGTCGGCCGACGGGCCGATGAGGCGATCGGGCGCCTCGGGCTGACCGGATTCGCCGACCACTACCCCCACGCCCTGTCCGGGGGAATGCGCCAACGGGCTGCCCTCGCGCGCACGCTGCTGGCCGCCCGCCCCGCCTGGCTGCTGGATGAGCCCTTCGGGGCGCTGGACGCCCTGACGCGCAACGGGATGCACGACGTGCTGCGCGACCTGATGCGCGAGGTGCGGCCGACCGTGCTGCTGGTCACCCATGACATCGCCGAGGCCGTTGCCCTGGCCGACCGCGTGCTGGTGGCGGGGCCACGCCCCATGGCCATCGTCGCGGACATCGATGCCGGGGCCGGGGCCGACCCCGCACATGCTGCGGACGCCGTGATGTCCGCCTTGCGCACCGCGGGGGCACTGGCATGAGCACGGCCGGTCACCGGCAGCCCGTCTCCGCCACGACGCCAGGTGGCAACACCATGTCGCGACGTCGGCTGCGACGGCTGCTGCCGGTACTCATCCTTCCCCTGCTGGCGATCGCGGCGTGGCAGGTGGCCATATGGGTCGCGGCGCCCCGGGAGTGGATGCTGCCGTCGCCCGTGGCCGTGGCAGGGGCGGGCTGGGAGGCACGCGAGCGCCTGTGGTTCCACGCCCAGTGGACGCTGATGATCAGCGTGATCGCGCTGATCATCAGCGCGGCCGTGGGGGCGGCGCTGGCGTACGTGATCGCCCGCAGCCGCATGGCACGGCTTGCCATCTACCCCTGGGTGATCGTGAGCCAGGTCATCCCGCTGGTGGCCCTTGCGCCCCTGCTGGTGCTGTGGCTTCCCCCGTTCGCGGCCATCCTGGTGCTCGCGGTACTCATGAGCATCTTTCCCGTGATCGTCGCCGGGGTGGACGGGCTGGGTGCCGCCCACCCCGACCTCATCCGCGCAACCCGCGGACTGGGCGCCTCGGAGGGCTGGACCTGGATGCACGTGCGGGTACCGGCGGCCCTGCCCCGCCTGTTCACCGGCCTCCGGATGGCCGCGGTGTTCGTTGTGTCCGGGGCCGTGGTGGGCGAACTGGTGGCGTCCGACCGCGGCCTGGGCGCCCTCACCCGCCTGAGCGCGGGGCAGTTCGAGACACCCCTCACCTTCGCGGCCGTCGTGCTGCTGGCGCTCATCGGCCTCGGCCTGTTCGGAGCCATCGCCGTGGCCGAGCGGCTGGCGCTGCCGTGGACGCGCCGACCCACCCGACCCCGATCCTGATCATCACCCACCACTGGAGGACATCGTGCGAATGACCCGGAAGCTGATGGCCATGGCGGCAGCGATCGTGCTGGCGCCGGTGGCGCTGGTGGGCTGCGGCGACGAATCCGCGGCCACCACGCCCACCGGGCCCCCGGCCGAGGTGTCGCTGGTGCTGGACTGGTTCCCCAATGCGGACCACGCCGGCATCTACATGGCCACGTCCGGGGGGCTGGACGAGAAGGCCGGTGCGGACATCACGCCATCGGTGCCCAGCGACCCCACCACCACCCTCACGGCGATCGCCGCGGGCAAGCAGGACCTCGGCATCACCTATGCGCCCGAGCTGCTGATCGCACGGAGCAAGGGCGTTCCCGTGAAGGCGGTTGGTGCGATCGCGCAGGTGCCGCTCAACTCGATAATGGCGCGGTCCGACCGCGGCATCGAGCGCCCGCGTGACCTGGAGGGCAAGGTGGTGGGCATCGCGGGCGTGCCGAGCGACCGCGCCCTGCTCGACACCGTCGTGAAGGCCGACGGGGGCGACCCCGCGAAGGTGCGCACGAAGGTGGTGGGCTACAGCCTGGCCCCGTCACTGGCCGCGGGGAAGGTAGACGCCGTGATCGGCGCCTACTGGAACATCGAGGGCCCGGACCTGCGGCTGAAGGACGTGCCCGTGACGATCATGAGGCTCGACGACTACAGCGTGCCGCAGTACGACGAACTGGTGCTGGTGGCATCTGAGGACGCCATTCGCGAGAAGCCCGGCGCCCTGCGTGCCGCCCTCGCCGGCATCGCCGCGGGCCAGGATGCCGCGGTCGGCAATGCGGGAGCAGCCGTGGACGCGCTGAAGGAGGCCAACCCCGACATCGCGACCGCCCCCCTTCCGGCGCAGGTGAGCGACACGCTGCCGGCGCTGGTGCCCGATGGCAGCGCACCGCTCCGCATGGACGCCGGACAGTGGGATGCCCTCGCACAGTGGATGACCGCGAATGGCCTGGTCACGGGCGAGGTGTCGGGCGAGGCCGCGATCGACACCTCCCTGCTGCCGGAGGGGTCCCGATGAGCACGTCGGTCTTCCCGCTGATCGTCGAGACCGGGATGGGGGTGGACCTCACGGGCGATGACCCCACCAAGGCCGCCCTGCGCGCGGTGGAGGACACCATCCGGCGCGTGCTGTTCCCGCGCATGCGCGACCTGCTGCCGGGTGGCGACCGCGCCAACATGCGGGTGGAGGCCACCATCGCGGTGCCCGGACATGACAGGGTCGACGCGGATCAGGTGGCCGCGCGCTTTCCCTACGGGCGGGTATCGGTGCAGGCGGTCCCCGGCGGGCATCGCCAGCCCAACGGGCTCATGGACGATGACGGGACGGAGGGCGTGATCCTCATCGCCGTCGCCGTGGTGTCGGTGGGGTGGTGACCTAGAGCGGCGTGCCCGACCGCAGGGTGACGCCCAGGTGCTCGCGCAGCATGAGGGCGATCATGCGCTCCACCCCGGCCGGGGCATCGGGTGGCACGGCGACCGGTGCCTCGGCCAGCGGGCGGGCCAGCAGCGCCACCAAGGCGTCTGCGGCTGCCGGGTCGAGGCGCTCGGCACCGGGCCGCGCCAGGCATGCGGGGCACACCGCTCCGCCCGCGGACGGGGAGAACCCGGCCAGCGGCGGCGGGGCGCCGCAGGCGGCGCATGATGCGAGGTGCGGCACGAGGCCCGAGGACGCCAGCAACTTGGCCTGCGTGCCCAGCACGTACGGGTCGAGGCGTGGGGGCTCATCCCGCGCGGGCGCCACGGCGATCAGTGCCAATGCGCGCGTGACCAGGTTGAACGCCGCCTCGGCATCCTCGTGCTCGGGCACCACCCGCAGGGCGGCCTCCAGCACGCAGCCGGCCGCCCGCAACCGGTATCCATCCACCCAGAGACCAGCGGAGGCGTCCACCACCTGCGTGCTGCGCAGGGTCATCAGGTCGCCGCGCCCCTCGGCCAGGGACGCGCGCAGCCTCACCCCGGGCTGCAGCCGGCCCCCCTGACGGGATGTCGGCTTGCGCGCGCCCTTGGCGATGGCCGACACCCGCCCCATGCCCGGGGTGAGAAGCGCGAGGATGAGGTCGGACTCGCCGTAGCGCACCCCGCGCAGGACGATCGCCTCGGAATCGATGATGGCCACCGCTCAAGTGTCGCAGCGCGCCCGGATCGCCTACCCTCGCCACATGGCCGATATCACCGTCTACACCACCGAGGCGTGCCCGTTCTGCATGCGCGCCAAGGCATTCCTGGACCAGCGCGGAGTGCCCTACGAGGAGGTGTTCATCTCGCGATCCGACCACCACGCCCGCGAGCGACTGGTGGAGGAGACCGGCGGGTACACGTTCCCTCAGATCATCATCAACGGGAATGCCATCGGCGGGTGGGATCAGCTGTCGGCCCTCGACCAGGCCGGCGAGCTGGACGCGCTGCTGGCCTAGGCGCCGCCCCGCAGGTCCGCCGCCGTCGGCACGCCACGCACCGACGTGGCCCGCCGTACTGCATCGCGGGCTGCTGCTGCCGCCACCTCCGCCGCGGCGTTGCCGACGACGACGGGATTGGCATCCATGCGCCCCGTGGCCACGGCGAACGCGATATCGCCGTCGAGGGCCGTTCCGTAGGGGGCGATCGCCCGCCCGAGCCCGGCATGGGCCTGCCGCGCGAGCAGGGAGCAGCCGGGCTTGGCGATGCGGGCGTCCGTAGCGACCACGCACAGGGTGGTGTTGCCCATGTCCTGCAGCCGGGCGTGGCGCGCGCCGGAATGCATCAGTTCCGTGCGGGCGTCCACGAAGCCCCGGTCCTGCTCCCAGGCGCCCGCCAGCACCTCGCCCCGCTCGTCCAGCACGTCCCCGAAGGCGTTCACGGCCACGAGCGCCGCGACGGTCGCACCCGACGGCAGGCGCACGCTGGCGCTGCCGATCCCGCCCTTGCACCAGTGGTCGCGTCCGTGACACTTCCCCACGGTCGCGCCGGTGGCCGCCCCCACGCTGCCGACGGCGTGGGGGCCATCCGCCGCGGCCTCGGCCGCCGCGCGCCCCTCCGCCGCGCCCGGCCGGCGTGAATTCCCCGTGACGCCCAGGTCGAACAGCGACGCCGCGGCGACGATGGGGACGATCGCAATGCCGGTGTCCACGCCCAGCCCCTGCTCCTCGCACCAGGCCACGACGCCGGATGCGGCGTCCAGGCCGAAGGCGCTGCCGCCCGACAGCACGATGGCCGAGACGATGGGCACCGTGGCCTCCGGGCGCAGGAGGTCGGTCTCGCGCGATGCCGGACCGCCACCGCGCACGTCCACGCCGCCGCATGTGCCCGGCGGCAGGATGATTGCCGTGCACCCGGTCCCGGCCTCCGCATCCGTCCAGTGGCCGACCCGGATGCCATCGACGTCAGTCAGCATGCGGATCCCTCCGGGTCCGGCTGGCACCGGGGGCACCAGTAGGTGCCGCGCTGGGCCACCACACCCTTGCGGATGACCGCCCGGCAGCGCGGACAGGGCTCACCCTCCCGCCGGTGCACGAGGAAGAGGTCCTGCATGCCGCCACGCTCGCCATGCGCGTCACGGTAGCGGTCGAACGACGCGCCACCCACGGCGATGCCCATGCGCAGGCGATCGCGTACCGCCCGGTGCAGGCGCCGTACCTCGGCAGGGTCCAATCCGCCGCCGGGGCGCAACGGATGGATGTGCGCGCGGAACAGGGACTCATCGGCGTAGATGTTGCCGACGCCCGCGACGATGCGCTGGTCGAGCAGCAGCGCCTTGATCGCCGCCGTGCGCCCGGCCAGCGATGTGCTCAGCGCCCGCGCGGTGAACCGGGGTGACATGGCGTCGACGCCCGTCCGGCCGGCCCACGCCCTCTCGCGTGCGCGGCGGTCAGCGGGCAGCATCCATGCGCGGCCGAACCTGCGGGCATCGGCGAAGGTCACCACCGAGCCGTCATCCATCGCGAACGCGGCACGGGCATAGGGCACCGCCGCGTCCGGGGGACCGGCCGACCACAGCAGCTGCCCCGTCATCCTCAGGTGCAGGGCCAGGGCCTCGCCATCGTCCAGTTCCACGAACAGGTACTTGCCCGTGCGGCCGACCCCGGCGATCGTCCGCCCCGAAAGACAGCGCGCGAATTCCCGGGGGTCCTCCGGATCCACCAGCAGCGGATCATCCACCTGCACGTGGGCGATCGTCCGCCCCGCCAGGCGGTTGGCCAGCTGGCGACGGATGGTCTCGACCTCCGGCAGTTCCGGCATCAGTCGGCGATCCGCACGGCACCGGCCAGCATGGTGACCGCCCGGTCCGCCAGCCACTGGTCCGAGGCGTGCACCAGCGCGACGGTGTCCCCCGGTGCGATGCGGTCGCCGGGGCGCACGACCACCTCGACGCCTGCCACCGGATCGATGACCTGCCCCGGATCGAGCCGCCCCGCCCCCAGCCACCGTGCCGCGGCCCCCACCACGCCGGCGTGGACCGCCGCCACCTCGCCCCCGTCCGGCGCCGGCACCGGCTGCACGATCCCCGCGGTGGGGAGCAGTTCCGCATGCGCCACCACGGCAGGGTCGCCACCCTGCGCACCGATCCAGCGTTCGCCCGACTCCGCCGCGCGGCCATCGCGCAACAGCGCCCCGGGATCGGCCGTGGCGCCCGCGGCCGTGATGGCGCCACGCGCGAGGTCGCACGCGGACGCCACGAGATCCGGGTCGCCCTCACCGCGCAGGACCGCGAGGGCCGTCCGCACTTCAAGTGCATGCCCGGCGACACCCGCGATGGGTGCGCGCCGGACGGACGGGCTCACCACCACCTGCCGGTGCCACTCCGCACCCAGCCTCCGCACCAGGTCGCCGGCAGCTCGCGCATGCCCCGCATCCGGCAGCAGGCCGCCCTCGCCTCCCGGCACCTCCAGGGCCACCACGCCGGCGCCGCCGCTGATCGCACGGGCCGCCGCGGCGACGCCCACCACCACATCGCCCTCCGCCGTGGCGGTGGAATCACGGAGCAGCGCCAGCCTGCGCTCGGCCGGCACCAGCCGGTCCCCCGGCTCGGCGATCACCAGGCCGGCGTCGCGGGCCTGCGTGACCCACTCGGCCACGGGCATGCCGGCGCGCATGCCGGGAATCGCCCCCACGGCGTCCAGCACGCCGCCGACGTGTGCAATGGAGCGCGCTCCGGTGGATGCCACGATCACGCCGGCCGCAGCCGTGATGCACGACGCGGCGATGACGAGCGCGGAATCGCCCACCCCGCCCGTGCTGCGGATATCGGCGGTGGCGCCCAGGCTGCCGAGCTCGAGCCGGTCGCCACTGCCGAGCAGGGCCTGCACCACCGCCAGCGAGGCCTCGTAGGACACCCCTCGGATGCCCGCCGTGGCACACCATGCGGACATCTGGGCGTCGGATGCCGCACCGCTGGCCCATGCGCCGATGAGGGCGGAAATGTCGGCGGGATCGACGAATTCGCCCTTCCTCGTGCGCTCCAAGACCTCGAGGGTGGGCAGTGGAACATGCATTGCAGCGACTTTACCGACGGCTGGTATGTTCATTCGCATGCGCCGATCAGCCCTGCTGGCGGTCCCCCTCTCGGTCGCTGCGCTCGCCATTCCGACATTGGCGGTCGCGCAGCCGGCACCGGGGACCACGACAAGTGGCACGGATCCCGCCGCGGGGTCCACCACGCCGACCACCACGCGTCCCGCGTACACCGGGCCGCCGCGGATCACCACGATCCGCCTGCGGAAGGTGGTGAAGTCGCAGCAGGGCCACGCCCGCTTCATGCTGGGGGTAACCACCCGCGGCCCCATCACCCTGACGGTCACGATCACCAACCGGAAGGACAAGGAGGTCGTCCGCACCTTCACCAGCCCGAAGGAGCAGGCGCAGGGGCAGGTGTGGATGCTCGTCCAGGCCGTGAACGACGAGGGCTACCAGTTGCCCACCGGCAACTACACGGTGGGCATCAAGGGCAAGGACTCGCGCGGGCGCACCACCAAGACGCTTCGCCGCAACTTCAAACTGCAACTCACGCCTCCCCGCGGCCGGATCGATGGGTTCACGGTGCCCAACCTGCCCGCGATCGCCCGGCAGATGCGTATCGCCCCCGGCGGCCAGCTGGTGACGGCTCTTAAGCCACGCGGGATCCTGGTAACCGCCGGACTGCGGCGCGGTGACGTGATCACCAAGGTCAATGGCCTCGACGTGAACACGCCCGGCCAGTGGACCGCCGCGCTGAAGGCGCTGCCCGCCGACGCGCCCGTGCCGATCGAGTACCGGCGTGGCGCCGAGGTACGCACGGGGATGATCGAGGTGCCCCCGGACTGGAACCCGGCACCGGACTACGCGAAGACCTTCAAGGTGCTGCTGAAGCGCAGCCCGAGGACCCTCGGCTACCTGCTGGCGAGCGGGCGCAACCTGGTGGACACCGGCAAGGCCGATGACGCCCAGGCCCAGCTCGACAAGTGGCCGAAGGGCCTGCAGAGGACGGCCGTCGGCCAGATGCTGCAGGGCGAGATCCTGCTGGCCAAGGACGACCTGGATGGTGCCCGCGAGGCATTCACGGCCGCCACCACCAAGGACCCGACGCTGGCCCCGGCCCTCCTGGGTCTGGGCCTGGTGCTGTCGCGCCAGGACCGTACCGAGGAGGCCGTTCCCGTATTCCAGGCCGCGGTCACCTCGGATCCCGGCAATGCGATCGCGCAGGCGTTCCTGGCCTACGCCCTCGTGGCGACCGACCAGAACGACGCGGCAATTGCGGCTGCCACCGAGGCATCGCGCCTCGACCGCTTCTACGAGGACGGCCCCATCGCCCTGGGCCTCGCGCTCATCGCCAGCGGCGATAAGGCGCGCGGGGTGGCGCAGCTGAAGAAGGGCCTGATGTTCATGGCCGACCAGCAGCGTGCCGACAAGCTCATCGCGGAGAGCATCGAGCCGAACGTCTGAGTGGTGCCCGACCCGGTGCGCCGGGTCGGGATGCCCGGCGGACGGAACCGATCGGGGGGTCTAGAGCTCCCCGGTCGGCTCGGCCTGCTCCTCGTCCTCCCAGCGCCGGCGGCGCGGGCCGCGCGAGCCCATGTTCACGAAGAGCACCACGCTCAGGACTCCGATGACGAGTCCGATCCAGAACTGCCACATCACCAGCGGGTTGCTGCTGAAGATGCCGAACAGCAGGAGGACGGCGATCACCGCTACCAGGGCGATGAGGCGCTGACGGGGCGGGGCGAGTTGCACCACCCAGGGCGCCGCCAGCGAGATGATGAGGAGCAGTATCGAGCTCATGTCTCCAACCGGGTCGGGGAGCACCGCGCGCGCGGAGCCGTCTTCCGGCGGCAGAGGGTAGCGGAGACGACGTCTCCGCCGCAGCGGCGGGCATGACCGCTAGCCTCGCGCCGTGATCGCGGTCGGGCTCCACCTGATGCAGGACGCGCGTCGCGACGACGCGCCCGGACGGTCGGCGGTGGCGATGACGGCCCCTGACATGCGGCTGTCAGGGGTCACGCTGTGTCGGACCGATGCGGAGATCGTGGCGGCCATCGGCGACACGCCGGCCCTCGTGCTGATGGATGCCCCGGCCGTGGTACCGGACGTGCGCGGTCGGCGCGACGCCGAGCACGTGCTGGCATGGTTGGACATCCCGGCATTCCCCGTGACCCCTGCGCGGATGGCCTCCGTGCACGGCGGCACCCGGGGCGCCACGATCGCCGCGGCCCTCACGGCCCGGGGCCATGTGGTGGCCGAGGCACTGCCCGATCAGGTGCTGCGCCAGCTGATGTGGGAGCAGAAGCGCCCTCCCGGCACGGCCCCCATGGATCTGGCCGCATACCGCGCGGAGTGGCTGGGCGTGCGTGCCCCGGCGTACCGCCCGCGTGGCGGTCGCGCACGACCGGATGGGCTGGCCCCTGCCCGCGGCATCCTGCAGGCAGTGGTCGGTGCGGCGAACTGGCCGCCCACCACCCGGGACGGCGATCTCGCCGCGCTGGACGAGGCCGCCGTCATCGATGCCGTGGCCTGCGGCGTGGCTGCGGCACGGTGCCTCCACGGCCCGGACGACTCCTGGGCGATGCTGGGCGATGCCGCGGCAGGACGGGTCGTGCTGGCGGCGGGGCCCGAGATGATTGACCGGGCCTGCGTGAACATCGCGCGCCTGCGCGACGAGGGGACGATCGGCATACCCCCCGAGGTTGCGGCGGCGGCCCTCGGGCCGCCACAATCGTGGTGAGCCGCGGCCCATCGCGGACGTCGAATCAGGAGGCATGCGGTGTCCACCGACAGCGTCTACAAGGTCATCGAGATCGTGGGTACGAGCAGCGACTCGTGGGAGGCCGCAACCCGCCTGGCGGTGGAGACGGCCTCCAGCACCCTGCGTGACCTGCGCGTGGCCGAAGTGGTGAAGCAGGACGTGACGATCAAGGACGGCACCGTCGACCGGTTCCGCGTGCGCCTGCTGATCAGCTTCAAGTACGAGCACTGATAGTTCCCCTGCTCAGGACACACTTTTGACCTGAATGGGTGCACGAGTGGGTGCACGGCTGGGCGCAGGCCGCTCCCTCCCTCGCCCCGACGGGGCTAAGGGAGTGGTCACCCCCATCTTGCTTTCCCCTGCTATTCAGCCACTTTTGGGCTAAGGGAGTGGTCCCCCCCCACAGTGGACTCAGACCACTGCCTTGCCAGCGGAGCGCCTAAACGCGTCCATCACCTCGCCGGCGGTGTTCTTCTCCTGCGGCAGAGCGTGCCCGTAGAGCTTCAGCACCAGCGTGGCGTCCTCGTGCCCCAGCAGGTCGGCCACCGCATGCACGGTGATGCCGGCAGCCAGCCAGAACGTGGCAGCGGTGTGCCTGAGGTCGTGCCACCTGGGCGGCGGCTCTGGCACGGCCCCGCGCAGCTTGTCCCAG
>Ga0181574_10000954_pt1 | contig 27175 bp, 16 predicted proteins | sample 101ome_24_FD_145600 | JGI IMG/M metagenome (GOLD analysis project Ga0181574, IMG submission 145600) | Coastal salt marsh microbial communities from the Groves Creek Marsh, Skidaway Island, Georgia - 101410AT metaG (spades assembly) | ecosystem: Environmental > Aquatic > Marine > Intertidal zone... | reverse complement strand
CTTCGCGCAAATCACCCATGCTGCCTCTGTATGAGGAAGTGTCGCCAAGTGCGTTTAGCGTTCCCTGCCTACCTGCATCAGTAAGATTACCTGATGAGTCAAATGAAGAAGAGTATTGAGCAATAAATGATCTTCTTGTTACGGCTGGTAGGCCCAAGAACCATTTCATATCAATTGCAACAGCACTAAAGTTTGTTTCAAGATATTCAGCAAGCCTTTTCTTTGTAAGTTTCTCAGGAAGTTTGTCGAACTCTTCCATCTTTTCGCCAATCTCAGCAATCTGCTTGGGATCAGAAGTCTCAATATCAATAGCCTTATTAATATTATCTGGTAGTCCTGCAATTGTCTCTAGGCCCTTAAGGATAGCCGCTTGTGTTTCCTGGCTGTAGTTTCTGTATGTTACAACAATCTGCTTCTGTAGATCCTTGTCATCAATTGCAAGAACAGAGTTTAATAATTGATTTACTTCTACTGCACCCTCTGCCTGAATGGTTAGATCAAGCGTTGCCTGTGCCTTAGAGTCATCACCAATTGCCTGGAACATTTGCTCCATGGCATATGGACTAATAATTCCTGAGGCGATATCAACCTCTAGCATAAACTTTGCTTTTGCATCCAGGTTTTCTCCTCTTCCCAAAAGTGCATCAACAAAGGGTGCCATTTCTGATTGAGCATACATGTTTTCAATTGCTCTTAGGTTTGCTTCTGCTACCTTTGCGCGTTGACCAGATGTTGAGGCTTGCCATTCTGCTGCTCTTCTAGTTTCATTTGCCTTGACATTAATCTCCTCAAGAATCTCTGCCTGGTCTTCTAGAAGCCTATTCATTGCACGCTTCTTTGCTGGATCTTCTTCCTTGTTTGCTTTCTCTTGTAGGTCGTTGTATCTAACTAGTGCGGCCTCTGCTGCCTTATATCCCGCCGCTACCGTTCCTCCAATTGCTGCACCGTAGTTTTCTGCGGCTTGAGTGGCATTCTTCCAATCGTCATCAATGACACCCATAACTTTTCCTGCTTGCTTACCAAACCAGTTGTTCTGCTGTGCAACACCTCCAATTACACCCTTCCAGCCGCTTCCCACAAAATCAAAGAATCCGTTCCATCCATCTTCTTGACCATTCCAGAACTTGTCCTGAGCGACCTGGGCATTATTATAAGTGTCTGTTAGCAAACTGTTGTATTCTTGTAGGTTAGTTGCAAGTTGTCCCTGGAAGTTTGAGTTTGACTCTTGAATGTTTACAGCAACATCTAGCGGCCTGCTAAGAATATCTATACCGTTTGGTCCAACAAGTTCAGTTAGTTGTCCTTGAATCTGTGCAGATAGGTTCTTTACCCCCAACTGCTTTTCTAGGGCATCTGCAAGGCCAATGGCTTGATCTTGATTGATTACCCCTCGCAACATCATGTCTGCAAGATTCGCTGCAAACTGCTCTGTAGCAGCAGACTGACCGACCTGTTCCATGGCTGTGGTCATGCCCTCTGTCATTGCCTTACCAGCCTCAGTTGCTAGGTATTCCATACCCTTTGATGCTTCTGCCTCGCGCTCTTCTGGTAGAGCGTTCTTGCTTGAAACAATGTCTCTTGTCTGATAGAACTCTGACAATGACTCAATTTGCTTAGCGTTGCTAGTTAGCGCACCAGCCATTGAATCTGCGGCTTCCCCCAACTTCTTGCTTTCCTTGTTGATGTACCAGAATCCTGCCGCAACTGCTGTGGCTGCAATGATAAGTATTCCAAGGGGTGACTTAAGTGCGCCCATTGCCATTTGCAATCCCATCAAGCCCATTGTTACGGGCATGACCTTCATTGCCATTTCACCTAGTTCACCACCAGCAAAGGATGCCGCCATGCTTAGGCCCATTAGGCCCATGATTGATGCGTTTGCTGCCGTTCCCATAGACTGCATTGGCGTTTTTCCACTCGCCATGGGGGCGTTCAATCTGGCTGCTGCATTCTTCATGGCAGCCTGGACGCTTGTTGTTCCATCAGTAATGACAGTTCTAAATCTAGTAAGGGCATTACGCATTGATCCGTTTGACTGATTGATAGTTTTAGCGAGGTTCTGACCTGCCTGTTGTACTTGCTTGTCTGCTGCTGAAACTCCAACATTCTTTGCTGCTCTTGCCTTTGACTCCTCAAGCCTACGCATTGTTCTTTCGCGCTGAGTCTGAGTCATACCCGCTTCGCGCATTCTTCTATCGTTGTATGCCGCCCTTCTGCTGTCAGACTGCTGTTGATAATATCTTTCTCTTGCAGATGCAGGGGCAGCGGCAACTAGTGGCTTCTTCAACTTGATAGGAGTCTGAGACATGATGCTCTGCTTTGTGGCAGCCACGAACTTGGTAGCGTAACTCTTTCCGTCGTCTGTACCATCCTTGGATGCTAGCACATGGGGGCTGCTACGTTTGCGACTTGCTGGATAAGGATCTTGTAGTTGTGTTTGCATTCCACCCTTGAACGCCTTTCCTGCTTCTACCCCACCCTTCTTGAATTCAGGGAACAGCCTCTTTAGCGTCTTTGATGCCCATCCCTTATATGATGCACCACCTTCGGAACCAAAAAGTCCTTTCTGCATGGATCTGCTTAGGCCAACTCTTTCACCCTTGGCCCTGATGCCTGGTCCATACGCTGCAACGGTTGTAGTGTTTTGTGAACCCAGAATGGCTGCTCTGTTTGCTTGGCTCATAGTTCCGCTTCTTGCAGCCTGGTCTGCTATCTTGTAAAAGTTTCTGTCAAAGGCTTCCTTGGTCATCTTCCCTGTAGTTTGTGCTAACCCAGTCGCCATTCTGGTTGCCATGCCTCTAACATCTTTTTGAACCGCAGGATCTTTCATTGCTTTATCAACGCTAGTATTCATACTAGAAGCAATAGCCTTGTACATTGGCAGCATTGTTCTATCTACAATCTTAGGATCACTAAATAGTTTAGCCGCTTCTGGTCCACTCATCTTGCCTTCGTTGAAACTTCTTGGAGTCATGAATCCAAAGTTGCTCAGGCCCTGCATTCTGGTTGCACCTTGAATTGCCTTGTTACCTGGCTTTTGCTTTTGAAGTTTTGTCATAGTGTCTTTGCTTAGGTTAACGGTAGGTGTACCGTGTGCAAAAACCATACCGCTTTGGCTTACTCTTCCTGTGCCGCCCTTTGTTACGCTAGTTACACCTTCAGCAAAACCTGGCAGACCGCCAGAGTTCATTGCAGAAATAATGGGGCCGTACTTTGCTGTAGCACTCTTTGTTACAACAGACTCTCCTGGTGTGAGCAATGCTGGAACTGTGTCTTTGTTTCCAGAACCTGGGACAAATCCACCCTTGGCATATCGCAATGGCGTTGTGCCTGGTGCGCCGCCCCTAGGCATCTTGACTCTATTTGCTGCTCCTGCGACGGCGTTAAGAGATCCTGCAAGATTTCTGTATGCTATGTTAAGGGCATCTACTTCTGCCTTTTGTAAAGCAAATGTGCTATTCAATGCCTGACTAGAATTATTTAATGCGTCTGTTGCAGCCTTAGCCTGAATCTCAGCACTTGATACATAATTAAATGCGGAGGCATTGCCTTTAAGCATGGCAGCCAATTTCCTAAATCCTTGGAATCCCTTGATTAGGTTACCAACCAAGTTGCCAAACAGACCGACAACCATTAGCAATGCAGGGGCAATAATACCTAGTCCTACGGTAATTGCAGTTACAAAGTCCTTAACTTGTGGTGACAATTCGTTAAACCAGTCTGCTACCTTGGTTGCAAAGTTGAGAATTGGAATAAGTAGTTTCATAAACTGCTCACCGACAGGTGCGATTGCAACCTTTAGGGACTCCCAGGCCTTAAGTAGTTTGGTGCTTGTGGCTTCTTCAATCTTGCTAAGTTCTCGATCTGAGATCTGTGCTAATTCTTCTACAGACATTGTTGTAAGTTCAATGGTTCTGTTTGCCTGACTTGCATCGTTTGCCATGTTTCTGAACAATGCACCTAGTCTTGCATACTGATACTTACCAAAGACCTTTTCCAATGCCTGCTGCTGCTCAAAGTCATCTAGTGTTGCTAGTGCAGCACCGAACTCTTGAATTAGACCCATTAGGTCGCCCTTGTTTCTTTCTACAATCTTCTCCACGCTGATACCAAAGTCCATGAGCGTTTCTTTAGCGGCCTTGGTTGGGTTAATCAAACGACCAAGACCAGACTTCAATGCGTTTGCGCCCTGCTCTGCGGTAACACCACCCTCTCGCATAGCGGTCATGAATACTGCCAAGTCCTGAATGTCACCGCCCAAGCCTCTAATAACAGGAGCAACACGAGGAATAGCGGCTGCCATGTCTTGCATGGTCAAGATTGTTTCGTTCTCTGTAACGTTTAGGAAGTCAATGGTTGCTGCCAAGTCTTTGTTGCTAACGCCAAAGGCGGTCTGCATTGAGATAACAGCACCCAACGCTTCCTGATACTCCATTAGACCCAATGTTGCAAGCCTCATTGTCTGCTCTGTGGCAGCCATTAGTGATTCTCCTGTGGCACCCGTCGCAGCAACGTCTGCGGCAAGGTCAATGGTCTTTGCTACGTTTAGGCCATACTTTGTGTATTCCTGACCCAAATCCTTAACTGCCTTTAGGTTCTTCTCCATCTCAGCAGTTGTTGTGGACAGGTCGCCATAGACTCTCTTGAATGCAATTGCGGATTGGTCAATCTCTTTGAATGCTATAGCGGCGGCTGCACCAAAGGCAACCAGAGGTACGGTAAATCCTACCATCAACTGGCGACCCGCCCATTGTGTATTCTTACCCCAGTTAATCATCTTAACTGCGCCTGCATCAATCATCCTATTTAGCAGCATTTGCTTCTGAGCAGCAACAGCAGCGGCGGCAGCGTGCTTATTCAGTTGCGTTGGTACTAATTGGATTGCCTGTGCAGCACCTGTAGCAGACTTGCCCATCAACATGTATTGGGCATTCATCTTCTTTACTCTGTCAGTCGCTACCTCAGTAAGTTGGGCATTTTCTCTTTGTAGCCCTGCAAACCTATTGATGACTGGTATCTGAGAAAGAATACCTCTTCTAAGTTGGCTCATGCCAAGTTTATTTGATTCTAATGCCTTTGTAAACTGATCTACTTGAGTGGTTGTATTTACAACAGAAGTTGAAAAGCCTCCAAGGCTACTTGCCATCATCGCAGCATTTTTTGCATACTGCGTCATTTGTGCTTGCTGTACGGCAGTACCAGAAGCCAATTGAGCATTTAATGCTTTGATCTGCGCTTGCAGTCTTTTGAGTTCTGATCTCGCACCTGCGGTCGTCGCATTAACAATTAGATTAGATTCTACTGCCGCCATTACACTATTATACCATTATCCAAAGGGATTTGTCGCCTTTGTCCCATCTGTGAAATCAATGCCTTGACCAATGCCAATACCAGCCTCAACGGCAGCCTGTCCCTGCAAAGACATAACGTCTTTAGAGTCTGTCGCTTTACCACGACTAAAGACTCTGGTCTTCATATCTTCCCACTCTTTTTGCCCACGATCTCCCATGCCACCGCTTTCCTTATCAAGATCAATACCCTTAATAGCGGCAAAGAACTTACGATTATCGTAATCTTTGTGGCGAGCAGAATTTACTATTTCAGTTAGTTCTGCTAGGCAAAGACTATCTTCTAGTTCACTATAACTTTTCCAGATTCCTAGAAGCATAGCCTCTGACTCTAGCGTAACAAGGTCTATATCTGACCAAGAAGTCCCGTCGCCACTTCCACGTTTCCCTCAGCGTCCATCTTAATACCAGATGCTGCCTCAATAACGCGGTAAACTCCTGGGAGGTCAATGTTATCCTCTAGCAGTTCTCTGTCATCAGCATACTTAGGGTCGTACTGCTTCATGGCGATCTGGACACAATTAAGCAAAACGTCCATAGAGGCATCGTTGCTGGCTGCGGTCTCTTCATTACCAATCTTTTCAAATGCATCCATGAACTCGCGTAGTAGCGAAATCTTGAGTGGACGCATGGAAACCTTGGTTCCGTCCAGCATCTCAATGCTTGAGGTCTCATAAACTGTTGTAGCCATATCGTATTCCTTTCAATCGAATAGGAATATTGTACCATAAAGACTGAAGCCCCGCTGCCCTATTGGCAGCGAGGCGACAGTTATTAAATTATGTTTTGACTTTATGCTGAAACAACAACTTCAACTGGTCTGTCAACAATGCGTCCGTAAGAACCTGTTGATGCAGGTAGCAAACGGAAGGAGACTTCAAACATAGAAGGCTCGTCGCGCTTTGCTGAGACTGTAACTGAGTCAATTGAAAGAGCGCGGTAAGCGATGTAGATACGCTCAATGTACTCGTCTGGATCACAGTCACCTGTACCAGGACCAACTGCAATTAGGGAACGCTCAACTGGACACTCACCGAGTTTACCAGATGAGAGATCAAGCCACTTGGGATTTGGACCTTCAACCATTGGGTTATCTGCGTAACCTGGATCGTGTAGGTCTGAATCTGGAGCAGCAATTGCAACTAGTAGGTTCTCTAGCGTAGCCTCAGCGAAAGCAGTGTTGAGATTGACCTGCATACCCTGCTTGTACAACTTAGCAGCGTCTAGCAACTGGTCAACCTGGACTTCACCGAAGTCTGGCTGGAAAACTAGTTCGAAACCATTCATGGTGTAACCAACGTTGCGCCATAGGGGATCGTCAGATAGAGTCTCTACATAACGAACGCCCTCTTCAAAATCGGGTACCTGACCAGCGATTGCCTCACCGGACTCTTCATCAAACTCAATCTGGCCCTCTTCATAGACGAACATTGCGGCTGCACCAACAATGATTTGCTTAGCATCTCCGCGAATATATGCCATAACTTCTTCACCTCTTTTTCCATAGTATTTTTCACACTACGGGACGTTTCCTCAATTACTATTATACTCTAATTTATGAAAAAATCTTCCATGGTGACCGTATAATGGAAGTCTATGGCAATCAAAAACTCTGCAATATAGAATGGCCTTGTAGAGAAATCTCTTAGATTCTCGCCCTCTGTAGCCGTTCCTGCGGTCAATTGATAGACTCTTGAGTGGTGGAAGTAAATAGGAAATCTCTCGTCCCCTCCGTTATTTCTAATCCAATCGTTGATATCCTTGCCTGAGTCGTCCATTCTGTCAAGGACAAGTTGTAGGGCTGTACTCCATGTAAGCATATCTCTTTCGTTTGCCTTTAGATAATACTTAATCTCTTCACACTTTACTGGGTAGAATACGTTCCTGTTCTTAGTCAACAATCTATCATAAACAATATAACTTTTGTTTTCCCATGACTTCTTGCCAGATGCTGTGTCTGCCAAGGGGAAGATGGGGATGGTCTTTGGTCCGTAGTTTGCCGTCTTAGTAAGGTTGGGGTCCATCTTCTTCATGGTATCCCATAGGTAGTGATTGACGGCTACCGACGGAACTGGCATGTTTGTTAATGTAAGTGTCATACGATCTTATCTAAGCCTGGTGAATAGTATTCTTTTCCTGCCTTGACTCCAACTATTCTGCCTGACCTCACTCCCTGTCTGTAGTATTTTGCGTATTCCTTTGGAACACCCAATTTCTTGTAGAGATTTGGAATTACTCTTGATGTATAGTATACACTAAAAAACTCATAAACCTTTTCCCCAAAGGCATTTTCTACTGCCTCGCCGCCAGGATGCTCAATAACGATCTGATTTGGAGTAAAGACAGTTTGACCATCTACCTCAAATGCAAGAACTTCTGCCTGATCTGGCTCAATAACTACTGTGATTTGATTCTCCATGATGTACGCCTTGTTTCTAAATGGAACGTTTGCCCCTGGTGCAGGAACCTTAGATTGAAGAAACTCTCCACTAATTGTAATTGTTCTAGTAGTTGCCTTTGATTGTAGTTGATATAGCCTGCCCTTCTTGTATCCTACCTGCCCCCACTCGTAAACGTGGTGTAAAGAGTCTGGGTTTCCTCTGGCTGCTGCATCAACATACCTTCCCAGGGCTTGCTCTGTGTATTCTGCAAGGACCGTATTAAACTCTAACTTATTCATTTCGATTCCGTCAAGAAATCCCATACCATATTCTGCGGTATTAAACAAATCCTTAATTGTTTTCTTATAATTAAACGTAAGCGAAATCATCTGCGTAAGCCTGCTTATCTGATCTGCCTAGATAGATTTTCCAGTATTCTACTTCATTCCAGGGGTTGATGTATGGTTCTGTGGCGAGGATATCAAACAGGGTTGGGTACCCCTCTCTTTCCCCTGCGCTCTCAGTAAAGTATGGTTCGCCAGTCAAGCCATTGCGTATGTTGGTGATTAGAAGGCTTGTAATGGGCTGTAGAAGGCCTAACGTATTGTATCGTATATCGTTAGGGGTGCGACCAATTAAATGGTCCTCGTACTCCCACAACTGCCCTTCTTTGATTGAGTTCTCTTGGACTGCCCCCATGTTATTAAAGTAGCACACAGACATTCTGTCGTAGTTCCAGTCGTGAACCTCCATGCCATAGTCGTCCTGCTCATACGTTGCTGCCCAGATATCACAGTACATGGGGAACTTCCAGGATGGTCCACCGCCAATGCACTCTCCTCCCCCAGGATTTTGACCACCACCTGGGTCACAAATAGGCTTGATTAGTTGGGGTGGGCAGTATGCCATTATAGAACCTTAGCCCTTCCAAGTGTTCCAGAATTAGTGTATCCTGCTAGAATTCTGTCCACCTGAACGTTGCCTGTTCCTGTGACAAGCAACTGAGAATTATACTTCACCCTAAACTGATCTGTCTGATACTCTGAAATGTATCTCTGACCATGATTAAATCTGTTACAAATAATATCATCAATCAAGATCTCTGTAGCGTGCCTAATGTCATTGGGAACTACTGTCCAGCCAAACTCTCCTACTACAACATAGTCCCAATCCTGTGGGAAGAATCCGATTGTGTCGTACTCTGACATATCCTTGTAGTTTGATACTGGAGAGTATGTGTAGTACATTCCATAGTGGGGAACAGAGTCTGACTTAGCGACGTAAGTCTTTACTGGCTTTGACTGCTTTCTGTCATACCTCGTAATTGGAGATGGTGGGCTGCCCTGTGGTGGGTAGTCTCCTTTGTCAACGTACTTTGTGATAGCGGTATGGTCAGGTGAAGGAATGTAGATATCCTGATTTGACTCTGTATCAAACCTATCATAGATTAGTACGTTGTTCTCGTATAAGTAATTTACTTTACATAGTCTACCGTGGACTGGTAGGAAGTCTGCGCCCATTCCTGTGGTTTCTTGTAATTGAATAGTGTAGTAGAATCCACCAGTAATTGAGTCAATGATGTGACGAGCAAGAAGTTCTGCATGTGTCATATCCTCATCTGCGCCAAAGTATGGTCTATAGATGTATAGAGTGTCAATGATTACTGCGTCATTGATTGTTGGATCTTCTGTTACCTCGTAAACATGCAGAGAGTAGGCACCGTCGTATTTACTGAAATGCTCTGATAGTTCTACAACGATGCTACCCTCTGCATCTGAAACCACCTCTTGCATAAAGATTGCTTCTGCGTGAGTATTGTACACAACCACAGCATAAGGAGTGTCTGGGTCAAGCCCGTCATAGCCTACCGTTAACGGGAATGGGGGCTTACGCAAAAGATTCATTTTTATGCGCCGTAGTGAGCCTTAATCTCTTCTGGGCTTGCTTCACGCACGCCTCTTAGACTTAGCCACTTATCGGCATCCTCCTTAGAAACAAAAGAAAACCCTCTGTTTAAATATCCAACTAAATTCCAACGTAGGTTCTTTTCTGACCATAGAGCAACCTTGTTGTCCTTGCTAACATTCTCAGAAGTCTTTGCAGTAGCCAAGGCCTCTTTCTTGTTTGCGTAGACACGATCTGCTCCTGGGGAACCAATCTGCTCAGTTTCGCTTAGGTTTAAACTACCTGGCTTTTGAGATGGTCCGTCTGGCTGTCCATATCCTGTTACCTCATTAGTAATAAGATTTTCGTTAGCCTCAGTCTTAGAGGGCTTGTCCTCTGTAAGAATACGGTCTAGAACCTCTGCCTTTGCACGAACACCCTTTAGGCTGATGCCCTTTTCGTCAGCATATTCACGCAATTCTTTGACAGTCATCTTGTTAAGATCTTTCATATTACTTCCTTTCGTCATAGTTCTATTATATCAGATATTACCCATAAAAACACTAATGGGGACGAGATATTTCCCGTCCCCACTAATGCGTGTGATGATCTTATGAGGTAGCCCCACCAGATGCATCAGCGTAAGCAACAGCGTCAAGTTCTTCCCAGGCAATCCCGAAACGAACGTAGACTGTGTACTCAATTGTGTCCTTCTTGGCAACGTACTCACGGTTGACCGTGATATCGCGCTGGAAGCCCCAAATACGGTTGGAGGGGAATGTTAGGTCAACATAACCCTCTGGGTAGTAAGGAACCTCTAGAACGTCTACACCAAGAACGCGGGTTGTTGCGGAAGGCCCGAAGGTCTGATCCACACCATCTAGGTAACGGTTTGTGTTACGCTCAGTACCACGAACTCTTGGATAGAATGCCTCTGCAATTGCGTCAGCGAGTGTGCCGTTATGTGCAACGATACCTGCGAATGCATCAGTTCCGGCATAGAAGCGAAGGTTGTTCTTGATAGCACGGTAGCGTCGTGGCATTGCATAGATGATCTCCTGCATTACCTCTGGAATCCACTCGTTATTGCTAACAGAAACTACTGCCTCGTGTGCCTCACCGCTGTTCTTGACCTGGGGAACGAAGCCCTCCATGATGGATAGGAAGGGATCGGATGAGCCCTCTCCTTCACCGTTAATGGCTAGATCCTCTAGGTCATTAGCAAATGCGTTGGTCATTAGACGAACAAGGTGGTCCTCAAAAGCACCTCCTTCAATGTTGTCCTCCAATGCCTCAGTTGTAACCTCCCAATCCAAACGGATCTTCTTGGTGGTTAGTTCAACCTTGGTGAATGCTGCACCAGCGTTTAGGTAATCACCGATACCCTGTGAAGCAGCGCGGATAACACGCTCACCAACATTAACCTTCTCAATTTCCATTGTGTTTGCACGCATGGTAACGCGACGACCGTCCTGTGCGAGAACGGTAGCATCCCAAACATAATCAATGAAACGCTGAGCCTGCTCAGGGTTTAGGATACCGCCTCCTGGAACGCCGCTTGGGTTAACACTAACGTTAAGATCGTTCGTGCCCATGACGGCAGTATTAGGGAGTACACCCATATCGCCCCATGGGGAACCGTCCCCGTAGGAGCCATAAGCGGGATCTACAGTACCATCGTAACTCCCATCGGGAACAACTGACCCTGGTGGGGTCTGAACGTCGTTTGGTGGATGGATGTTACCAATTGCACCTTGAGCCTGGTAGTGACCTGGGTTTGGATCTCCAATCCCGCCGTCACTTGGCTGATTCTTTTCTACAATCTGCTCTTCTGACATTGTATAATTCACCTCCTGTCTCTTTCTTTAGTTAAATAGGTCGGTAGTGAGGAAACGACCGCCCCATAGTGATTGTGCGCGAGCCTTTTCTACCTTGATAGGCTCCTGGACGACCTGACCAAGATCGCCAGACTTACGAAAAGCGGTTTCTTTTTCTACAGCAGTAACGCGCTTTCCAAACTCTGATTTGTCCTCTGCCATTTCTGATCTAACACCCGTGACCTGCTTGTTAAGTTCTTCTACCTTTGAGTTGAGAGCCTTAACGGTGTCAGCGAGAATGGATACGGTCTTTGTCATTTCTTCCATAGATGCCTTGGTAGTTTCGGCAATTTCTGAAATAACTTCATCAGCAGAAGTATCTGCTTTTTCAACATCGGCTTCTTGTGAAGGTGCTTCCTCTGCATCTTCAGCCTTCTCTACTGCCTCTTCCTCTTCCTCAGCCTTTTCGACCTCAGCCTCTTCCTCAGCCTTGGCAGTTTCTTCTACCTCAGCAGCGGGAGACTCTTCAGCCTTTTCGACCTCAGCAACTGGGGCCTCAGCCTCGTCGGACTTTTCGACAGTTTCTGTTGTGTTTTCTTCCATCTTGCTTACCTCCTTTTCACTTTTTACAGTAGAAAGAATTGATTTAATTACATCAGCCTTATCTACATCGTTGCTTTCAACGAACCCGATACTTTCCATGCCGCTGTCACACTTGGGGCAAGAAATGTTTGAGTCTTGACTTAACTGAACCAAGTTGTCATCAGCACAATAGTAAATGCTTTCAATCTGTGTATCGACAGCCAAGCCTGATGCTTGGCCTTTCTCAATACTGAAAACGTTTGCGTATTGATTTGCTGGATTGTCAACAATTGATAGTTCGATCAAGTCGTAATCTTTAATGACTCTAATTGTTTCTCCAACGTTATCGTCGTATGCATCCTCTGACTTATTGATTTCTCCACCAATGGAAAAACCAGTCAGGGTGCCGTCAAGAACTTTCTCCCATGTATCTTGCGCTCCCTTAGAGATGTAAGCAGAAACAAAAATTCCGCTGTACTCCTTTGCTGTTTCTGCATCGTAGTACTTCTCTTCTCTAAAGGATACTAATTTGCCAGCGGCAATGGGCTGGTGCATTTCACGGATGTTACCGCGAAATCTTTCAAATGCTTTTAGACTTGCGTCAGCAGGAACAATGTCACCCTGCTTGTCGATATTATCTAGGGTAGCAAAACCAGACACGGTTCTTTTCTCAACGTCCACCTTTGAGATGGGCATTGACATACGCATGTTGCTTTTGTCCATAGACCAAGTTGCCTTGTTTATATCCATAACATATCCTATTATACAGCAATTTTTATCAAATTGTTACTGTGAACGATTTCCTTCACCTTTTGGGTTGCGACCCTCTACTGTGGTAGGGCTATCAGACTCGTTTGCGTTCCTTTCTGATGCTCTTTCGTCATCATCCATTAGTTCATTACGAGCCTCCGCTTGACGCTGAGGTGAAAGTTGGAAGGGATCGTTTCCACCGTCCCTGGCGGGAAGATCCAGGACTACGCGAGCCTCGTTTGGAGTCATTACCTGTGTCTTAACGTAACGCTCTAGGATCTGAGACTGTGCTTGTTCGTCTGTTAGAGTGAGTTCCTTGAATGATAGTTTGACAATATCTGTCTTTTCTTTAATAATTTTATTAACAAACTTTTCGATCTCTCTCTGTGCTGGGCGAGTTACCTGCTCTTTGAATGTACGATCTTGTGCCAACGCAGCGGCGAGGCCACCTGTATCTACACCGCCCAACTTTGATAGTGGAACCTGATGTGCCATAAGAATATCGTCACGATTTCTCTGATGATACTTGTCAAATGATGCTTCCTGTACCTGATTCTCAACTGGCTTTAACTCAAACTCTACCTTGTTTCCGTCTGAGTCAGCAGGAAGTGGAACATAAAGAGTCCTGTGGTTCTGCCCCTTTAGGCCAGTCTGTAGGAATCTGAACAATCTATCTTCTGCCTCTGCGCTCAACTTTGCGCCCTTGACTAAAACAATGTATCGTGGTGTTGCCTTGTTCTTAAAGTAATCAATGTTGTACTGATCTGCAAGTTGGTCTCCCTGTAGTGACAAGAATGCAGCAATAATGTCTGGTACTCCATAAAATGTGTTTAGTGGTGAATAAGACTTAAAATGAATTACCTCGTTTGGTCGGGGATCTTCTGTAATGGGGTTAGGATTGGTCGCACCATAGTTCCTAAAATATACCACTCTGTTTTGAATAATCTGGCAATACCCGTCACGATGACGGCGCACTCTCATAGTTGTTGATGGAATATGCCCAACGTAACCGATTTCTCCTGTTGTAGTGCGACCAATCTCTAGATAACCATTTCCAGTAGACTCTAGGTCAACCATGACCTTTTCCATCGTGGTAGAGAAACTGTCGTCATCATTCATTGACTCCAGCCACAACTGCATCTCTGCCTTAACTCTGTCTACCTTCTTCTTTGCCTTGTCCTTCTTTTCTTCCTCCTCTACCATTGACATACGCAATATTACCTGATCCGTTGGTCTAAACTCATACCCAAGGCCAACGGTATTTGCTACTTTTGCGTCAACAGCAGCGTGATTGGCAAAGTTTGAATCGTAAAAGTTGGCAAGTTCATATAGGTTGTATGGTGGAGTAATAACATCAAACAAGCCATATCCATTTCTGTATACCTCGCCTGGATTGATTTGCTTGGTCTCTACATCCTCACGACCGCTTGATCGTGCGCCAGAAGTTACAGAGTACTGTCCTGCAAGCCTTCCGTATCTATCTAAAGGAACAGACTTAGCCTTTTCTGACTTATTTTCCTTATTCTCTTGCCTTGTTGTCTTTCTCTTAAAGTTCTTGTCTAACCCAACAAACTCTCTTAGTTCGTCCCATGACTTGTTGAATGGATCTGCTTCCGCAAAAGTATAGTCATTAGTGTCAAAATCGTCATGCTTTACATTAAAGATATTATCCATCTGCTTGTCCATGTCTCTTCATTCCTTGTTGTGCGTCGTATACTGCACCTAGGTCGTCAAGGTTTGGCAGTTCTCCCTGCTTCATCCTGTCCATCTGTTCAGCATATTCCTCGTCTGTAGTCCTCTTGATGCCAGGGTAGAACCATGCTTCTCCCTCTGGCTGACCGTGTGCCTTGGCAGCATCTCTAATCTGAGCAATTGCACCAAGGTCTCCCTTCATTGCTGGGATGTTTAGCATGTTGCCCTCACCATCATGGAACAGGTGTCCGTCAGGTAGTCTCCAAAAGTAGAGACCCCAGTCGTACATCTTTGGCATCCATGTGGCCTTTGACTTACCAATTTGCGCTTTTCTTGTATTACTCATGGTTCCTATTGTACCATACTATACAGATCTCTTGAAGTAATCGTACCACTCAATACCAGTATAACTTGTTAATCCAGAGTTTTCTATCGTTATTCCCTCGTCATCACCAATAACGTCAATATTTGTACCAATATATGTAGCAAAGATATCGTTGGGTTGGACACCATACTTCCTGTCAACACCGCTTCTCTTTACCTCGTCCCATGTACGATATGGCCCTGGGTCAAATCCCTTCCAGTACTGCCAATCAAAGTATGGGGTTTCCCTTCTTCTAACGTCCAACCACAACCTTTTGTAGTAAGTCTTTGCTTCTTGCTCAAAAGTCATTTTGTAAATAGATATATTATTAAACACCGCACCCTGCAATAGGTTGAGAGATCCTGTGTAGTAGTTGTTTTCTAATGGCTTATTGAAATAAACACCGACAACGGTCCACTTATTTAACTCTAATTTAGGATTGATTACTCTTTCACCATCCTGATAAAACTCAATAACTGATGTATTGTATTTACGTTGAGGATCTTCTACTGTAATCATTGCTCTTTGACCGCTGGCATCTGACTCAATGTTAAAGAAAAGGTTGCCTTCTTTCCAGTCTAACTCAAACAACTTCTTCTTTTCTTGTGGTGCAGCCTCTTCCTTGTAGTTAATCCATAACTGCAAAGACTGAATGGTAAACCTTTCTTGATTAGACTGATTGAATGGCATACTGATTCCACGATCATAGTCTGAGACAATGCCACCTACGGACTCAATGCCAGAGTACTCTGTCAAGTATAGGTAGGGAGTAGAATCTTTGTACATCATATAGGGGTTCTTTGTAGAATAACTGTAGTACTCCCCGATTCTTGAATATGGGTTCAACGTCTGTGAATACCTTGTTCCGATTTTATCAAAGCCATTCTTGGGCAGGGTCTTAGAAGATAGGTGCATTCTTCTTAGTTTAACTGGCTTCTTGTAGATACCGCGAACATCAATCTCAATATTAACGCTCATGTTTAGCGAATCAATTGACCATCCTGTGGGCGGGAAGATTACGGTATTGTCAACAATCTCAAAGGCAGTCTCAATTGGTTTAGCATATTCTGTAGCATCTAAGACTGGCCCACTAATAGTTACAAAGTCCTCGTAGTCCCTTAGCCTCTTGTTTGGATTTAGCACCGCCTGCTGGAATGTAATAAAGGTTCTAACGTCAGACTGAGAAAAGTCATAGTTGACATTTCTTGTCAAGTCCCTTGCAATGTATGTACTACCAATATTGAACTGAATAAAGTCCATATCGTACCTTACTGTGCCATTTTCGTCCTCTGTATAACTTGCAAAGTAAGATAATGGGTAGTAGTCTCGCCATGAGGAGTAGACTCCTATATCAAGAAAGTATCTATCAACTAGCGAGTTGGCAAAAACACTATAGGAAAAGTTTGTTTCATATACGTCTGTGGCTATGTCTAGAACGCCGTACTGATTCCATACAGTCTCGTCTAGTTTTTCCATGGACAACTCATTCATTAGCCCAAAGCAATATACCTTGCCAGCAAAGGTATTCTGTCCTGTGCCGCCCACATAAACTTTTAGTGCCTCAGGGTTAAAGAACATCTTAATAAAAGACAGGCCAAGGAACCTAGTTGCCTGAGGAATGTTCAGACCAACGCTAAACATTTGCCCTGCCTGAATTTGCTCTGAATGGAAAAGTTTTTCTCCAGTATTATCAATAAAGGTGTATAGAACCTGATCTCCAGATAGTTTGATATCAACACTCTTGTTTTGAGAAGAATTGAATATCTTCATCAAGGTCTGAACTTCCCCGTCATAGAAGTTGTTATCGTCTACCTCAAATACACCATACACTCCTTTGGTAGGCTCGTTGATTAGGTCAAATGCAAAGGAGGCATAGTATTCCTCATTCCACCTGGCACTTGGCTTAAACTTAAAGTATAGTGGTGCGTTCCCATAGTAGTCTGGGTTGTTGTTGATTGTTTGGTTATCTTCATAAAAGTATTTAGTTTCTAGTTCCGTGAATGGCGTGCTGCTCCTAAACATTGTGGGCAAATCATACTGTGGTGTTTCAAGATGATTGTCGGTTACGTTAACATTCTGGAATGCTCCGCTACTCCATTTGTCTACGTCTGGATAAATCTTGTCTGTTGTATATTCTGCATATGGATAGTCAATTGTTGCTGTGTTACCATCAAAGAATTTATTAAACCTATCCAAAGAAGGAACGCCTTGGCCCCAAACAAACCTTCTCTTGATTGCTTCTGGTGACAACTTGTATGGTGCATAAGAGATGCAATCAATCTCGTGTACCTTCTGGTCTTCATAACAATACCATCCATGCCAATCGCTCTCTGGCAAATATAGATCGTCTAAATTGTAGGACATTGAGCCTACCAGGATCTCGTTGACAAAAAGATCTGCGCCGTCTGGCCTTACGGTAACGTGAACAAGAATTGGTCTGTACCAGATACCGATAAAATGAGAAACGAACTTGTCTCCAATAAGAAGGATTAGCGAGGACTCGTTAACATAAAGGCCGTAGTCGCTGTCTACTGGACCCCAAATTCTTTGTGACTCTTCTGAGTTTGGATCAATTCTTAGCCAATACTCCATAGTATATGTGTTGTATTTTCCTGACTCTGTTAGCATACCGTCAGAAGGTACAACTAACGATGGTAGCCCAGAAGGTGATGGTGCTAACCTTGTAACGTTATCAGATCCATAGACCATTGGGACTCCCACATTCCTGGCAAGGAATCTGTTGTCATCATAAATAAAATAACCTAGTCCGTCGTAAACTCCGTAAGGAACAGTTGGATAACCATAAACATCTGGCCCCAAAATTTCTTCAGGGATTAATTCTGGTACAACACCTAGAGAAACATCGCTCTTAATCTCAGACCATTGTCCTACAGAAAATCCATTGACAATAAAATCAAGATCAGTAGAGTCATCAGCAAACGTTACTCTAACTACAAAAGTCACCTCATTTGTTGGACTGTCAACTATATCAAAGTCCCCACCAAGTCTAATCCAAGATCTATTTGGTGGTTCCTCTACCAAATAAAACTGATCATCTGCCTCAGAGTTTTGTACGCCAAATTCTATTTGATCGACCGCCCCCTGCGAAAATAGGTAGATGTTACTAGAGTAAGACCCCATCCCTTCATTTAATGTTGATGAATTCAGAAGTACGGGAGGTACTGTGTAGATAGAAACGTCTGGCCCCGTACCACTCCAGGATACGACTGGAGAGTCTGGGAATGGTGCCTCTGGAAACTCTATTAACGTGGTGGAAGAACAGTTGACTCCCTGCCAATTAGTTTCTTCCCTGTAATCATCGCCAACTAGATCTGAGAAGTAAATCTCATCGTCAAGGGGCCAAGAAACAATGGGATGTTCCTTATATACCCTAGAAGCGTACAGATTAGTTGAAGCCATACTTACATTATACCAAACGCTCAGCCACGTTTTCAGTCAAATCTACAACATCGCAAGATTCTGCTCCTGCGACGCAGGCAAGTTCCTGAGAGCCCTTGGTTCCGTCCTCTGTCTCGTATAGGGGAAGTGATTCCCAGGGGATTCTGTTGGGCATAGCCTTGACAGCGGCCTCGTACTCTTCCTTCGTGATTTCCTGATATGGTGCCTGCTTGTAACTATGCTCTACGGCTGGTAGGAAAGAAACTCCACCAATTTTGTCAAAGTTTCTGTATACCCATGCGCCAACGTCAAGCCACTCATCTTCTTGAACGTTGATAGTTACTGAGGGGTTATGCTCTGTCCAGTTCTCCCTGTATGTCTTCCACAACTCAAGGTGATCAATAGCAGAAATATCTTTGGTCACAACAGCCCTCTTTGGTGCTGCAATGGGGAATGAGAATACTGTGGTAGCGTCTGGCTTCATAACATCTGGCTCGTTAGGAACACCAAAGTCCTTTAGGAACTGAGTCATAGGATCTTTGTTGTCTGCACGAACTGTTCTGATGTAATATTCTGAATACCAGGGGTGGATACCGCTAGACACGCCCGTTAATTGTGATACGGTTCCTGAGGGCTTGACAGTTGTAACTGCAACGGAAGGCTCAATTCCCAACTTGTCTGCCTCTTTCTTGTTGGAGGAAACTGCCAACTCTCTCAATGATGAAAGAAATTCTGGCAATCCTGATCCTGCCATTGTCAATGGGTTGCCATAGATTCCTGTTAGGGATACCCCTAGCAATCTCTCTTCTTCGCAGTTGTCTCTCCATGACTTACGAATGTATTTAAAGTTAGTTAGTGTTGACTGCCACGTTCCAAGAATGGATGCGACCTTGACCTTCTCTCTTAGAGTTTCCTCTGTGTCGTCAGCAGAAATAACCACCTCAGTCAAATTACAAAATTCGTTTGCACGCAAAAGAATCTCGCCACATGGGTTGGTTCCTGCAACCTTAGAGGAGTCACGACGATCAAAGGTATCAATGTGTCTGCGAACTGAGTCTAGGTTGTAGATGCCGCGCTCGCCAGACTTTGACTCGTAAAGGTTTCTCCACTCTCTTAGGAACTGGGCAGTATTAGGCTTATTGTTATATACAGCAGAGTTATTTGCAAGTGCCCTCTGTCCATCAGTTTCCCACCATGATCCTGACTTGGCCTTAGCCATTTCAAAGTCATCTAAATTAGATAGAGAAATCAATGCAGAACGGCGAACACCGCCAACAACTACGACCTCGCCTACCTTACACATTAAATCATGGGCCTCAATTGGCTTTAGTCTGCGACCCTTGGCAATCTCAAAAGTCTCTACGGTGAATCTAAATAGATCTTCTAGTGGCTCTGGCCCTGACGCTCTACCGCCAAAGGTCATTAGTCTTGCCCCTGCTGGCCTAACCTGAGAAGTGTCCCACTTAGGAATCTGTCCTGTAACTAGAAGACCAATCAATTCCTTAAATGCTTTGGCCCATCCCAACTTTGAATCTGCAACAACGATGGTTGTATCTGTTGGGTAAAAGTCATCAGCAATGACTGGAAGATTGTCAATATACTTTTGCTCTACAGAGAATCCAACACCTGTTCCATTCATCAATACATACATGGCCTCGTCAAACGCTCTGAGGCTGTCTACAGCGATAAAAGAACAGTTGTATGCTGCGATGTGGTCTCTATCTAAAGCCGCCCCTGCGGTCATGATAGCCCTCATGCTGGGCATTACGTCATGATTTAAAATAGCATTGTGAACCTTGGCAAACACTTTGTCATTGCTTTGGTAGTTGTAGTTTGTTACAAGATAGTCTTTCATGAATGTCATATATCTATCTACAGTTTCGGCCCAGGTTTCTCGTCTACCCTCCGCTTCTAGCCACCTGGCATATCTTGAGATGTGGATGAAATTGCGGTAGGGATCTTTAATAAAACCCTGGTCGTCTGTTAATGACATAGAAAAAACTCCTTTGAAATTTTAGTGGTAAAGATCAATTGTATCAGACCTTTTTTAATATATCAACTCATGTCAATATGTTTTGTGTAACGATTGTATATCTTTTCTTATGGGACAACATATTCCCAAACAAAGTCACCCAATGAGTTGGCAGCGTCTCCAAATCCAGAGACTATAGCCTCGCCCATCGAAGCAATTCCTTGCTTGGTTTCGCCAATGTCGATAGAGCCGCTGATGACGGTTCCGTAAACAACCTTTATTCCACCATTTGATCTAAAGGTGGTTTCAATGCTGATACCATAACTGCCAGAATAGGAAGTCTTGTATTCGGTACGAACAACCCAATCGTCACCAACAGCCTTGTGCATCTGCCTTACGACTGCACTATCTTGGTTCCAATGAGACAACCAAAACTCTTTGCTTGAACTGTCATTTACAAAGTTTCCGCTACGCCCACCACTTGATCCACCAACCCAGGTTATGTTTCCGTTTGTGCCATTGTTAACACTTGCTGGCATGATTTTTCCAAAGAACGAAACGCCTTCAACACTTGCTGGCACATCCATTGGACTTGTGCTGTCGTCACCGGCAGCACCCTGGATTGTCCACCCATTTGATTCCGCATCTGATGTTGATGCATATTGATCATTTGGTCCAACCAAGTCATCCTCTTCACGAACTCTGGACACTTCATACGCTCCCCCACAAGTACCCCAAATTGGCTTTGGCTCTGTCCAAGAGGTCGTACCATCGCTAAATAGCGTGGGCTCTGATGCTATTCCAGATACGCACCATGAACTAAGATTTTGATTAAATGAAGTTGACTGATTAAACATTCCTTCCATATTTGTCGTTTGAGCCACATCCCATCCTGAAATATCCTGATTGAAGTTTGGCATGTTAGCAAACATGTATGAAATATTTTCTCCTGCAATATATTGGCTATCAAGTGCTGTTATTGAGGTAGCGGGGCTCCCATTAAAGGCATAAGACGCAACAAATTGTTCATAAGGAAATTGAGTAACGTCTACTAACCAAGTCAGACTCTTTTGTGTAGTAGAGTTGTCATACAGCATTTCTGCGTTATATGTGTAAGTTCCATCTCCATTATCACTAATCAACGCAAGAGTACCATTGTCTGCATCATTAGTTGGCAACATGCTCCAATCTAGACTTGGGGTGTTGCTAACAACTATTATTTCAGGTTCGCCACAAACTCCCCACATTGGCCTGGGCAATGTCCACGAACTTGCACCATCATCAAATCTAAATGGTTCTGACTCAATAAGGCACACGGCCCATGGGCTCAAATCCTGGTTAAAATTGGATGCATTATTGAAAAGATAACTCATGTTTGTAACATTAGAGATATCCCATCCCGAAATATCCCTATTAAAGGTGTTTGTAGCACCAAACATTCTATACATGTCCGTCATGGAAGATGTATCCCAGCCTGAAATGTCTCCATTGAAATCACTACAAGCGTAGAACATACTTCCCGCCTGCGCTAAATTACTTACGTCCCATGAGCCAATAGGTTGGTTGAATCTATAACAAGAGTAAAACATGCCTATCATGTCTGTAACACTAGAGGTATCCCAACCACTAATATCTGTATTAAAGGTGGTTGCCGTATTGAACATATAAGTCATGTCGGTTAGATTTGATGTGTCTAGGTTTTTGATTGCATCGCTTGAAACAACAGAAAGATAGGAAAATGCTCTGTTACCATTTTTGACCTGATTGAGAGAACCTGTTTCTGAGTTGCGTCCAACTTGAACAATTTCATTTACCCAGTCCATGCGAACATTTCTATTTGAGTTGTCCCAATCAAATTGTGCCTTGATTGTTGAACCATTAAAGATTTGGCCTTTGACCTCAGTAGCGTAATCTTTTTGAACATCGTCAACAAAACAAATGTTGACCCCCTCGTCAGTTTCTACTGGTAGATTAATATCATTACCATTAGCAACAAAGATATGGTACCATGCGTCTCCTGCTGAACCGTTTTCGTTTCGTGGGCAGGTACCCCAAACTGGCTGGCCCAACGTCCAGGATGCGGTCCCTGTGGCAAAGTCAGCAGGCTCCGACGCAAGTAGGCTTACACACCACTCAGACAGGTCTTGGTTAAATGATGATGCGCCACTAAAGGTTTGATCTGCACTCACAACATTCATAGTATTCCACGCAGAAATGTCTTGATTGAATGCAATACAATCACGGAACATTCCGCTAATGTTTGTAACATTAGATACATCAAAGTTTGTTACATCACCATTAAATACATCACAGAAGCCAAACATCTGTTCCATTTGGGTAGCATTAGAGGTGTCCCAGTTTGTTAAATCTTGATTAAAGTTTCTACAGTATCGGAACATATAAGTGAAGTCGGTTAGATTGCTCACGCTAAACCTTGGGTTACTAAATCCTGTAAACGATTCCGCAGGAGAGTTTAAGAATGCAACGCGACCATCCTCAAACCTGTTTCCACCAAACTGTAATACATCTTCCAGCCAGTCTAGGGAAACTGAATTAGTGGCATTGTTCCAGGGGAAGGTTGCCTTGTAAACATATCGTGTAGCCCTTGTTGAAGTTTCATATTGGTTAATCAACTCAAGTTGGGTGTCGGAAGGTACGCCAGCACTACCGTACATTGGCAAGTCACTATCGGTTATCTCCCTGTTGGCAACCATAACGGTGTAGTTTCCAGGCATCCAGTTTACACAATCTTCAAATCCTAAAATAGTATAATTAACAAGTCCAGGCCAGCACCTATCAAGGTAGTTTACTATTTCTCTACATTCAAATGTTCCCTCATAGCCCTGGGGGTCATCGGCATCTGCCCTCCATTCAAGGGTCACCGTTGGAAGAGTATCCGATAAAAGTATCACAGATGCATTTAAGGCAAAACTAGTCATGTTTTGAACATTGCTAAAATCCCATGTTCGCGCATCCAATGCCACAAAACTACCAAACATATAACTCATGTCTGTAACGCTTGATGTGTCCCATAGTAATTCTATGGTTGTATAAATGGTAGTATTATAAAATGCATAACTCATGTCTGTAACGTTGGAAGTATCCCAAAGGGAGAGGGTGGGTCCGCTTACAGGCATTGCGTGTCTTACCTCCATAAACATACCCTTCATACTTGTTAAGTTGGATGTGTCTAATGTGCGAAATGCTGGACCACAAAAATCCCACTTGTGTTCTTCACCTTGTAAAATAAAATCCTGCCCATGATAATGCATAAGGTTTCCGGCAAGCGGTTTTAAACTTGTGAAAGCATAGGCACCCTCTTTGATTTGGTTTCTTTTTCCAGTTACACTATTAAGGCCAAATCTTTCTACTGAATGAATTTCCGCAGTAGATCCCGTTTCGGAATCTTCCCAATCAAAAATTGCCTTGTATCTATAGAAATTTATTGCTCCAGAGCCAAACTCTGGTGTCCAGAGTGGGCCTCCGTACACCGTTTCTTCCAGATAACTTGAAAAAGTTGTGTCAACTAACTCAAGAGTTCCATTGTCAGGAGTTTGGGTTGGCAGGTCGTCCCACGTTAGGGAGTTATTAGACGAATAAAAAACGTGATGGTCTGTTTCTGGCAATGGTGGTAAAAGCGCACTATTAGAGTATGGACTAGAAGGGTCAATCCTACGAAATCCTTCGGTAAATGGCATATATGGCTTTATAAATGCAGTTTGGTCATGAAGACCTCCGTTGCCTCCGCTAACCATTTCCCCACTATTTCCTCTGTAGAATGGTTTGGGATAAGTTCTTCGAACTACATACTCACTACCAACTAAAATTACCTCAACTACTGTGTCAATAAAATTATCTTGATCATACGCCTGATGAGACTCCCCAACAAAATCAGACATTTTATGATTAATGTGTACATGGTCATTGAAATATGCTTCTTTTTCGGCTAAGGTTTGGCGACTAGAGTAGTATGTATAAAACAGGATTCCCTCATTCCACTCTGCGTCATTGAATCGCGGTGGGTCTCCATTCCAATACCATACGGGCTCATCCCACATAAATTTTTCAGTTGTACTCATCCATCCAGCAGGCTCCGTATATGTTGAAACATTGTAACCATTTTCAGACACCATCGCTCCCACAATATCACGACGATCAATTTCATCTCTGTTTTTTTCTACATACGCTGCGGATACTTCGATTTCTGGATTATCTACATTTGTGAATCCAATTAAACCAGATCTATCGTAATAAATCCCGTCCTGCGGGTTATTTCCAGATGAAGACATGTTAAAAGTGAAACCCAAATCTGTGGTTACAATTTGTTGGGGAAAAATCATATTGTTCCAAAAACCGGGCCACGTTCCTATATGGGAAACTCCAGTTACACTCCAAGACCTATCATACTCACCCGTCTCAGTATTAAATCTTATAATATCAATAGCCATGCCCTCGGGATCATGGTCGTTTGCGGTATCAGCCGTCCCTAATGTAAATGGAGCATAGGAATAGTGTTTTTGATTATTTGAAAATAAAATGTTATCTCTGTGTTGCTCCTTTGAATTTGGAGCACCAGAAACTATGGCGCAGTAAAGATACTTTCCATCTGGACTAATCGCGTCGGCGGCGTTATACCTATCAAAAGTATTACCAATGAACGAACTCCATCTGCTGCTATTCTTCAAGACAGGATATTGATTATCTGCTTGTGGACCTTCCCATTGAGGCCATTTTACAGAAGAAACGCTAAGGTCTGATGGTTCAATTTCAGTAATTCTAAATATATTCTCAAATGTATAATTTAAATCTCCAGCGACGTTCTCTAGCCATGTATACCCATGCTTCGATGGGTTGAGTTGCCTGCTTCCTCCCCCATCTCCAGCCCTGCTTCTGGAATAAAGTTTGTCCTTTGACTCACTATAAAATAGATTAAAAATTTGTAGATTATTACTTTGTCCTTGCGTCATGTTACTACCAAAACCATCTACTGGTTCAAAATAGTTTCCTTGATCATCTAGGTCTGGATATCCATATTGCTTTCTATCCACCAGATTCCAGTCTTTGTCAAATTTAAAAATAGCCGTATCATTTTTCATTCTTACATAGTCGGGTGGGTTGGTTCCCTCAATTCGTGTAGCATGGACCGCTTCAGATGTTCTAGCAACAACATAATTGTGCGTTGGAGAAAATGCAACCACGTTTTTGGACTGGGCACCCAGAACGTAATGATGAGCCTGACAATTCAAATACTGAGACCTTGTTGTGGTCATAGTATCAGGATCTATCTCAAAAACACCATCGCCCCAATTACTCCTACTGTATTGATCTGCGCCTGACGGTCCTGAATTATCCCTTAACTGAAGTTTAACAATAACAACAATTTTATTTTGGTATTTATCATAAGCAAAGATGGGCATATTTTCGGAATATGGGGTAGGTCTTAGACCGTTAGAGTAGTAGCCAGAAGGGGAAAGCATATCCATACTAATGTGAGTATAGTTGTCGTCAACTACCTCGCCCGTATCGGCATTAATTTTTATAACGTAGACACCTATGAAAAACTCATCTGGATAGACTGTTTGAAGGGGTGGGTCCACTTTTTCGGAGTCAGGCCTAAAATCGTCTGCATCTTCGTCATATCTAACTGTGCTGTCTAATACCGCACATAAATAAATATGCCCATTTGCATAAACAAGACTGTTTGCCTGGTTTTTTTCTGTCCAGTACATGCTGACTGGAAAAACCTCAGGCTTTTTCCATGTAAAAAGGCTACTCCATGTTCCTGGGGTAGATCCATCATTGGATATTTCCATATACCCACCATCCATATTGGTAGGAAGTCCATATATTTTTTCCCATCCCTTTGTACCATCAGATTTAACTTGTGTTATACAAAAGTCACCTGATATATTGGAGAACTGTGTATATTTGACACCATTTTCATCTTCTTCAAAATCTGCTTGTGTATCTGGCTGTCTAGATAAATCCATCTTAAACTGACGGAAAAGGTGGAACGTTGTATCTCCATATTCATTAGTAACAATATCAACTGGTTTAGATCCAATCTCGCCCATTGGGCTGCCACCTTCGCTTGATACATCCGTATATGCCTTGATCCAAAAATTACCCCCTTGTCCTGACTTACCCTTATCCCTATCCATTGTCCTAGACTTAGAATCTGGTGTTGGCTCCCAATCCGTAATCTTTTTATTGGTTTTGTATCTAGGTTTGAATTTGTTGAGCATACTAAGATTATACCACAATTGCCAATAAAAGTATGATATAATTAAATCATGTCAAGCGTAAACAAGCAGGTGTACGATAGAAGAAACTTCAGTTTTAACACCTTTGGAACAGGGTTTAGGGCACTAAAACCTGAGGTACTAGACCCAAACACATACACAGACGTTATGATTAATGAAGTGGCAAAAGAACCAGAAGATGATGACAATGATGTTTACCACGAACTATGGGTTTGGGGAGTAAACCAGGACAATGCCGATACCGCTATCAACCTTAGATGGGGCGGTATTCCAGATGATGTTGCTGCTGATACTGGTGGCAATGGTGTAACATACGGCAATTTTACTTCCGACACAAATCCTGGAAACATCTGGACTCTAACCGTACCTCGCTCAAGAGTTTCTGGAATGAACCTAATGGTCGCTGGACTTGTCCTAAAGACTGACGGAACAATCAAGCCATGCCTTTCCATTGTAACCACAGACACTTCTGGAAATTTGACCATGCCTGATCCTATTGCTCAACAAAGAATTCTTATTCAGGGCTTTGTAAACAAGATTGCCAATACTGGTGCGTTTCTTGGTAGTTCTGGCAGTTCTTAAATAAAGGCGTTTAGCCCAACAATCATATTTCCATCTTGTGGGTTTGCATCCCCACCGCCGCCGCCTGGGTTTGGGGGCAAGGTATCTCCACCAAACATTTCAATAACCCACTCTTCTGTTGCGATTCTTTCACCATCAATC
>Ga0181574_10000952_pt1 | contig 27192 bp, 15 predicted proteins | sample 101ome_24_FD_145600 | JGI IMG/M metagenome (GOLD analysis project Ga0181574, IMG submission 145600) | Coastal salt marsh microbial communities from the Groves Creek Marsh, Skidaway Island, Georgia - 101410AT metaG (spades assembly) | ecosystem: Environmental > Aquatic > Marine > Intertidal zone... | reverse complement strand
GCAGCAGTGATTCCCCGTCGCAAATGGTTTGATCGGCGCCGAGTTCAAAGACGGGGAGCGGTACGTTTTGAACGGCTACTTGGGTTTCGTAATCGCAGCCTTGAATGGGAGTGGTCAAGGTGTAAATCCCTGGCGCAGTAAGCCAAATTCCGGTCGCCGTCGCTCCCGTGCTCCATTGGTATTCAGGAGCTCCTACATTGGCGGCAAGCCACGTGCTGTCGCCATTGCACAAAGGCAGGTTGCTGGGCAATCCGGTATTGAAAACCGGGGCGTAATCGATGACCACCGTATCCCGCTCTACGCAAGCGCCAACGGTCACTTGAACCACGACGGTTGCATCTTGATTCAATACAGACCACGTGGCACCATTGCCCGAGTTCACTCCGTTTTGCCACCATTGCGTTTCGGCGGCGGTGTAGCCACTGGTCAAAATGATTTGTTCCCCATTGCACGCGACGGCATCAAGTCCCAAATCGACGCCTGTATTGGCTGATGGTGCCACGATGACTTGTTCTGAAAACGTGCAGCCGCCGATGCTGCTCTCCAAAACATAGGTCCCTGGTGCATCGACGACCAAGTTGGTTTCAGTTGATCCGTCACTCCAAACATATGATTCAGCCCCCGTTGCAGCGGTCAATTCCAAACTGTCGTTGAGGCATAAATCCAATAGCGCAGGCAAGCCCGCCTCAAAGAGCGGAACGTGCGAGACTTCAACCGTATCGCGCTCAACGCAGGCTCCGATGGTGACCTCAGCGATGACCGTTTCATATCCGCCGTTCACCGTCGTTTCTGAGGCATATTGACCGGCTGAGCTTCCACCGCTCACCCAGAGTGTATTGGCGGCATTGTATCCGCTTGTGAACGTAACGGACTCCGCATGACAAAGCAACACATCCACCCCCAGATCTACGCCTTGGTTGGGCGAATCCACCACCTCGATGTCATAATTGAAAACGCAGTTATCGGTCGTGATGTCCACCTCATAAACACCCGGCACTGAGACGTTGATTGAATTGCTCGTTGAACCATCGTCCCACAGCCAGTCCACCGCAGGTCCGGTCCAATTCAAGTCCACTGCAGCGGCCGTTTCGACCTCGTCCAAGCACAATACGATGGGGTCCTCAGCCCAATTGACTTGGTAAGTTGGAAAATGCGCAATCTCCACCGTGTCGCTTGCGGAACACACAGACAACCCCCATTCCGCAATGATTGTACCCGCCTGCTCGGTCGCGTACAAGGCGTCCCCGGGTACGTTGTTCCAGGTGAAATTCAGGTTGGGGTCAAAGCCACTCAGGTCGAAACTTACCAATGTTCCTGGGCAGGTCGTTTGGTCATTTCCCAACGTCAAATCCGGCAAATCCACTGCAACGACATCCACCGTGCTTGAGCTTGCACATCCGCTGGCATCGTCCACGACCGTTAACGTATACGATCCCGACCCCGAAACCGGATAGATTTCATCGGTACTGCCATCGTCCCATGTTCCAGTAATCCCAGCAGGCCAGGGGCCGTTGATTAATTCTACAGCAGATGCATCGCACGCAATGGTGTCTGCAGGCAACCCCGGGTCTGGCAACTCCACCACGTCGACGGTTACGTCAATCGAATAGGTTTCCTCGCAAACATCCTCGTAAGTGACGGTGTAGGTTTGGCTGGTCTCTGGTGTGGCCGTCACGGTATTTCCCGCAGAACTTGACAAACCCACAGAAGGCGACCAAATCGGAGAAAGTGCGGCATCCGGCAAACTCAACTCCACCGATTCCCCTCCACATACCGTTACATCTTCCAATTCAATGGGTTCGATGACCGTCCATTCCGCATCGCAGACTCGGTGGGTGTTGTTGGCGCCACCGGTGGCAGCAGTGAAGCCCCAGCGCACCTCGTTCGTGCCGATGATGTCTTCCAAATCAATGACTTCCGAAAGGCGTTCGTTGCAATTGAAGTACACCTTCATTTCTTGGGTTTCGGCATCATACGTCACACGTAAATGATACTCCTGCCCGTTTTCGATGTTGTTTGCCGGCGGTGAGGCAGCGATGGGTCCCGCCAAGGCGTCTGCCGACAAATGCGACAAATTGCCGTCGCGGTGAATCGCCAGATGATCAAACCATGGGTCGCCCGCGCCGGGGGAATTGGCGCCACTGGCATACGTGTCAATTTCGACAGCAACACTGGGTTCGATGGCTGCCGATGTCGCATTTCCCCCGTACCCCATCAGCGAGCCTCCGCCACCAAGCGCCGGGGCATCGGGATCTCGCAATACGAAGGTCATTCCATCTGCACCGCCATTGTTGGTTCCTAAGTAGACTTGGGCGTTCATTTCCCAACTCTCCGAAATGTCAACTGTACCCGCGTACCACACGGCGCCTCGTTGACTGTTTTGGGCGAAAGTCAGCCGGTAGCATCCTCCGCCTAAGCTGATGGCATTGCCCTCCAAATCGAGTGATTGTGCCATTGCATCTGTGAGCGGTGCGCACAGCAAGACCAACAGCGCCAACACTTGGTAAACTCCTTGGTACGAATGCATTGCGCGAAAATCGTGAAATTTCCGCAGATGCAATGCAATTCGCGCAACCAACCGTCAGAATTTTCGGTTCTTTGCACGTGAAACCAATTCTATTCGTCTTGCCAACGAACCGTATTCTCCCGTTTTTTCTCGGAATCTTCAGTATGATGTGCACCTTGGACGCAGCGCTTGCTCAGCGAACCTGTGGAACCGACTCTGTTCATACGCACATGATGGGACTGCCGGGATTCGCCAAATTGCATGCTGAAAAAGTCGATGCTGTCAACGAAATTCTGGCCTCGGGCAACCGAGATGAGTGCGACAATCCTCTGATCATCCCCGTCGCGGTGCACTTTCAAAATTCTGGCGTTCCATTGGATTGCGCGATCGAAATGGCGCTCTCTCAGGTGGAAACCTTGAACGAGGACTTCGCTGCAACGAACCCCGATATCGATACGTGGTTTGACTTGCAACCGGACATCTGGCCCAACATCGACAACAAAGAATCCTGCATCAGTTTCTGTTTGGCTACGTTGAATCATCCGGCCGGATATGGATTGAATGATGGCGATTATGCTGTTACGGTGAACGAGGTGGATAATGATCAAAACGACAACGACGCCAACTGGGCGGGCTACCTCAATTTTTGGGTGCGGCCTATCGGTGGCGGAACGCTGGGTTATTCACCTCTGGGCGGCAGCGGAAATGGCGACGGCGTGACCTGTGATCCGGCGTATTTCGGCAGCGTATCGTGCGGGGGAAATGCGATCTCTGCACCTTTCAATATGGGACGAACCCTCACACACGAGGTGGGGCATTATCTGCTGCTCGAACACCCATGGGGCGGCGGCGGCTGCAGCAGTACGGACGACGTTTCAGATACGCCCGTCACCGACGGCCCACAATTCGGATGCCCTGCTGGCCAAAGCATTGTGAATTGCACCCAGCCCATTTTGTGGCCTTCTTATATGGATTACTGCGATGATGCCTGCTTGTTTATGTTCTCAGAGGGTCAAGTGGATCGCATGGAGACCTATGTAGAAAACAACTTACAAAACCTCCTCAGTAACGCCGTTTCCTCATGCCAAGAAACGCTGTGCATCGGGTTCAATGCCAACCTCATCCTCAACGATGAAAGTTGCTCGGGCAATGATGGCAGCATCTCCGTCAATGCTTCTGGCGGGGCAGCTCCTTATACCATGACATGCGTTCCCGGCCCCAATGTCACCGGGACAAGCTTCACAGGACTGACCGAGGGGTCATATACCGTCACGGTTACCGACCAAAACGCCTGTGAGGTGCAGCAAGTGGTCGCGTTGGATCGGGATGCGCCGAACATTAGCTTGTTGCAAGTGGGCCATGAATACTGCAGCGATGGAGCTGGACTCATCGAAGTGTTGGCAAACGAACCTTCGGCATTTCAATACAGCATCAACGGCGGATCCAATTGGTCTTCCAACGGTTTGTTCACGGATTTGCATGCGGGGTCGTTTACTGTGTTAGCTGCCAATGCATCCGGGTGCGAAGGCGAGGTGGAGGCGGAAGTGTTCAATGAAAGCAACCTGACCATCAGTTTTGCAGAAAAAAGCAATGTAAATTGTACATGGTTTGACAACGGTTCTGTTCGAGCACAAGCCAACGGCGCCGCACAACCCACCACTTATGTCCTCAACGGATCGGAAGAATCTACTTCCGGTGTTTTCCAATTTTTGCCCGTTGGCGAACACAGCGTTTTCGCGGAGGACGCAGCAGGATGCACCGCGGAGGCGACTTTCGAAATTGATTTCGACTTTTCGGTCATCGGTGAGGATTGTCCGTGTGAAGTTTTCGTCCCCAATGCCATCACGCCTGATGGTGATTTGGTGAACGAAGTGCTCAAAATGGAGGCATCGTGCCCGCTCTACGATTTTTCCTTGCAAATTTTCGATCGCTGGGGACACGTGGTGTTCCAAACCAATGACCCCGAATTTCAATGGCACGGTAGCTACGAAGGAGGTGAGTCCTATGCGGGGTACTACGTCGAAAACAACATCTACAATTACCAATTGTCCTTTCGATGGGGAACCGAAGAAGCTCGTTCCGCGAACATCGAAAATCGCGTAGGATGGGTGAGCGTGATGCGTTAAATTGCCCGCGATTCGATTCGCATGCCAGAAACTTCACTTAAGACTTATGCCCTCGTAACGGGTGCTGCCTCCGGACTGGGAGCGGCTTTCCTCGAAGAACTTGCGAAAAGAGGCTTTGACATCATCGGAGTTTCAAGACCGGGAGATGACGTGAAGTCAGTGGTGAATGGACTCGCTGCGAAATTTGGAGTGAAAGGTTTGGGAGTGGATTTGGACCTGTCACAGCCTGGATGCGCGTTGGAATTGAGGAATCATCTGAAGGCTGAGGGTGTTCTGGTGGAAATTTTGGTCAACAACGTAGGAACAGGAGGGACTTCAGAATTCATTGAATCGGACCATGCGTACAACCGGTTGATGATGGAGTTGAATATGCGCACGACCGTGGAAATGTGCCGTGAATTTGGGCCGGAAATGGTCGTCAACAGCCGCGGCTGCATCGTCAATGTTTCGAGCATGGCAGCCAATTTTCCCATGCCCTACAAGAGCATTTACAGCGCCTCGAAAGCGTTTGTAAAATCCTTTAGCATCGGCTTGCGCAGTGAGATGAAACCCCTTGGGGTCAATGTCAGCGTCGTGCAACCGGGAGCCATGCTGACGAATCCCGTGGTCATCGAACAGTTGCGTCATGGTTCCGTCATGTCCCGGGTGAGTGCCATGAAACCAGGAGACGTAGCAACGTGCGCACTCGATCAAGCTTTTAAAGGGAAAGCGGTCATCATTCCGGGATTTAAAAACTGGCTAACGCTCGGCATTTTGCGCGTGTTTCCTAGACCGCTCAAAACCACTTTGGCGGTGTACAATTACTTGAAGACGAAACGGAAATCGAACCCTGAAAAATGAACTTCATTCCTTCTCTTTCGCCACAGGATTGGCTTTCGGTGATGCCCTTGACGCTGGGGCTTGTGGGGTTTTTGTCATTTTGGTTTGTGTTTCACGGCGAGGGGCTGAAGTCCTGGTTTCACGAGCGGATGGAATTCGACCAAGCTTGCCTTTGGCACATCTTCTCGGCCAAAGCTTGGGGATTCATGACCATGGGAATCATTCCAGCCGTGATCATGGCTGGAACGTTGGGATGGAGCTTGCAAGATTTAGGATTGCGATGGCCTGCGGAGTACAGTGCCCTGATTTGGAAGTGGACCGTGGGGCTGGGGCTAACAGTAGTGGCGGTGGCTTGGTTGGGAGCGCGTAAGTTTGATTCGCAATATCCGCAGGTGCAGGCACGCGAATGGACGGTGGGCATGATGGGAGTGAATTGGTTGGGCTGGGCCCTTTATCTGGCAGGTTATGAATTTCTATTTCGCGGAGTGCTGCTGTTTCCGTTGGTCGAGACCATGGGAGCTTGGCCTGCTGTAGCTGTCAATACGGTTTTGTATTCTGCCACGCACGTTCCCAAGGGCCGAGATGAGGCAATCGGTGCCATTCCACTCGGGTTTTTGCTGTGCTGGGTTACCCTGCAAACGCAGAGTCTATGGCCTGCGATTTTGGTACACATTTTCATGGCTTGGACCAATACGACCGCACGTTTTTTGCGTCATCCGGAAATGAATTGGAAGCAATCTTGAAGCCATGAAAGTTGCTATCACAGGAGGAACAGGATTCATCGGAGCTCACTTGATCCACGCTCTGATTGATGCGGGACACGAAGTTCGAGCGGTGGTGCGAACCCCCGGGAAGGCCAAGCGACTCGAGGAATGGGGTGTGGAATTGGTCACGGCGGATTTGCTTGATCAAGCGGGATTGGAAAAGGCTTTTTCGGGATGTGCTCAATTGTACCACATGGCTGCCTGCGCCACCGTGTGGGAGCGAAAATCAGAAACGTATTTTGATGTCAACGCACACGGCACAGACGTCGTGTTACGAGCGGCAAAAAACGCGGATGTCGAACGCGTCGTGGTCACTTCGAGCGGTGGCGTTTTTGGTCCTTCCGTCACGCGAGAGGTAACGGAATCCAAGCCGCGAGATTTGAATTATTTCAATGCGTACGAAGCATCGAAGGCCGCCTCGGATTTGGTCGCCTTGCGCTACGTGATTGAAGAGGGGATGCAGGTGGTTTTGGTGAGTCCCACCCGGGTTTTCGGTCCGTACTTATGGGGAGAGCCGGCTTCTGTATCGCTCATGATCAAGCGGTACATCAACGGCAACTGGCGGCTCATTCCCGGCGGCCGGCATTGGAAAGGCAATTACGTCTATGTGGAGGACGTGGTGCAAGGTCATTTGCTAGCTATGGCCCACGGACGCGCGGGAAGCAACTACCTTCTCGCGGGACACAATCGCACGTATGGCGAATTTTTCGAATCCTTGGAGCGGGTGAGCGGCCAATCGCATCGCATGGTCGTAGCGCCGATTTGGCTCCAAATGGGATTTGCACGGGTGCACGCAGCGTTGGCAAAATGGCGTGGACGTCGACCGGACTTGACCACAGAATGGGTGCGCCGGGGCAATTATCATTGGGAGGTGTCGCCCCAAAAGGCCATTGAAGAATTGGGGTTGAAGCTCACGGAATTTGAGGAATCCTTGAAGCGGACCGTCGAGGCGTTTCGCAATTGACTACCTTCACCAAAATAATCCCCCTAAAAACATGAGATTTATTGCGTTGGCTTTATTGACCTTCGGACTGCTCACGACCGTTCAAAAAACGACCTGGGCTCAAACCCATTCATCCGAGGCGGTGAACGAAGAAGGCGTTTCATACGTGCGGCTGGTCATGTACGATGGAACCACGCGAATGGGCGAACTCATTGACTCCGATGCCAATGAGTTTCGCATCCGAACGCGGAAAATGGGGGATGTGGTGGTCCCAAAATACCTGGTTCAAGGTGTCGTGGAATTGACCGCCGATCAGTATTTCAGATTGACCGATTCGGTTGTGGGGCGAGCGTTGTCCTTGAACCCGCAATCGAGCCGTTACTTTTTTGCGCCGTCTGGCATTCAACTGAAGCAGGGGGAAGGGTATTTCCAATCCAACATTGCATTGAATTCTGTGAGCTTGGGTGTTAAAGACCACATCACCATTGGCGGTCTGATTTCATTCGTAGGAGCAGGGGGCTCCTTGAAAATCGGAAAGGAATTGACTCCAAACGTTCACGTATCGTTCGGCGGAATTGGCTTTACGGATTACTATGGTGAGTTGGAACGCCCTGTGGGGTTGATGTTTGCGAACATCACGTGGGGAACCGAGGATCGCAATTTGACCGTCAACATCGGAACCGGTTCGAAGATTGAAAACGGTCGAGGAAACGTTTTGGCTTACACCGAAGAAACCGTGCAATCCACCTGGGATCCCAACTATTTTTATACAGAATACTTTGTGACAGATTATGAGCAGCGGTGGGTGAGGCCGTTGTTGCTGAATGTGAGCGGAATGAATCAAATTGCTGAAAATCGTTGGTTCATCACCGAGAATTATTTCGTTCGTAATCTCCATACGACCACGGTGATCACTGGAGCGAATTTGAGGTACAGTAATCCACCAAATACCAATTCGTTCAACAACCTCAACAGCGGCATGGCCATCCTCTCGATGGGCATTCGCAACCTAAGCACCCGAAACGGGTGGTTGTGGGATTACGGGATGGTCGGAGTCATCGGCACAGGCGGAAATGACTTTGGCTTTGCTGCGCCATGGGTGTCGGCGACGTTGGCGTTTTGATGAAGGCGATGTTTGTTAAAATGAGCCAATGGTTTAATCCATTCCGAAACAGAATCGTCAACCCATCAAATCATTCAATCATGAAGACAACACAATTAATTTGGATTGGGGCCGGGATGGTCGCATTGGCTTTGAGCGCTTGCAACAAAGAAGAAACACGTGTCGCCACGAGCGATGAAGTGCGCAGCGAGTCGATTTTGGACATGGTCGAACGCGCGGTGGAAGAACCCGTGGATGCGTTGACCTTGCGAGGTGGCGGCGGAGCAGATTGTGGTGAGGGCGGTATGCCTTGGCCGGACTGCGTGGAGATCACCGATAGCGGAGAGGGTGTATACCCCAGGACGATTATCGTGGACTTTGGTGAGGATTGCTTCACGCCGAGCGGCTTGCAACGCACAGGTGTAATCGAAATTGAGTTGACCGGTGATGTGCGCAATGAAGAAGGGGCAATTCGAACAGTGACTTTCAACGACTTGAGTTTTGGCTCCACGACGACGGTGAACGGCACCCGCGAATTGACGAATACCGGGCAAAACGAGGACGGCTTGTGGACGTTTGCCCAGGAAACTGCGATCGAGGTGAACCGGCCCAACATGGACATTACACGGACCTACACGGGGACGCGCATCTGGCTCGCGGGTCATGACACAGAGGCCTGCGGCGATGACATTTGGCAGCGCGATGGAGAGGGGCAAAAATCGCTAACCAACGGCTTTGGCCAGCCAGCCACTGTCACTGTGACCTATGATGCGGTTGTACACGATCGTCCATGCGGGTATCCGGTCAGCGGCACCGTCACGCTGGTACGCAATTTGTTCGAACGCATCATGGATTTCGGGGATGGAACGTGTGACGCGTTGGCCGAGGTGACCATCAACGGCAACACCTACCTCTTCGATTTAGAGAGCCACGAAATCATCGAATAATCGATAGTTTCGCTCCATGAAACGCGGCGTTATTTCCTGGAGCATTGTAGGGTTGATTGCCTGTGCCATTGTGCCGGGGTGTCGAAAGGACAGTCCCGAACCGAATCCTCTGCCTGAATGGGAAGTTCCTTCGGTGGAGGATTTGGTGTTTTATGAGGTGAATGTCCGGGCTTTCGGTGCCAATGGTGATTTGACAGGAGTCATTCAAAAGCTAGATCACATGGCGTCGCTTGGCGTGAATGCCATTTGGCTCATGCCCATTCACCCCATCGGGAGCATCAATTCGGTGAACTCGCCGTACTCGGTCCAGAACTACACGGAGGTCGGAACTGAATACGGAACGTTGGACGATTTGCGCGACCTCACCGACCAAGCCCATGACCGTGGAATGGTCGTCGTGATGGATTGGGTGGCGAATCACACCGCTTGGGACCACCCGTGGATTGAGAACACCGAATGGTACACCCAGGATGCCTCCGGCAACATCATTTATCCCGCGGGCACCAATTGGCAGGACGTGGCCGACCTCAATTACAGCAGCGGCCCCATGCGCGAGGCGATGATTGCCTCCATGCAATACTGGATTGATGAAGCGGATATCGACGGATTCCGATGCGATGCGGCCGATTGGGTGCCCAACAGCTTCTGGCAGCAAGCGATTTCGAGTTTGCGCGCCAACACCGACCGCACGTTGCTTTTTTTGGCGGAGGGTGCAGATGATGGGCTTCTGCCTGCAGGATTCGATTTGGATTTTGGTTGGCATTGGTACGATGGCATCAAATCCGTTTACAATGGGGCTTCGGCCACAACGCTGAATGATATTCATGAATCCCAAATGGTATCCATCCCACAAGGCAAAACCCAACTGCGCTTCACCACCAACCACGATGAGTCCGCATGGGACGCGACGCCGGTTGCCCTTTTTAATGGGTTGGACGGAGCGATCGGTGCCCACATCATCACGGCATTTATGGGCGGATCACCCTTGATTTACGGTAGCCAAGAGGTCGGGCAAGCGACGACGGTACCCTTCTTTAGCAATGCCCCCATCAATTGGACGCAAAACCCTGAATTTTTGGAGGATTATCAAGCGGTGATGAAAGTCTATGCAGACCATCCTGAGGCGCGAAGCGGTGCCCTCTCGGACGCGAGCAATAGCAATGTCGTGAGCTTCGTCCGATCGGTCGATGATCGGGAGTTGTGGGTTGTGGTCAATTGCCGGTCGACCGCTCAAAGTGTGTCGGTGCCGGTGGGTTGGCAAGAGGAATGGGCAGATGCCATTGATGGAACTTTGCACACTGCTGGCGCTTCCCGAGAGCTCGCACCTTTCGCGTGGAGCATTTGGGAGCAGCAGCCGTAATCCGAATTAAAGTTCGCCCATCCGGCCCGCTCGGTAATTTTGGAAACACAGGTTGATTTGCTCCTGGGTGTTCATGACAAAGGGGCCGTACGAAACCACTGGCTCATTGAGCGGTTGTCCACCCAGCAGCAAGAATTCGCATCCTTCTACCGAATGGTATCGCAATCGGTCACCTTCGCGCTCGTACAAGGCCATCTGCGCATCTTGTAAGGCGTGACGCCCCTCCAATTCCAATTCCCCATTCACGACATAGACAAAAGCGTTGTGGCCTGAAGTTACGGGGATGTCCAGTCGGCCGTTGGGCTGGATTTTGACGTGATAGTAGAAGGTAGGCGTATACGTTTCCGTTGGTGAGGATTGCCCAAACAGGCTCCCGATGAGCACCTTTACGCGGTATTCAGCCGTCTCAATAACCGGAAGCTTTTCTGGATTGTGAATCGCCGTCGACGGGGTGCAAAATTTCTCCTTCGCCGGCAGGTTGAGCCAAATTTGAAACCCATGAACAATGCCTCCATTGGCGCGCAATTGCTCATCACTCACTTCTTCATGGATGGCGCCGCTTCCGGAATTGAAGAGCATGTATTGGCCTTCGTGGTACACGATGTCATTGGCCATGCTGTCCGTGTGGCGTCCGCTGCCTTTGACGAGGTACGTCGTAGGGACCACGCCTGCGTGCGGGTGCGCTTGGATGTCCATGCCAATGGTCCCCGGATCCACATCGAGCGGGCCAAATTCGTCGAGCATCACAAAAGGCGAAACCAAATCGTTTTTTCCGCCGGCAAAAGCGCGCAAAACGGGAACGTTTTGGACCATGCTTCGCTTTGCATCCAAGATTTGGGCAACACGCCGCTCGCCGGAAATTTCGAACATACCTGAACGGGCCTTCAGAAATTGAGGAATGATGGAAGCGGCACCCACGATGGCCGATCCTTTGATGAATTGCGCTCTTCGCATACCCTAATTTACAAAAGGCGGCATGAACAGGTTTAAAATGATGTGCAATTCAATCATTCTGTAAAATCAGCCTACATTTGAACCGAAACTGACATCATGCGAATTTTGACACTAACCCTTGTGTTGCTGACTGCAGCAGTCACCAATGCGCAAAACGTTCAACGTGAAACGGTTCAGGTTGAATACATCAGCCGTCCGAGCGAGCCGCTTCCAGCAGGTATTTCGACTTATAACGTAGTGGTAAATCAACCCTACAAGGACCAATACGAAGCCGAATTGGCACAATGGGAGATTGATACGCGGATGGCCCAAGAAAACTACGATGCGGCAATGGAGGCGTACAACTCGAAAGGTACCGGAGCCAAAATTCTCGAGCGCGCGTTGCTTGATGAGAAGAAGCCAGAATTGGTATTGCCCACCAAGCCCGTTGCTACGGAGCGTATTTTCGAGTCGGGCATCATCGGATCTAAAGTGGATATGCAGGGCTTGACCCGAACTTCAGACGGAGCGACTGTCACCATCGAAATCCAATACTTTGAAGGCTCGAATCCGGAGGAGGGGAAACAAGAAATCAAGGACAAAGAAGGCAATGTGTCGTACAAATACTATCGCACCATGAGCTATAGACAGCCGATGCGTTTCACATTGAGGTTGCCTGACGGTTCCGTTGTGGCGGATGAGGTGTTACCATCTTCGGAGGACTTCACCACTTACACCAGTGATAAGTACACGAGCAAAAATCAATTGAATAAGGCGTGGGATCAGACATCGGTCAACAACCGCTTGAGCCAGTTGTCCGTGACAGCAGGCGTGATGGCCATCAATATGATATTGAATGATCGCTATTGTTTCTCGAAGAAAACGCGTCCAATGACGATTTATCATGCGAAGACCACGAAGAAAGTGGATTATACGGATTTGAACAACGCGGCGATGGACATGACGATGGCCATGGAAAAATATTTGGATCGGCCAGAGGAAGCCATGGAAGGCATCCGCAGCTGCGTGGCTGTTTGGGAAAAGGCGCTCGCTGAAGCCGACTTTGACAATAAAAAGGCCCGCATCGACGCGAAGATGGCAGGCCTCGTTTACATCAATTTGATTTACGCCAACATTTGGTTGGAGGATTATGATCGTGCCGATGCCTTGTTCGATGAAATGCGCCGATTGAACACCAAGAAGAGCGCCGAAGGAACGGCAGAAGGCTTGGACGCGTTTTCGGAAGACCAGCGCCGCCGCAAGGAAGTAAATTCCTGAGGCTACTGCTGAATAACCAGCTTTTTACTGAATGGCCCGGCGTGCATGAAATACATGCCTTCGGGCCATTTGCTTACATCCAAATGCAAGATGGATTCAGTCTGACCTTGCGATGCGGGTACTTCCTGGACCATACGCCCTGTGGCATCTCGGACGATTAAGTCTTGACCGCTGTTCCACCTGACCTCTACAGCAGTTGACGCCGGATTCGGAGCGAGTGTCATGAACGGTTTGGAGGCGCTCATGAACTCAACATCCACCGAGCCCGTATAGACTTCCTCGGTTTGTACTGAGCAGCCATCAAAAAAGACCGTCGCTGAGTAGTTACCCGAGGTACCAGGGAACCAATTTTCACCTGTGCCCACGGAAACACCGTCCAATGACCATGCGATGGAATCGATGAATGGCACATTTTCGGTCGTCACACTCAAAGACGCAGAGGTCACCACAATCGATGCCGAAGCATCTTCAGGACACGGCTCGAATCGAGCGCGGTACAAATCGTCGCTGTGGAGCGCCACCACATCCAAGGACGAAAATTGCGCCAAATCTCCGCTGGCGACGTGGGCGTTGGCGTCCCACTGATCGAACATCCAACCCGGTTCTGCTATGGCTTGCAATTCGATGGGGCAGCCCTCGAAGTAGATGCCATCCCAAGGCAGTGGCCCTGGCACGATGCTATTGACCCGCACTTTTCCAGCTGTTGCAGGGAATGCTTCCAGGGTGCATTCATGTGCCTCGGGCAACCCGAAGCTGTCCATCAAATGCGACCGCGCGGATTGAATCCGGTTGGCGTTGTGCGTCGTCATGTTGTTGATGGCATTCAGCCAAGCCGCCGTGGATGCGGGGGAATTCCAACGGTCAATGTGGTAATTCATCGCATCCTCGATGAGGGTTTTGGCTGCCGCCACCCGTGGATTGAATGAATTGGTTTGGAACATGGTGTTGACCAGATCGGCATACCGGTTGACGAATTGGTGACGGAAAACGTCGTTGTCTAAAACGCGGTCGAACAAATTGCTGTGCAGGTTCGGGAAACCGGGATTGCGGGCCGATTCGATGAAGTTTTGCCAAACGCCAGCACCGAAAAATCCAAAGCTCGCATCCGTGTCGTATAGCAAGTAGCGCCAAGGGTGTTCGGGACCCGCACGAAAAGCTTTGACATTATTCAACCCCCAAGCGATTCCGATCCAATCCGTATTCTGCGTGTAGGTCTCGAAAACGAAATAATCGATGTAATTCTCAATGTCGAAATGCTCGGCGAACAGCGAATAGAACCCGGCGCTGTTCACCGGTGTGCTCATGAGAACATTTGAGGCCGCGATTAAGGTTTCATCCGATCCATTCAACACGGCAAAGGGCCCAACCAAATCGACATCCTCTTGTTCGGTCCCAAAATGGTCGGCGATGAAATGCTCATCCGTTTTTTCTCGCGCGGCATACAAACCCCAATACTCGCCGTTCAGATACAGGTGGGCGGGTTGCCAAGCACTGGCAAGATTGTGGGTCTCGTTGGCCATCGTGCTGATGATTCCGTCCTGGAATTTTGTGGCCCAACTGTGCTGCCCACCGTTCCGAAGGTTCAAGTTGTTGAATGAACCGATGGTGTTTACAGGTGCAAAAACGGGCCATTCAAAATCCCCGCTGAGTTCATTCTTGAAATCGAGTCGGAATGAACGCTGCGGTTCTGCTCGGGACCACCCTCCGTGAATTTCCAGGTCGAGTTTTTCACGCGCCTGCATGATTTGGTTGTCATCGAAGAATTGCAATCGAGCCGGCTTCGACCAGGGCTCCCAAAAATTGGCGCCAAAATGCGGGTATTCGTCTGAAGCGTTGGGGCCCATGACGTAAATACCGGTGTTCCAATCCCAAAGATTATCCTCATCGGTGACAATGGAAAACGTCGGTAAATCAGGTGTGAATTCGTCTATGATGTAGATCTCGTCCACGACGTCGCTCGGCAGCGTTTCGCCATTTGCGCCCCACGCTTTCATGCTCAGTGATGTGGTTTCATCAATCATCAGGCCACTCGCGGGAAAAACTTCGGAAGTTTCATCGGGTACATCTCCATTGAGGGTGTACCGCACAACTTGATTGCTCGATGATGCCGAAAGGTTGATGAAGATGACGCCGTTGTACCAGCCAGAAGGAAACGTTACGACAGGGCTGGGCTCAATGTTGGTCAAACAGGTAGAGCCCATGTTGGCTTCGTCAGGAGTGGGAGTGTCAAAAATGCACCAATCCTCGGTGTTGCCCTCAATTCTGCCCACGGTGAAGCCTTGCGGAAGTTCCGGATGAATTGGCAAGGCGTCGACGACATTGCCCGCTTCATTGGTCAACGTGATTGATTCTCCGGGGCTAATTTGAAAGGGAACATGGAAATATCCTTGGTACTGCGGCCACCAGCTCGGTGGATTGGGTCCGGCGGTTTGGGTCTCCTCGTGAAAGGTCATACCCAGGAAGGGACGGATGCTCAGGTCCGAAGAGCTCGCATTGAAATTATGCACCTGTACAGCCAGTACATTTTCACCTGTTTGCAACCAGTTCAAATAATCCGTCTCATCCCACAACCATTGCTCGGGTTGTCCTCCAGCGTAAAGCACCGCTTCAACGTATTCATTCGCAAAATCGCCAACATTCCCTTCCAGCCCCATCATCGAGTTCGAACGTGCGATTTCATGGCCATTCAGGTATGCGATGAATCCATCATCGTAATCCATGGCGAGCGAAAGGTACCCAAGGTCTTCGACTGCTTCAATTTCAATGGATTTTCGAATAAAAACGAAGTCGGCTTCACTGAGGACAGTGGCATCATCGCCATCCCCGTATCCAAATCCACCCGGGCCTTGATTCCAATCAGAGTCATCAAACCCAGGTAGTTTCCAGGCATCAGGCAAATTACCAGCGGGTACGATGTACGACCATTCATCTGAATCCAATACCGGACAACTCCATCCTTCGGGTAAATAATTTCGGCCAATACCTGAAGCCAAGAGGACGATCCGTTCACCCGGAAACAGGATCCTTTCCGGCAACTGCCAGGCGCCTTCTGCACCAAACTGGTCGTTGATTGAAAAAGCATCGAGCTCAATGGCCGCAGCTCCATCGTTGCGCAATTCGATCCAATCGCTCGACTCACCATTGATGGCAGTGATTCCTTGATGAGGTGAAACTTCGGCAATGGTCAATTGTCCTAGGCTTTCTTGAACGAAGGATAAAAGAGCCATGAACACGAGAAATGATGTCCGCATGGGGTTAAAGATAATTCGACATTTTATCAGATTAACCTCAAATTGATGGTGATCTTTGTCACAGATTGCTTAATTTTCACATTGAATGAAAATCAGTGAATTATGAGCTATCGTCTCGTTCTCCTTACCCTTGGCATTGCTGCCTATAGCTTGACCGCATTTTCTCAGCGAAATTGTGGTTCCATGGATGTCTTGGAAATGCAACTCCAAGAGGATCCCAAACGTGCTATCCTGCTGGAGCAAATTGAAAACCATACCCAGGCGATCGAAGAATCAGGAATTCGCGCAGTGGAAGGGGTGGTCACCATTCCGGTGGTAGTGCATGTTTTGTACAGCAATGCATCTCAAAACATTTCCGATGCGCAGATCATTTCTCAAATCGATGTGCTGAATGAGGATTTCAGGCGTACCAATCCGGACGCGGACGATACCTGGTCGCAAGCGGCAGATTCGGAAATCGAATTTTGCTTGGCAGGTTCTGATCCGCTTGGCAATCCTACGGATGGCATCCTCCGAATCCCTACTTCGGTCAGTGCATTCGGAACGAACGACGGCATGAAATCTTCGGCCTCTGGAGGTTCGGATGCTTGGCCCGCGTCGAGTTACCTGAACATCTGGGTTTGCAATATCGGCGGTGGAATCTTGGGCTACGCACAATTTCCAGGTGGCTCACCTTCCACAGATGGTGTGGTCTGCGGCTACCAATACTTTGGAACCACGGGAACAGCCACGGCACCGTTTAATTTGGGTCGCACTACGACACACGAGGTCGGTCACTGGTTGAACCTTCGCCACATCTGGGGTGACGGCGGATGCGGAGCCGATGATTTCGTATCGGATACGCCGAAATCAGGGGGAGCCAACTACGGATGCCAAGTCGGCTCTTCGTCGTGCGGTTCCACCGACATGGTTGAGAATTACATGGACTACTCAGACGACGCGTGCATGAACTTGTACACGGTGGGACAAAAGAACCGCATGCGTGCCCTGTTTGAAAGCGGTGGTTACCGGGCGAGCTTGCTCAATTCCGTAGCTTGTGGTGAGGTGGTTGCGCCAACCTGTGACGACGGTATCCAAAACGGAGACGAACAAGGAGTCGACTGCGGTGGATCAAATTGCGCTCCCTGCGTTTGTGATGGGGTGGACGTTACTGTTTCCATCACCTTCGACAATTATCCAGAAGAAACAAGTTGGCAGATCACGGACGGAGGCAATGTTATGGCCTCGGGAGGTACGTATGCGTCCTCTCCTGATGGCTCCACTTTGGACGTAACCCAATGCTTGCCTGACGGCTGCTATACCTTCACGATTTTTGATAGCTACGGAGACGGAATATGCTGCAACTACGGTTCGGGCTCCTATACCGTTACGGATGAATTCGGGAATGTCCTGGCTTCAGGTGCGTCATTTGGCTCCTCGGATGGAGGTAACTTTTGCGTGTCTGGAGGAGGGCCGCAGCCTACCTGCGACGACGGCGTTCAAAACGGTGATGAGACGGGCATAGATTGCGGTGGTTCTTGTGCACCGTGTGAATCGTGCAACGATGGCATTCAAAATGGTGACGAGACCGGTATTGATTGTGGCGGTTCGTGCGAAGCTTGTGCGACTTGCGATGACGGCGTTCAAAACGGTGACGAAACAGGTGTCGATTGCGGTGGTTCTTGCGCTGCATGCATTTCCTGCGATGACGGCGTTCAAAACGGTGATGAAACGGGTGTCGATTGTGGCGGCTCGTGTGAAGCCTGTGCGACTTGCGATGACGGCGTTCAAAACGGTGATGAAACGGGTGTCGATTGTGGCGGCTCGTGTGAAGCCTGTGCGACTTGCGATGACGGCGTGCAGAACGGTGACGAAACGGGTGTCGATTGTGGCGGCTCGTGTGAAGCTTGTGCGACTTGCGATGACGGCGTGCAGAACGGTGACGAAACAGGTATCGATTGTGGTGGTTCCTGCGCGCCATGCGAGACTGGTCCATGCACCTATGGTGTGGTGAACAATGCAACGTTTGAAGGAGGTTGGGGTATTTGGAACGATGGAGGCTCCGATTGTCGAAGAAGTCGCCAAGACCGCTCCTATGCAAATGGAACGTTCTGTGTGCGTTTGCAGGACAACACCTCAACATCGGTGACTTACACGGATAACCTGAATCTCGCAGGGTACGAAGAATTGACTGTTTCCTTCCGCTTCACAGCGGTGAGCATGGAAAGTGGTGAAGATTTTTGGCTCCAGATTTCCACCAACGGAGGGTCTTCATTCACAACTGTCGCTTCTTACTTCTCCGGTTCTGACTTTGTGAATGGCCCCGTGTATACGAGTGAGGTGGTCATTCCTGGCCCGTTCACGTCTTCAACGGTAGTCCAATTTCGAAATGATGCCAGCAACAACAACGATCGTGTCTACTTGGATGACATTGAAATTTCGGGTTGTGTCGTTGGCGGTCGTTGGACGGATGCGGTACCAAACATAGCTGACGCTGACCCCGTCATCGGTTCGCCATTCCAAGGGTTGAATTTGTACCCTAACCCGGCGCAAGATGTCGTACAGTTGGATTTCGTGCTCGCCGAAAATGTGCGCTTCGAATGGGGCGTGGTCGATTTGCTCGGACGTCAATTGATGACAGAACAGCGCACGGCACAAAGCGGCGAACAACGGTTGAAATTGCCGGTGTCAGATTGGCCAGAAGGAACGTATATCCTCTACCTGCGATCAGAATTTGGATTGGAGAGCAAGCGATTCATCATCCAACGCTGATCATTAAATTGACTTGAATTCTGTGCAAAGCGAATTCTTCATGAATAAAAAGCCAAGGTCTGTACCTTGGCTTTTTTCATGCAAAGCGATGGGAATGCCGGTATCGTACATTTCGCTGTTTTCAATCTTGCTGCTCCTCGGGATCGGTTGTCAGACCAATCCTGAAATTCCAAAGCCGCCGGTTGCGCTCCAGGTACCGAGCATTTACGTGTTGGGAACCCTGCAAGACGGGGGCGCTCCGCACATTGGCTGCAACCGGCCGTGCTGCCGAAATCTCTTCTTGCGACCTGCACAGGATCGACAGGTGGTGTGCTTGGGCGTGACAGATACCGACGCTCTTGGGGAGACCGTGGGAGCGATGTTGGAGGCAACACCTGATTTTACCAAGCAGTTGAATGCGTTTCAAACTTGGGCTAACCTCCCTTTGTCAGGGATTCAGGTGCTCCTGACGCATGCCCACATAGGCCATTACAGCGGGCTGATGTATCTGGGGCGTGAGGCACTCGGTGGGGACTCCATTCCTGTCAAGGTGATGCCGCGGTTTCGCGAGTTTTTGGAAACCAATGGCCCATGGGATCAGTTGGTGAGTTTGGGTAACATCAAATTGCTGGAAATGGCAGCCGACGAGCCTTCCCCGTTGGGCGACCAAGTGAGCATCACGCCCTTACTCGTTCCGCATCGTGATGAATACTCCGAAACCGTTGGGTTCCGGGTACAAGGCCCGAGGCGCGCGGCGTTGTTCATTCCGGACATCAACAAATGGGCCGCTTGGGAACGGTCGTTGGAATCAGAATTGGCTTTGGTGGACCGGGCCTACTTGGACGCAACCTTTTACGATGCAGCTGAAGTTGGGCATCGCGACATGGCAGAAATTCCCCATCCTTTCATGGTCGAAACCATGGAATTGCTGAAAAACGCGCCAGCCTCCGAGCGAAATAAGGTGCATTTCATTCACTTGAACCATACCAATCCTTGCCTTGATTCTACTTCTGAAGCCTATCAAATTGTGGTGCAAAATGGATTCCATGTGGCAAGAGCCGGTGATGTTTTCGAGTTGTGATGCGTAACTTGTAGACATGAGGCGCTTGTTCACCCGCAATTTTCTGCTCCTTTCTGCATGCCTTTTCGTCATTGCAGGGTGCCAGAAGGATGAACCGGCAGTGGTTATTCCAACGCCGGAGCCAGTACCGCCGCATTTACCCGAGTCCCTGTTTCCCTACAACGAGCTGGAATTCCCAGAGTCTTGGTTGACCGATCCTGCGCTCCAGTTATTTGGTGGGTTCGGATCGGATGTAGAGGTCACGGATGAAGGTGCTACGCTGGGACGGGTGTTGTTTTATGACGTGTCCCTTTCGTTGGATGGAACCGTGTCATGCGCCACCTGTCATCAGCAATCCCATGCGTTCTCAGATGTGGTCGCACTATCTACTGGCGTGTCCGGAAATCCGACGCACCGCAATGCCATGGCGCTTTTTAATTTCCGGTATCAACGCCGCTTGTTTTGGGATTTGCGGACCGTAGGATTGGAAAATCAAGTTCTCCAGCCCATCGAGCATCCGGATGAAATGGCGATGGACCTCACGGAGCTTTCGAACAAATTGGGCCAGCGCGATTATTATCCTGCGCTTTTCGAGCAAGCTTTTGGCGATCCGGAAGTGACAAACGAGCGCATCGCAAACGCACTCTCCCAGTTTTTGATGTGTTTTCAATCGTACGCGTCCCGATTTGACGCCGGACTCGAAAACGAATTCGCAGACTTCACGCCCAGTGAAGAATTGGGACGGCAAATCTTCTTCAACGGACAAACCCGTTGCAACCAATGCCACAGTGGTAAAAACCTGTTCTCGACGCAACCCTTTGTGAACGGGTTGGAGTTGGATTATGCAGCAGCAGGAGATGGGGGCATAGGCGAGTTGTCGGGAGATCCATTCGACGACGGTCGATTCAAAACCGTGTCTCTCCGGAATGTGGGGTTGACGGCGCCGTACATGCACGACGGTCGGTTTGCCACATTGCGTGATGTGGTGGATTTTTACAGCGACAACATCCAGCCCCATCCCTACCTCGACGAGCGTCTGGGAGTCAATGGCTTTGGATCACCGGGCCAAGCGCCTTACCAATTGAATCTCACGGAGGCGGAACGAGAGGCCTTGGTGGATTTTTTGAAAACGTTCAGTGACACCGTGATGGTACAAGCGGAATGGTTGAGTGATCCATTTTGAGCGAGGTCTGAATCTCCTATATTTTGTTTACATTGGCTTGAAATCAATTGATTGTGAGTCAACCGCGTATCCTTTTATTGTTGCTTTTCTTAGCTTTCGAACTATCGCCAGAAACAGCATGGGGTCAATCCATCAGTGATTGCGAAGGGGCCATTACGCTGTGTGGTGATTTATACACCGAGACGGAAGCTTCATTCAACACAGGCGCGGTGTACGAGTACACGGGGCTTTGCAATCAAAACCTCGAACAAAGTAGCGTTTGGTACACGTTCACGGTACAACAAGACGGGCTGCTCAGCTTCATCTTGGACCCACTTAATCCCATGGATGATTACGATTGGGGACTCTTCGACATTACGACCGGAGGATGTGAAGGAATTGGAACGGCTCTGCTGAGTCCAGAAGTCGGGTGCAATTCTTATGGTGTGGCGCCTCCCGAACCCAACGGGCCGACGGGCATCTCGACGGTCAATGGCGGCACCGGCAACTCCAACGGCCCAGGCAATTTCAATGGCCCTCCGTTCAATGCGGATTTGCCCGTGCAGGCAGGGGAGACGTACGCTTTGGTTGTCATGAACTGGACGAATTCCCTCGAGGGTTACGAAATCGATTTTGGCCAATCCACCGCAAGTCTTTACGACGAGACTTCGCCGGTTATCGATAGCGTTTTTGTCGAAAACTGTGAAAACACCACATTCAAGATTTACTTGAGCGAATACGTGAACTTCCTTTCGGTGACTACCGAAGATTTTGAGCTCATCGGCCCCGACGGTTCGGTACATGAATTCTGGTCAGTAGTTGGCCTGAGCGGTGTCAATGGATACAGTCAAGTTTTGGTGCTTAATTTGGAAGACCCCATCCTCAATTCTGGCCTCTACGAACTGCATATCACGGACGAAGCAGGTTCGATTTTGGATGCCTGTGGCAACCTGGGAGAAGGGTTCATTGGCGTGGAGTTGACCGTTTTGGAGCCGCCGGTTTCTTGGGATACATACGAGGTTTTGTTATGTCCAGACGATGTAGCCAATTTATCCGTTACGTCCGTGGTCTCACAACCCGAGAATACGGATTATACTTACGTTTGGTCTTGGGACATGGCAGGTGCGCCGGTGGTAGGAACAGGTCCCGGATTGGAAAGCATGGGCGACGGTCTTTACGATGTCACCATTTCCACCGACCCACCTTGTTATTCGGCTTCTGGATCCTTTGAGGTGGTGACGGAAGAATGCAGCTTGACGATTCCGAACGTCATCACACCAGAAAACGGCGACGCGATGAACAACGCCTTCCGAGTGGACGGCTTGGATCAATACCCGGGCAGTACGGTGCGCATTTACAATCGCTGGGGCGATTTGGTGTTCAGCGCCGAAAACTTCGGAACTTCTGCAGGTTGGGATCCTTCCGCAGATGAGGCTTCGGAAGGAACGTATTACTACGAGCTGCGCATTTTACGCGGCGACGACGATGTGAGCATCTTCACGACCTCCGGAGAAACCGTTTATACTGCTGACGGAGATCCCTTCGTCGAGCTCACCGGTTCGTTCAGCTTGCTACGGAAAAAGCGTTGATGGCTTACTGAACAATCAATCGAGTAGGCAAGCTATCTCCCAATCTCACGAGGTAAATGCCTGCTTTCAAGTGACCAATGGCAATTTCTTGTGTCGTGCTATTTACCAGCGTTTCGAGCACTTGCCTTCCCCCAGCATCGTAGAATCGAAGCCACTCACCTTGGTTTACAGCCCCGTGTAATTGGACGATGACTGTCTCGTGAGCCGGATTTGGAAAGACCGTACACAAGGATTTCAACGTCTCTGCTTCGGTGATTGAAACTCCAAGGGCATTCAAGATTCCCTGGAATTCTTGGTGATACAAATTCGCTATGCGAGCATCATGAACGACTACCGTGTTTTCATCGTTGGTGTTTTCTGCAGTGGAGGACCAGTTGTGCGATCCAGTAATGACGATTGGATCTGAACCTACTTCGCTATGGTCAATGATGCAGTACTTATGATGCAAATCATTGCTTGGCGTGTGTTGGTAGACCTGTACGTTATTCTCCAAAAGGAATTCATACTCACTGCCCGTTGTGTTCACTTGTTCAATGGCGCCTACGGGTGTCACGAAGAAGCTCTCATTCAACGCAACGATGGCCTCTCCAATATCGTTACGTGTCAATGTCAACAGAGCAAATTCGAAATCGGCATTGGCGGCTTCGATGTGCGATAGGATGGCTGCATTGGTTCCGTCAGAAGGAGAGAAATACAACTCCACTGGGCTTCCGCCGATGATGAAGTTCACCGGGGTATTCCAAGTTTTGTCAGGGCCAAATTTTGCATTTGAAGCGTCGGGTGTCATGCCATCACTGCCCCACATTTCTTCGAACTCCAACTCGTATGCACGGGCCAAACTTTGATCTTCAAAAACAATGGCATTGTTCAAATCACTCACAAGGTTGCCCGTGGTGAGGTTGGTCGATCCCGTGACGACAAAAGCCAGGTCCGCATATTCTGCATCGGCGATAATGAACTTATTGTGCATGCCGCTGCCTTCTCCATCCGTGCGAGGATGCGTCACGATGGACGGGTCCAAACTGTTGAGGCCAATGTTCGCGTTTTGTCCTTCATAAATCCATCGAATTTGAACGCCGTTTTCAGCGGCAGTATTGAAGGCATCTTGGAGTGTCTGGTCGTTGAAATTGTACGCCGCGACATCCAACGTGTGTTGCGCACTGGTAATCCAAGCCGCGATGGTGTCATTCATGTCCGTTCCCAAGGACAACGCCAGTTCCTCAGTGGCAACACTGTGATCGACACTGCCATTGAAGTAAACATGGATCTCCCCGGAGCTTTCTGAAACCGTAGCATAAGGTCGAATCGTCGAAGTTGATTGTGTGCCATCCGCAAGGGTGCATACAGCCCGAGCATAATAAATTGAGCCAGGAGTGAGTTCTTCGAGGTTTACGAAGTGATTGGTGGTGTTGTCCTGGAGAGCATTTGCCTCCATTCCCAACGCTTCGGTAAGGCCATATTCAACCGTGCCATTGCAGGCAATATCGGATGTCCAAGACAGCGTGAAGCTGCTGGCTGTAATGTTCGATTGGCTTACGGGGGAGGTGAAGCAAATCGCGGAAGCTGGAATCAAATCCACCGGGCCGCGGGGCAACAGTTGATAACCTCCTGTGCCATCAAATGAAAACTGGGAAACGATGCCCAGCATGTCAATTTCGCAGCCTGACAGTTGTTCGCCTACAAGTGTATTGCTCGTGCGCACATAGATCACTCCTGTCTCGCCGCCTGCATTAAAATCGTACGTGCTGTTCCCAGAAATGACGGTGCCAGCGAGTGGGAAACTGACCCCATTGATGCGGACGAGTTGGCCTTCAAGGTTTTCAGCCATTTGACCTGGAGTGATGACCAATGGCTCAGGCAGTGTGCCTGTTCCGAGGAAATTCACCGTCTGGAGATTCGGACCAATTTCCAACAGGCCGTTGTACTCTGTGATTTCACCAGTTACAGATAGGCTGTCACCAATTTGAGGTGTAGCGTCCCATTCTGACCAATCTCCACCTGGATACAAGGCGATCCCTGCAGTCGCATCTTGGATGTAGCGCACAGAACCTAGGTTCTCGTCGCTGGTGATTACACCGGACACGGTTACGGTTTGACCGATGGCGTAGTTTTCACGTACGTCAAGTATGTTCTCTTGTCCAGTAAGCGCGCCCGTTGCCATCACACACGTGGCAATCAAAATTGTTTTGATATTCATTCCTTTGGATTCTTATTCTGCAGTCCTTTTAACTCCAAAACGGCACTCAAACGCACCATTCGTGGCGGGCCGATGAAGACTTCCGCCCAACCACTTCCGCCTTCCGGACCATACTTGTTGTTGGCGTATTGTGAATTGTTGTTCGCATCGGAAACGTACAACGCGTTCAGCACGTTGGTTACGCTCAAGCGCAAACGAAGCAATGCTGTGGGAGATAGGTCGAAAGACGTTCCGGCGTTGACATTGAGTAACGAATAGCCTGGAGTAACCCACACATCTTTCGGTTCTCCTTCTGTGATGACATCACCCGGTGAAAAGTTGGCGTAATGCTGCCAGAACCAGGTGTTTCTGATTGAAAAATAAGTCCCGTATTTCGGGCGGTAACTCACAGCCAATGAGACCTGGCGTTGCGCTGCATCGCCCACCTTCACGCCATTTAAGTTGACCAACGTGTCTGCTATACTCCCATCTGCGATGCGGGTGACAAACGTATTGGTTGTTCGATTGACCAAGTCCACTCGTTCATTGCTCGTCCAGCGCCAATTACCGGCTGAGACGACACCTTGGACGTCCAACTTGGACGTGGCATCGTAAGCAAAATCCCATTCCACGCCAGAGTGCACAGCATCGGCGTTGAGCAAGTTGTATCCCAATGCCCGGTCTGCATCCTCGATCACCGATGGGCCAATCACGCCCCATTCGCTCGCATCCCCAGAGCCTTCGGTGAGCGCGATCAAAGCTTCACGACCGGCTACTGTGCTGGTATCTGCATAAACGGACAGGGTGGGGTCATTCCAGAGTCCAGAAACGCCATAAAACCTGTTGACGGCTTTGTTTTCCCATCCTGTACGATATGCATTGATGTTCGAGGCAAAGTTGCCGCGTGCATATTTCAATCCCAGTTCAATGGCTTTCACATATTGATTTTCATAGCCTTCGATGACGTTGTTGTCCAAGTCAAACACCGAATTGAAGAGTGGTGCGCGATTCAAATAACCTATGTTGGTATAGGCATTGAGCCATTCGTTGAAATTGTAATTGCCTCCCGCTTTGACGGTTCCGCTTGTCAGACGTTCCCAAGGTGTAGTATAGTTATCCAATCCGGGGTGGTTTGCGGTGAGGAACGTGGTGTCCATCAGCCATTCGGTATCTCCCAGTTCGCGGTATTCATCGGTTGAACGAACCTCGTACGTTGTGCCGTCCAAGGTGACCACATTGGGCCTGAAGTAGTCGATGGCTCGATACCAACTGCGCGCTCCGGAAACGTTGACAAAGGCTGAGAAGTTGTACTTGTCCAATTCCAGTTGGAGGTAGGAGCCGCCCCAAGCCACCTGTCCATCATCATAGTAATAGTATTTATCGCCTTCTCGCAAGGGCGCGTCAAAATCCGCATTTTGATCACGGCGATCGTCAGGAGCATCATAATAATCGGCTCCGAACATGTCGCCAATGGTTCGGTAATGACTTCCAGTATAGTGCCTTGCATCGACTCCTGCGGAAAAATTTAGGTTTTCATTGAGCGATGTGTTGAAGTTGGACAAAGCGCCGAACCAACGGTGGTCGTTGTGCGAAATGCGAATGAAGTTGGACCCTTTGCGTTCACCGTTTGCATCTACATTCAATCCATTTGGGCCAAACTCGAATAGCTGATGACCATCCCAAACGCCCTGTAAATTCAGCGTGCCATCCTCCAGACGAGAGCCCGGAGTGCTTAACAGTGCTTCGCCGCCGCCGCTTCCAAAACTGGCGTAAGCCGTGGTCGTCAGGGAAGACTTTTCTGAAAGACTCCAAACATCACGCACAGTCACAATGGGTTTGAAGTAGAAGTTTTGACGCGGATTGTACCTGCGGGTCGCGCCGAAGGTCGTATCCACTTGACCTGTACTCTCATTGTATGCGTAGAAGACTTCCTGGTAGTTGACCAAAAACTCATTGAAGCCTCTCCCTCCATTGATGATGGTGTTGTTTCCTGCGGAATTGTATATGTCTTCCAATTCCAGTCGTCCAGCATCGTCGGTAAGTTGGGAGGCGAGCTCGGTATCGTATTCGAAAACCTGCATTTGGTACGAACGTTGACCATGGCGCTGCGGCGCTCCGAACGTGGTAAAACTCAAGTTATGGTTACCAAGTGTTTTGCGCCCCTTCACGTAATAGGCATAGGCGGTTGATTCCAAGCCTTCCGCAAAGCCTTGATTGCTCTTGAATGACCCAGCAAAATGGAGAAAACCCTTTTTTTGGTTTCCGAACACACCGCTTAGGCTGTTCCGATAGTACCCGTAGGAGCCTATTTCTGATTGGTAGGTAATGGAGCCGTTGCGTGATTCGTCGCCCCCAGTCAAGATGTTGATGGTTCCACCGACCGATGGAATTGCCAATTTACTGGCACCTAGGCCACGTTGCACTTGGGTGGTACGTACCACCAAGT
>Ga0181574_10000949_pt1 | contig 27237 bp, 21 predicted proteins | sample 101ome_24_FD_145600 | JGI IMG/M metagenome (GOLD analysis project Ga0181574, IMG submission 145600) | Coastal salt marsh microbial communities from the Groves Creek Marsh, Skidaway Island, Georgia - 101410AT metaG (spades assembly) | ecosystem: Environmental > Aquatic > Marine > Intertidal zone... | reverse complement strand
GGCCACGGTGGCGACCGTGACGTCGTGGCCCGCGGCCCGGAAGGCGAGGTAAGGGGCGGCGAGCTCCTCGAGCCAGACGCCGGTGGGCTTGTCGCCCAGGGCGGCTGCGCCGCGGTTGGGGGGGGGGTGGTGGTGGGACGGAGGAGGGGTGGGGCGTAGGGGGGCCGCCCCGTCCGCGCTCAAGAGGCGACAGAGCCATGTCGTTCGACGTCGGCACGAGAAGACGACCGCGGATCGAGCGTGTCAAGGGCGCAGCTGGTTGGGACTCTCGCCGGCGCTCGTCGACAGGATCGCGACCTTGACCATGGCACGACGACGGGGAAGAGAAGGACACGGACCTGAAGATTCCCCAGCCGGTCCGGGATGGCCGTCGGGAGGACGGACGGGGACGACCCTCGCGCGCCCGCCCAGTCGGCGGCCCCTCTGCCCCTTCTTTCACCACCCCTTCCCTCTATCCCACTCACCAGGCCACGACCATCGACCGGGCCACGACAGATGTCATATCGTCCACAAGGGTTGCCGAAAGCCACGGGGTTGTGGTCTAGTGGCATGATTCTCCCTTGGGTGGCGCGGGTGCGAACGGCGGGCGGCGGCGGGCGGTGGCCGCGCGGCGATGCTCGGGCTCAGGTAGCCGGGGTTCACGACGTCGATGGGCCCCACCCTCTCCTCGCCATGTTGCCACTCCCCTCACTTGACGATCCTCACGCCGCTACGGTCGAAGAAGCGTCCATCGACCCACCCTGCCACCTCGGGCAGCCGCGCGAGGATGCGCAGTGGGGCGTCCGAGGGCCGAAAGAGACACACGGCCTGTCCTGGAACCGGGGCTGTCCCCGGCCAAGGCCGGTCATCCGGCCCGCCTGCGAGGCCGGCCAGCAGCATCGGCGCCAGCGCCTCGGCGGCCGTCTCGGGCTCCTCGGCAAGGGCGTTGAACAGTCGCCGCTGGGTCGCCGTTGTGTCGGCAAGCAGCAGCGGCGTCAGAACGAGGCCGGGCGAGAGCTCGGCAACCAGGGCGACGTTGGGCGGAACCTTGGCAGACCGCAGCTCCTCGGTGACCCAACGCGTGACCTCGGCCACACCCCGCTTGGTCGATCGATGCACGGCCGTCGACGGCGACAGCGTGGCGCCCGCTTCGGAAAAGCCGTAGTTGAAGACCCTTACGCCGGGGAGACCTGTGTGGCTGCAGCCGCCGGTGACCTTGCCGTCGGCATCGGCTCTCCAGCCCCGCTCCCAGAGGCCGATCCTAAGCGCCTCGCGCGTGCCCAGCAGCGAGCCTGGGGGGGAGGTGAGTGGGCGTGAAGAAAGGGTCGAGGATATGTTGATCATCCAAATACGTCAAGTATCCACCCTAAGAGACAGCTCTCGCCCGAGACATTCGTTCGAGCAGCCTCTTCGACATCTTCTTCCGGCTGCAGCCACAGTGGGCGCCGAACTCGCGACGCCAGTCCCGCGTTGTTCAGCCAGAGGTCCACGCCGCCGAGCCGCGCCTCGACCTCGGCGCCCAGGCGCGCTACGTCCTCGGCCGAGCCGGCGTCGAGCCCCTCGAGCACGTCGTCGACCCCGGCTGCCCGTGCGTCGGCGGCGCGACCTGCGTCACGACCCGTCACCAGGACTCGGCACCCACGGCGGAGCAGCGCCAACGCCAGGGCCAGACCCAGTCCCGAAGTTCCCCCGGTGACGACCACCCGAGGCGCGTGCGCAGGGGGAGGGGCGGATGTTGACAAGGTCTCGGTCGAAGCGGCGACAACGGGGCACCGTGGAGAGTGGCGGCGACGGCGGTGTCGCAGACCTGACGCGGCCGAGGGAGGGGGCGCCAGCCGACTCGGGTGCAAAGCAACCCCGGCCGAGGGAGGGGGCGCCAGCCGACTTGGGTGCAAAGCAACCCCGGCCGAGGGAGGGGGCGCCAGCCGACTCGGGTGCAAAGCAACCCACGCCATCCCGTGGTCGAGCCACGGTCGAAAGAAAGTCGCCGTCGAGCCTTCGCAGACCGGGTTTTCTCCGGCCGGCCACCTACGCATGAGTTTTGGGGGCGCTCGCGTGGTAAATTCGACTTCATGACGCCCCCCTCCCCACCATCTCGAAGGATTAACGGCGCGGGTCCGCCCCGCGGTCCGTCAGGCCGCGTGTAAGGGGGAGAATGAGTCTATTCTCCACGCGAGAGCGCTGGGCGGCGCCGTCTGCCAACGCGGCCGAGAGCGATGAGGGCTGTCTGGTCGCCGCTCCCTTGATTGGGACCGACGAGGGCATGGTCGTTGCGCAGGCGACATTCGACGGCAGGGTGCGCGCTTACCGTCCTGAGGGCGTGGGTTTCCAGGCGAGGAAGAGCTGCGGGAAGGCTGCACGACTGCGCGCTGGCTGGCGGGGCTCTCGAGGGCGCTGCAGTCGCGCGATGGAGGCGCGGTCGTGATCCTTGGGCACAGAGACCGTGTTCTGACATCTTCGGTGGCTCTTTTGCCGCGCGCACCGCGATCACCTCGTCTGTTTTACAGTGACCTAGGCCAGAGACCGATTCCGAGGCCGGGGCCGAGACCCCGCAACCGCTCTCAGAAACACTGCCCCCAGCAACGAGACGACAACCCCCCCTTCACCCCCATCACTTCTTCCCCTCCCAGCCCGAACATCTGTTGGCGGAGGACCACGGGGAGTTTCCCGCACTGGCCCTGTGCTGCGGCCGGTTCGACGGCGGCCGGGGCGACGGCGGACTGCACCTTGCCGTCCTGCACCCACGCGAGATCTCGGTCCGCCAGTTGGTGCCTGACGGGCAGGGCGGCCACGCTCTTCAAATCTTGGCCCGCCACCCCCTCCCTGCGCCCGGGCACTCGATCAAGACGGTTCGTGACTTCAGGGGGTTCTCTCATGTGGCTGGCGAGGCCCCCCCGGTAGATGCCCTGCTGGTGCAGACCATCGATGGGCGCCTGCTGACGTTTCCCCACCCCGCGCTCCCGCTCGATCGCGGAGGAGCGCTCGGCTCGGCCGACGGCGGGGGCCTTGTGGCTCTGCGTGCCCACCGTGAGCGCAGGCAGGGCAACTTTCTGGTGCCCGGCCCCATCGTCCATGTCCCACCGCCCGTCGGGTCAGCCGCCATCGATGACGGCGGCCTCCTCGTCACCGCCACGGCGGCGTTCGAGGTCCAAGCCCTCAGCCTCGGTGATCCCGCCTGGGTCCTCCACCCGCCCGCCGCCGCCGCGGCGGCCTACGGTGGCTTTGCGGCGGCGTCGGCCGGCGACGACGGGGGGCACGAGCGCGCCTCGGTGTGGGGCGTATGTGAGGCCGGCGCGCCTCTCGCCGGCGTTTCTTCCTCCTCGACCTCCCCTCCTCATTCTCGCGCCAGTCGTCCGGGCGCTGGGCCTCTCGCTGCCCCAATGGCGGCCACCGCGACAACCAGCGCCCCCCGTGGGGCGGCGCCCTCGCCCGTACCTCAGTGGCGCCGCGGCGTGGGCGAGAGCGTTCTCGCCCTCGAGCTCGCTGAGAGCCGCGCCGCGGCCGACAAGGCTGGCGTAGCTCCGCCGGGCGTTCAGCACGTCCTCGTCCTTACGCTCGGCTCCGTCCTTGCCCTCGATGCCGGGACGGGCGTCGTGGTGTGGCGTGTCAAGCTCCAGGACCGGCCGACGGCCCTAGCGGTGGCGCCCGTGCCGGGGGTTCCCGCCGAGGGAGGCGGTTACCGGGCTCTCGTGGCCTTCGCCGTCGCCCCCTCCCTCGCGGGCGCGTCTTCGGGCACCGAGGCTGAAGGAGGCGGTGCCGCCGCCCTTGCCATCCACGCGCCCCCCCACGGCCGCTCTGTGTGGGCCGCCCGTGGCCTTTCCCCTGGTCCCGCTGTCTGCCTCCTCGTCTCGGGCGACGGAGGATGGTCGACTGCCGGGGGTCGCATGCTTCACCCGAGGGGTATGGCAGGGGAAAGTGCCAGCGGCAAAGCCGCGAACAATGTCGCCCACGGCTCGCTCCTCGCGTCCGATGGCGACGGTCGGCTCTGGCTCGGTGACCTTGGCACGCGGCCTGGGGGCGCGCTGGGCGGCGCTGACGACGTCGCCGTGCCCTCGCCCGCCGACGATGCCCGTGTGGCGGCGCAGCTGGCAGAGGCTACCCGGGAGCTCGCCCCCCTACTTGGCAAGACGACCGAATCGGCCGCCGAGATGGCCACGCGGTCGGCCCGTGGCAGGGCGGCCGCTGACCGGACGGGCGTCTCAGTGCGCACATCAGTGCCCCTCCACGCGGAGACGTCGGGGAGCGGCGACGGTCCCGACGGCAGCCCTCCCGAGATGTTGTCGACAGACCACGAAAACGAGTTTGACGCCCTCACCAGCGGGCTTGGAGCGACGTCGATTGCGCAGCAGGAGGAGTCGGCGGCGGCATCGGCCACCCAGGCGTCCATCGTGGCCTCGCTGTGGCTCTCGGCGGCAGGGCGGCAGGGTCTGCGCGGCGTGCGTGTGACAGCGAACCCCCCGCCCGGGGTCCTCGTGGACCCCGGCGGGGTCCTCGGCCTGCCCGACCTTAAGGGTCGGGGCGCCAAGGGTGGTGCCGCTCCCTCGACGCCCGTCGAGGTTCGGCTCCGGCTCACCCATCCGGCGCCCGTCGTCGTCGCTGCTCTGCGCGCACAGATCGCCAGCGGCATCCGCGATGTCGCTGTTGGCGACCGGGCCCTTGCCGTCGCTGCTGCCGCCGCTTCCAAGCCCGGGTCGGCCGCTCCCGGCGACCTGCCTGAGTCGAGCCCTTCCCCACTCCCGCCAGCTGAGTCCGTGTGCCGCGTCGTCGTCCAGTGGGAAGAAGGGCCGCGCGATGACCTCTGCGCGCGCGTCGTTGCTCTGCCTCTCCCGCTCTCCCTCATCTTTCGGCCCATTCCCCTTGTGCCGGACGTCGACGACGTGACGACAAGGGGTGGGGTGTCGGTAACGCTGTCATGCGATCGGGCTCCGCCTCTCCCCGCCCTATTGGAGGACCTGCTTCAGGAACGGCCTGAGCTCGCGTCGTCGTCGAGCGCGCGGGGAGCCGTCCGGGGATGGACCGACGTTGAAGCCCGCATCTGCGCCCGTGCATGCTCCGAGGCACAGGGCACTGTTGTCGTCAAGGCCTCAACCTTGGGAGGCTCCGGCCGTCTCCACATCCGGGCTGCGTCGCTGCATCACCTCTGGCTCCCGCTGCGCGAGATCGTGCACCGTGTCGCGATGTGGGACCATGGCGGCAGCGGGGTGGCGCGCAGCACCCGTGTTGTCCCTGAGGGCCCCCTGCCCTGGCCGGCGCTTTGGGCCGAGGTCGAGGCCCACCTCGACGCCCGCGCCGCCCGTGGCCACGCCCTCGAGGAACTCGCTGATCGGTCGGCTGAGCATCGTGCCGTGCTTCGCCGGCTCCACTCGCGATTCGGGGAAAAGATGCCTGCTCCGTTGGAGCACCTTGACGAACTCCTGGATGAGACTGCTGCGTCGGCCCGCGACGCTGCCCGCGATGTCGCCCGGTGCGAGGGTGTCGCCGCCGCCCGCCGTGAGCGGGCCCGGGGCGCCGCTCGCGCCATCGCCATCCTCGTGCGGTGCGCGGTGGGGCTCGACGTGGCAATCGTGGGCGCGGGCGATGTTCCCCCTGGCAATGAGAGCGCCAAGCCGGGCACGGCCGCTGCCGCCGCCATCGCCGTATGCGCCGCGCTCGACCCGGGCGCCCCCGAGGGCCGCGCCGCTGCCTGGGAGGAGGCTGCAGGCACCGCTGCCGCCAAGCAACTCGCGGGCTCGGGGACCTCGCGTTTCGGTGGCATCGGAGCCGTCGACGCGGGGGGTGGGGGGGGGACAGCTTCACTCCCGGGAGAGGCCCCCGGCTCTGCCCGCGACGCCGCCCGCCGAGCGCGTGACGCCGTAGACGGCTGGAAGACGGCTGTCGGGTTGCTGGCGACTGCCTTTGACGAGCTGGTGGCACGGCGGGGACGGTAAGAAGACGTGGGATGCGTTTCAACGACATCGCGGACCTGCCTTTTCTCCCTCTCTCACTATCTATCTCCTCACCAACTGGCTGCGGCGTGCTTGGTTTTCCCTTGCACGACTTCCCGTTTGTTCCAATGCAGTCCGTCACGGACCGCCGCAAGCCAGTCCCCCGTCGCGCCCTCGACGCAAGCCTGGGGCACGGGGTGCCGCGAGAGCCGTACACGGACTTCGTCCCCTGCCCAGAGGAGGCTCTTGGGCCCACCGTCAGCTGTGAGCTGCGCCACTGGCGGGCAAGTCGCGGGGTCGATGACTGCAGTGTCGTCTCCTGCCCGGTCGCAGACCTCAACGGCGAGGTGGACGTGGTCAGGGAGAATCAGCGGGCGGAACGAGAGCGAGTGTGGGCAGATGGGAGTGAGAAGGAGGGAAGAGACGGACGGGTGAACCATGGAACCCCCCGCGGCGAGCGAGTAGGCCGTCGAGCCTGATGGGGTGGCAAGGAGGAGGCCGTCGCCTTGGGCCCGTGTTACTTCGGACCTAGGCTCCTCCAGGACCCCTCCCGCGAGAGGAGTCGGCGCGGCCTCGTCGATCCAGCGCCCGCTGCCGCCACCCGCCGCCACAGTCGTCGCGCCTCGGGCGCTGCCATGGAGGTGCCACACGACGAGGTCACCAAGCCGTCCCCCCGCCCTGGCGCCGGGGCCGCCATTCCAACCATCCTCCTCGCCCCACCCGCGGACCCGGTCGACGCAGATCTCGTTCAGGACTTCCCCCTCGCCCTCTCCGCCCTTGCGCGCCCCGCCAGCCGCCGCCATGGCCGCGGCCGCTTTTCGGCCCATGGGCCCGCGGGCGACCTTCCAGTGCAGCCGGTGCCGCACAAGGAGGGGGAAGCCGCCCCCGGGCCCGGCAAGCAGGCATCGCCCCAGAACGTCGGGTAGGGCTTCTAGGGGGAAGGGAGCGAGAAAGCCGAGAGACCCGGCGTGGAAGGCCACAAGGGGGGGCAGCGGCGGCAGCGAGAAGAGGCCGCACGCCCTGGGGAGGGGGGAAATAGGGGGGGATTGGCACAGTCAACAGCGGCAGGCACGGACTGTATGTCGCCGCAAACACCCCTGTCTTTTGGGGGACACGGCCAGCTCCCACCACGGAGGAGGTTGCCGACGGCTCGCTCACCAGAGGACGGTGCCGTCTCCACCCAGCGTCACGACGAGGTCCGGGCACGGCACGGAACCGTCGGTTCCCTCCGGCGTCCAAGCGAGGAGGCGTCCCGCTGGGGTGGTCGCGGCTGGGGCGACAACGGCCGATCCGGTGGCTGCATATACGGTCAGCGCATCTGTCGATGGCCGCAGCATCCGCTTGGGCGGGACGGGGGACGAGGGCGCGAGGAGGGCACCGGTCCCCCGGGGTCCGAGGACGTCGTCGGAGAGGCCCTCCAGGGTGCCGTCAGCGACGCCCGCGTCAATGGCGCCTCCCCCAGGGGTCTCGACATCCTCAAGTACACTCTGGGACAGGGGTTCGAGCGCCGCAGACGACTTTCCCGCCAGCTCCCACTCGAGCACGCTCCGGTGGGCCCCGACCTCGAGGAGGGCATCGACGCCGCGGGACCGGAGCCACCGGCAGGCCCGGCCGAGGAGCTCGGCGGCCTCGGGCCCCGGCCGGGCTATGACAAGAACGGCGCGGGGCCCGAGGACGGACGACGCGGGACAGGCGGGTCCCGAGCACATGAGAGGTGGGGCCGCGCTCGTCGCCGTCCAGGTGAGGTGGAGGGATGGGTGTGCCGTGATGGGGACACCGGGAGACGGAGCGCGGCTCTCAGCGGGCGGGACGGGCGATGATGCTCTTCCAGCGCAGCGGCCGGGGCGTCCGCCCACGCATGCCGTCACCTCGAAGGGGACGCCCGAGCACGACCTGCCGCGGCTCTTCTTGGAGCCGTGAGACGATAGCATTCGGCCCCCGCTCCCGCCGTTGCCACCGCCGGTGCCTAGGCGAAAGCCTGCCCACGCCCGGGCTGACGCGGCGGCCGCGGCGGCGGACGCGGCCGCTCCGACGCCCTCGGCGCCATCGTGCCGCACTGTCACCGTGTGGGGGGCCGGGCCGGAGGCCTCGGGGGGCGACCGCCCCAAGCCCGAGCTCGATACGGTTCGGCGGTTTGCAGCAGGCGGGGGGGCTGACTCAGGGGCCAGCGCATGTCCCTGTAGGTCAGCCGTGACGCCAGAAATGGCGGCATCGGCCTCGGAAATCTCCTCGCCTCCTCCCTCAGTCGTCGCCAGGCCGGCGCGAGGCGACGTCGGGGAGGAAACGGCGGCGACCTCAGAGGCGCGGCGGCGGCGCTGGGGGCGGGCGCCGGCTTTCTCGCCACCACTGCCAGATGACGTAAACGAGGCCAAGCTCGGGCGCCGCGGGCTCTTAGGCGGGCGCGTTGAGTCCGTCTCCGTGCTGCTTACGGATCCCGAACCCATACCCGTCCCCGCCCCGAAGCGCCTCTTCCGCTATGGGCGGCGACGCGTAGAGCAGGGACTTCTGGCGGCTATATAGGCGGCTAACGGTGCGCTCCGCGACCACAAAGGCCGCAACGAGGCACCGAGAGAGGCCGCAGACCGCGAAGTATGCCGATAGAGGACAGCTGCGGTCCCCCTTGCCGGAGCCCGCCGTCCTCGCAGTTCACCCCACGCTCTGCTCCGCCCGTATAAACTGTCCCCCCTCTCCCCCCCAAAACCACCACAGTACACCCCCCCCTCCCCGTCGACGTCGTGAATAGTATGGCCAAGCTCCTCGGCATGGGAAACCCCCTTCTCGACATCGCTTCGGTGGTCGACCAGGCCTTCCTGGACAAGTATGGTCTCAAGATGGACAACCAGATCCTCGCCGAGGAGGCCCACGCCGACATCTACTCGGACATGGAGGCTCGCGGTGGGCGAGTTGAGAGGGAGAGGGACGGGGTTTTTGCGGTGTGGGTTGCGAGACGGCGTGGGCATGGTTCTTGGAGGGGCGGCCGCACGGGGGCGGTGGGCCGCGACAGTGGACTCTGTTGGCTCCAAATCCCCAAGATATCAATGGTTCTTGCCGTGTCAAACGGGCGGGACGAGCGTTCCGTCCAGATCCGTTCTAAACCAGACCATCAGAGGCGCGACCACTGCGAGCCTCACGACGGCTGCCCGACAGCGGGACGGAAACCCAAGTTCCGACCTTGTCGATAACCCAACCACCACGCAGGGTTGAGTACACGCCCGGGGGCGCCACCCAAAACACGATTCGGGTGGCCCAGTGGATGCTCGGGGGCGCGTCATCGCCGGGCCGGACGACGTACCTTGGCTGCGTGGGGGCCGATGCGCGTGCCGACACGATGAGCAGCATCATGAAAGAGGCCGGCTGCGACGCGCGGTACCTCGTCGACGAGAAGGAGCCCACCGGCACGTGCGCCGTGTGCGTCATGGGCGGGGAGCGCTCGCTCGTGGCCTCCCTGGGTGCCGCGAACAAGTACAAGCCCGAGCACCTCGATGCCAACACCGACGCGCTTGAGGCGGCGTCCATCGTCTATTCTGCCGGATTCTTCCTCACCGCCTCGGGCGAGTCCATGGTCAAGGCCGCGGCCCACTGCGCGGACAAGGGCAAGACCTACTGCCTCAACCTGAGCGCGCCCTTCCTTCTCGAAGTGCCCCCCCTCTATGCGGGACTCAAGGGTCTCTTCCCTCACACTGCCGTGCTCTTTGGCAACGAGGGCGAGGCCCGGTGCCTCGCCAAGGCCGAGGGCTGGGAGACGGAGGACGTTGCCGAGATCGCGGCGCGGGCGGCGTCAGCCTGGCCCCGCGCGGGCGGCCGCACGGTCGTATTCACGCAGGGCGGGTCGCCCACGCAGGTTGCCGTCTGGTCGGGCGTCGAGGGCGAAGCACCTGTGCGGTCGTCGTTTGACGTCCCCGTCGTGCCACAGTCGGAGATCGTTGACACCAACGGGGCGGGGGATTCGTTCGTGGGCGGTTTCCTCTCGCGTCTGCTCGAGGGCAAAGACCTCGCGACGTGTTGTGCTGCGGGTCACTGGGCAGGCGGGGTCATCATCCGCAGGGGGGGGTGCTCCATGCCCGAAGGCGCCTGCCCTTACACGGACTGAGGCCGTGCGGGGAGTATAAATTGAGGAGTTGGTTTCGGGCGCGGACGGTGTGGTTCTTTTTTCCTCCGCGTCCAATCCGTTAGATCCAAGATACCCACTCACGCAACCGCACCGCCAGCACACGACACCACATCACGCTCGAACTACTTCTTGCCAAAGGGGAAGATGGACTTCAGGGCGTTGATTGCCTCGCGGTTGATCACCGGCTCGTCATACTTCTCAAGTACCGGAAGGAATCGCGAGTCGGTCCGCAGCGGGGCGAGGTTGGGGTCCGACCGTACCTTCTTGAAGTCATCGAATCCTGCCTTCAGGCACGCGTCGAGGGCCTCGAGGCCCGGGTCAACAGCGCCCACGGCGGCATAGCAGCAGGCGACGTTGTACTGGGCGACGCGGTAGATGTTGGTGACACGGCTGAAGTTGTCCCCGACAAAATTCCGGGGCTCCATGCCAATGACATTCTCAAAGTCAACCAGGGCGAGCTCGGCCTCGCCCTTGCGGAACTTGACCAGGGCATCGTCAAAGAGCTCGCGGCGCTCGCGCTCGGCCTCCTTGCGCGACGCGTAGTTGCGCGCCTGCATCTCCTTGGACCCCGCGCCGTAGTTACCACCGGCCTTCTCCATCTTGTAGAGCCTCTCGGCCTCGGTCATCTCAGCTTCTTCGAAGCACGCCTCGCTGCCATAGTTGCGCTTGATCTTCATGTAGACGTTGCCGTTGCGGGTGCGCATGGCGTACACGACCTGGCCAAAGTTGAGGGCGTCCCACACCTCGGCCCCGAAGGATGCGGACACTTTGACGACCTTGTCGCCGACCTGCATGTCGTCCGTGACGGACCCGCGGCGCGCGTCGATGGCGGAGATGTAGGCGCCACCGTCATTGCCTCTGCCAAACTTGACCCCAAGGGGCTTGGGGAGGTCGACCTCGTAGAAGTCCTTCGCGCTCTCGCCGGGGGCTGAGGCTGATGGTGGGGCGCCGGTGGGCTTGACGTCCCGGCTGGGGGCCTGGGCAGAGGCGGTGACGGCGCGGGTCGGGGCGGCGCGGGGGGCGGAGGCTAAGAGAACGCTCGCGACGGGGGCGCGAGCGGAAGCCTGGGCCACCGAGGCCCTGGGGAGTGGGTTGTGAGGACTTTTAAGGAGTTATTGGCGAGATGGAGTGTCCGGCGCGGCCCCGGTGGACGGGAAGAGACGTGGGGGAAGGGCAAGTGACCTTGCGGATGGGAGGCGCTTGGCAGATGACGCCGGGCGCTCTGACACGGCTGCAACATAATTACGGCGCTCATCGGAAGGTGAGAACGATGTGTATTGCAGGAATGGAGTCGCAAATTCCCGAAGGGTCTCGCTGGAGACGGAGGAGAGGGGCACAAGGCGCGCGACCTCAGCCACGCGTCGCCTCAACACACGCCGGACACTGAGCGCTCCGTGCGACTCGCCCACTGCCGGAGGCCGCGCGGGAGGGAGCGGAAAAGGCGAGCGTGAGCGCCATGATGCCGGAGCGCTCGAGCTTTGCTCCGCGTGAAGCGCCGGGGGCTCGGGCAGCGAGCGAGAGTCGGCAAGTGTTTTGGAGAACGGCCTGGACCGCCTTCCAAACGTCTCCACGGTCCCTCTCTCCTCGGCATTAGGAATTGGTGATCGTATTGCACGGCGTGGTCACTGCGCATCCCGGTCCTTGCCTCAGAGACGGCTGCTGCGTCCGCCGAGGCCGCCGACAGCCGTCGAGGCAGCCCCAGCGGGGCCGATCGCTTTACGGCGCCTTCGCCCGTGTCCCCACGATGGCGACCGACTACCCATCCACCTCGGCCCCCTCCACTGTGGTTCGACCATTCGCCGATCTGGGCGTGACGACAGAGGACGTCGAGGCGTACGAGAAGATAGGCAGGATCGGCGAGGGAACGTATGGGCGAGCTGAGGGAGAGAGGATGGCCAGCCGTGCCTGTGCTCCGACCCGCCGCCCGCCATCTGCCATCGTCGCCACCCCGTCTTACTCCTTCAGGATTGTGTACAAGGCGCGCCACAGGATGACTGGTGAAATCGTCGCGCTGAAGAGAGTGCGCGTTGAGGACGCCCGCGACGGCCTTCCTGTCACGGCGGCACGCGAGCTCCGTGTTCTTGCGACATGCCGGCATCCCAATGTCGTCGCGTTACGTGGAGTGGCCGTCGGCGCACGAGTCGACTCGGTCTTTCTGGCCTTCGAGTGCTGCGAACACGATCTGGCACGCCTCGTCGATGAGCTCGGTAGGCCATTCGCGACGTCCGAGGTCAAGTGCCTGCTGGCGCAGCTCCTCCGCGCCCTCGTCCACCTCCACGACCGGTGGGTCGTCCACCGCGACGTTAAGCTGTCCAATCTTCTACTGCGCGACGATGGGTCGCTCAAGCTGTGCGACTTTGGCCTGGCGCGCTACTTTCGGGCCTATCGCGTCGCCTACACGCCGGGCGTCGTCACCCTCTGGTATCGCGCGCCTGAGATACTCCTCGGGGATGATGCCTACACCGAAGCAATTGACCTCTGGGCCGTCGGGTGCGTACTCGGCGAACTTCTTCTCGGCGGGCCTCTCTTTCCGGGCCAGACGGTGCCGGAGACCCTTGGCCGGATCGCTGTCCTCCTCGGTGACATCGACCCCGCCACGTGGCCTGGGGCGGCGTCACTGCCAGGCGGCCGGACACTGCCTCCCCCGCGCTCTCCACCAGCGCGTGTCGAGGACGTCGGACGAGTCTTTCCGGGGCTCTCGCGCGAGGGATGCGACCTACTCCTCGGCCTCCTCGCGTACGACCCTGATCGTCGACTCACGGCGCGTGAGGCCCTGAGGCACCCATGGTTTCGTGAGGCCCCGGCAGCCCGGCCGCCCGAGAGCATGCCCACGTTTCCCTCGACCCAGGGACGCGCGGCCGAGCGAGCGAGGGGAGGGAGGGGTCGGTAACGCGGGCGAGAGGAGGGCCTGGTTGTCCCGCCGAATCGCGTCACGTCCTGGAGTATCGAGGCACCAGTGGAGCAGGACGGGGTCGTGGATTCAATATTTCCTCCCTTCCCGTTCGTTTGCCCACAGCCCCGCCCTCTCGCTCTATTTCGTTTCATGCGTGCGCGGCGCGGAACTCTTCCATGAAGTCAGCAAGGGCCTGGCATCCCTCCGTCGGCATGGCGTTGTAGATGGAGGCACGCATGCCACCCACGCTGCGGTGCCCCTTGATTTGGACGAGGCCCTTGGCGCCAGCGCCCTTAATGAATTCGGCCTCAAGATCCTTGCTCGACGGGATCGTAAAAGGGATGTTCATGCAGGACCGCACCGACTTCTCGACGGGGCAGTTGTAGAAGCCGGCGGACCCGTCGATAACATTGTAGACGAGGCTCGCCTTGCTCTCGTTGACCTTCTGCATAGCCGCGAGACCGCCCTTGGCGAGCAGGCGAGCGAAGACGAGACCGCACACGTAGATGGAAAAGCAGGGCGGAGTGTTGTACATCGAGTCGTTCTCGGCGGCGATCGACCACTCGAGCATTGTGGGGCAGTCGGGCCGTGCCTGGCCGACAAGGTCATCGCGCACGATGGCAACCGTCACGCCCGAGGGGCCGACGTTCTTCTGGGCACCAAAGTAGATGACGGCGTACTTCGACACGTCGACAGGCTTGGAGAGAATGTTGGACGACATATCGGCGATCAGTAGCCGGTCGCCAACGTCGGGGTCCTCCTTGTACTCGACCCCACCGATGGTTTCATTGGAGCAAAAGTGAACGTACCTGGAGCCCTCAGAGAGCTGCCACGTCGATGGCGCGGGCGCGTCGTTGCCCGACCCCTTGGCCACGACACGCGCGTCGAGGCCGAGCTTCTTGGCCTCGGCGACAGCCTTCTTGGACCATGCGCCAGTGACGACGTGGTCAACGACATCACCGGGCTGGGTCAGGTTCAGCGCCACAGCAGCGAATTGTGTTGACGCTCCACCCTGGAGGAAAAGGACCTTGTAGTTCTCGGGCACATTGAGAAGGGCGCGGAGGTCGGCCTCGGCTTTAGCCTGGATCTCCATGTACTCTTTGCCGCGGTGGGACATTTCGAGCACCGACATCCCACTGCCCTTGTAGGACACCAGGTCCGCCTGCGCCTCCTCCAGCACGTCCACGGGGAGCATCGCGGGGCCCGCTGAAAAGTTGAAAATTCTGAGGAAGAGGTGGAGGTATGAGCGTGGCGTTGGTCGACGGGCAGTCTGCTCGTTCCAGCAGATTGTCGTTGGAACTTCGCCCGCTCGACGAGCCGTCACCGAGGTCGTCGGAAGCATGGAGCACGATCCGCGCGGAAAGAGCAGTTGCGCGATGAGATACCGAGCTGACTCGCCTCGCGGGAGTAGCTCGTGTCACAACGGTCGACGCGTGGCCCACCGTGCAGCGCGCAGAGGTCGGGGCAGGGGCGCGACGGCCAGAGACAGCCGTCGAGACGGATGGGGCTCGGAGGCTCACGAGACTGGTCAACATGGTCAACAAGCCAGCAAAAACCTGCTGGAAGAAAGTCAACGATAGCGCCACCAGAGACGCGGGGGACGGGGATGAGCCGTGTCCGCCTGGTCACTCAGGCGACCCCGTGACGGTGGGCTTGCCGGAGTCGGTTTGCCGGAGTCGGATGAACCACGGTCCCGTCGGACCTTCAGTGACACTGGAAACAGCAAGATGATACCTGTAGGTCCTTTAGTTCTGAGCGAGGGTCAGAGGTTAGCGTGCTCGTCATCTGGACGGAGCGCCGGCTGGGCCCACCCAGGTGTCGTCGCGGGCGCGGCCACGGTTCCACTTCGGCTCCGGCGTCGATCCCGACGGATGGTGCAAGCTCTCGCAAGAAAGAAGAAGAAGATTAAAGCCGCTGTCCTGGAAGAGGGCGAGAGTCATGACTTATTTCGTCGATACGATAGCAAGCTGTCGATGCACCCTTCCGTCACCTAGACGTGCCGACTCTGCCGATGCTGCCACCGCGCGCCGAGCAAGCACGGTGCTCGGGCCGAAGAGCTCCTCCAGCGTATTTGGTCGTCAACCGCCGTCTTACCGGACCGAACCGACCGATCCTCATACACCCCACCCCAATGTCGACGCAGCTGAGGTACCAAGAGATAGCGCAACAGCACCAGGTGCGCTGCGAGCGCCTGTGCGCGACGTCGGCATCGTCGTGCCGTGGGACGCAGACGCCGCCGGAAGGCAGGGAGTGGCAGAGCCCGGTGACGGCCCGTCGTCGTTTGACGAGTCATCGTCGCTCGAGGCCGTGACACGCCAGCGGGTACTGGCTACGTCGACGCTGACAGCGGCGCTGATGGGGGCTGCTGCCCCTGTCCTGCGAGCGGCGGCCGAGACCCAGGGCGAGGCGTGGCACGGCTTCTCGGCCGAGGCGATCCACGCCGTGGCGTCGGTGCCCGAGGGCGGTGTCACACCCGAGCACTGGGCCGTCGCCATCATCGTTGCCGGAGCCGTCACGGCGGCCAGGGCGGCCGCCGCCATTGTGGCCCCCCGCTACGCAGCCGCCACGCGCCAGTCGCTGGCCCAGGCCCTCGACCCGCTCGAGGGACTCAGCGATCTCGCGCTCGTGGCGTGCGTGCCGGCCCTGGGCGAGGAGCTTTTCTTTCGCGGGGGTCTCGTGCCGCTGGTGTCGCCCGACTGGCGCGGGGTGGCAATCGCTGCCGTCGTCTTCGGAAGCCTCCATGTGTCTGGCGGGCGGGGACCGTGGCCGGCCTTGTTCGCCACGGGGGCCGGAGCAGCTTACGGTGCCAGCATGCTCGCGACGTCCGATGTAGCCGTCCCCGTCGTCGCCCATGCCCTCGCGAACCTCGCTAGCGCTTGGGCTTACAAGATTGGGTTGTGGGATGCCGCATGTGGCAGGGATGACGATGGATTGACTTGATCGTGAGGGCAGATCAAAGCGAGTCCCAACTCGCTCACCCGCGTCTATCCCCCCGCCAGACTAGTAGCAACTCGTGCCCTTTCCCCTCCGTCTCGGACGACCGACGCCCCAGCGCTGCCGTCGGCGCCCAAGCCCCCGCCGGCTCAGGGAGTGCGAGAGTTCCTCGGTTGAGCCAGCCGAGGCTGGCGGCGCCCCGTGCTGGAGCCAAGCGTGGGCTGAGCCCCTCACGCGGGGTGGGAACCTCTTTCGAGCCCGGAAGTCCCGAGCTCGAGGGCACGGCCAGGACTACCACGCCGCAGCGCGCACACGCCTGTGCTGACCAGCTTGCGGGTGGCTCGGTCCGCCGTGTGTCGCCCCCGCCTCTGGCGAACAGGAAGCCGGGCAGGGTCGGAGACAGCGACTCAACGGGGCAGAGAGGGCTGTGCGGATGGACCTCGACGTCCGAGGCGTAGAAAGCGGACCACTCGGCGTCCGCCCAGGTCTTGGGTTGGTGGTCGCCGATGACGGCAAGCCGCGTGGCGCCGCACCGGCAGACGGCGACTGCCCGGGCATCAGCCCAGCGGGCCTCGCGGTCAGCGAGCAAGTCTTGCCAGAGCAACAGGGCCTGGACGTGCCCCGGAGACAGGCCGAGATAGAGACAGCGGCGGCTAACATCAAGAAATGATTCGTAGAGGGACGCGCGGCGTGATACGAGGTGGTGAGCCACTGCGACCGCTGCAACGTCCTGCTCGGTGCCCGCCGCAAAGACGACGAGGACGCCCGACCGCTCATCGTCTGACCAATTTGACACTGGCGCCGAGCCCGAGCCATCGTCCGCGGACTGAGGGATGCAAGTCGACGCCCCTCGTGCCACGACTACGTGGCGGAGGACGGTGTCGATCGACCGAATAAGGGGGACAAAGGCGACAGGCATCGCTCCGCCGACGCGCTCCCTGTTGCCTGCCCCTCCGGTGTCGTCGACAGAGGCCCGGCTTGGGAAGTCCACCACTGCACCGCGGAGGCCTGCAGCCTTCGCCAGGCGCATCGCTGACTCGGCCTGAGCGTGAGCCACAGACCCGAAGGCCATGGCACTCGGTGTCACGAAGACGAGCGAGGAGAGGCCGAGGCGTGCCGCGACGAGGGGAGGGGCAAAGAGCTCGCCAAGATGGGCGGCGGGGGCAAGAAGGAGGCCGTCCGTGAGCTGTGCCGGCACACCAGGTGTCCAAATCGAGAGGGGAAGATGTGGCTCGACGTCGGTGGGCCCCACGGGCCGAGTTCCAGTAGCCGATGCGTGTGCTTCACCCCCCGTTGGTGCGGGTTGTAAGGCTGCCCGGCGAGTTGGCATCGGGCTGGGGGGTTGACCCATGAGGCCACCAAGCTCCTGCGCTAGACGTGCCTGGAGCTGGGTGACAGTGGGCCGGGCGGCAGGGTCACGGACCAGTGCGAACTCAAGTAGGGGGCGTACCGAAGGAAGACCCTCAAGAGCGCGGGCATTTTCCATCGTGAAGAGGGGCTCTGTTTCGAGCGTGACACGGAGGAAAAAGCTGACCCAGTCAGTGTCGTCAAATAGGACCCTGCCGATGCAGAGCTCAAACAGCAGACACCCAAGGCTCCACACGTCAACAGCGGGACCAACATCCTGCGGTGCAGTGGCATCGTCCTCGAAACTCAGCATCTCTGGGCTCTTGACGCACTCAGTCCCACGGCTCCGCTCCGTGCGACGTGGTTCGCCGGGGGCGAAGAGCAAGCTCTCGCCATAGTCAGCGAGGACGGGGCGAAAGGGCAGGCCAGAGACGTCGCTACCACGCTCTCCATCGAGCGGCTCCAGCAGGATATTGCTGCACTTGAGGTCGAAATGAACACCACCACGGGCGTGGAATTCGGCGACAGCATCAACGACGGCGGAGAAAATGCGGAGGTACAAAAGTACGGAGGACCGGACTCGCTCCGTCTTGCCCGGGACCTCGCGTCGCCAGTCGGCGAGAGACCGAGGGTACGACTGTAGAACGAGGTAGATGTGGGCATCGTCAACTCCGTAGTCGAGTAGGGTGCATGACCAGGGCTCGTCCGAAAAGGTCGCGAGGATTCGAATCTCTGAAAATGCGTCGACCACCGTGTTGCGATCACCTGGGGAGGTGGGAAGGTCGATGGCCTTGATGACAACGTTTCGAGGCCCACCAATTGAAGGCATGCGCCGCCGCGAGACGACCGAGACGATGCCCCGGGCAACGCGCCCCCCAGTCGAGCCTCCAGACACGCTGCCGTCAGTGAGAGCCGAGCCTGACTGACCGCCGTACAGTGAGGCACGAAAGAGGCAAGGGGCGCAGAGGCGAAGAAGACGCACGGCGCCCTCAGCGTGCGTTGCTGGCAGAGAGCGGCAGAAAGAGAGGAGGCCGGCCACGACACCTCGGTTTCTTGGGTGGGAGAGGTGCGCGTGAAGGAGTACGGGGAGTGCGGGGGCAGCGACATGAGACAATGAGGCGTGTTTGGCGAGGGTGCCATTGGCGGCCACAGCCATGATGAGGACAGCCGAAAGGAAGGCCTCGTGGAGGCCACGCCACCAAGTCAAGGGGCGCTGCAAGAGTGCAGCCTGATAGTGCCAGTCCGCCTCCGCACGGCGGGCAACCTCGCGCCTGGCATCACGCCGACGACGGCGCAACCTGGCCACCCGCTCAAATATGACACTGGGAAACCTGGCGATTCGAGTCCTGGAAGGTCTGTTCTGACCCACTTTTGGGACAGAGACCATCGTGCTCGTCCGACCACCAGATAGACCGACGTCAGAGCTGGCAGACTTGCGCGATGTGCTGTGATCTGCAGCGAGGGGCAACTCCCGCTCTGTCGAAGAAAGTGGAGCGAGAGCTAGTGCCGGGACGTCAGGTGGGCAAATGATGTCCTCCACCACAGCGTCAGCCGACACGAGCGAGGCGAGTGAAACGTTCGAGTCAGACTCATTACCGCGCTGGCGCATCAGACCAAATCGGCCAAGGTTCTGTCGGACACGAGCGTCCCAAGCCTCCCGACGGGACATCCGCTCACGAATCTTGTCATCCCGTTGGCTAACTCTGGCCATCTCAAATTCGTACTGGTCCATGGCCTCGGCATCGTCCTCGACGTCACCAGTCAGCTCCGGATAAGCGGGGTACGCTCCGGTGTACATGCCCCCCTTGGCTGGGCCGTGATCGCGGAAGAGCCCGGATTCCTCGTCAGCTACTGCGATGTCATCTGGCTGATGAGCCAGCACGCTTCTGTCCTCCTCGTCTTTGTGTGGAGCGGAGGAGCCAAAGTGACGGCCGGACCCAGAGTATTTGGCTTCGGTTGGCGAGGCGAATTTGGGCAACATCCCCCCCCCAACGGACCTATCGCCCATCGACTGCGAGCGCGAGTGACGGGGTGCCCTGCGGCCAACATCAGCAGCAGAAGGGGTCACAGAGCCGGCCGCGCTTGGCGGTGCCTTCATTACTGAGAGTGGGAGGACAAGCCGAGGAACCTGCATGCGCACTCCACCAGCTCCTCGAACAATGATGTCACCAGCACCAAGCTCACGCGAGGATGGGCGCTTCGACACCCCTTTTCCTGCCCCCAATGCCATACTCTGCGAGACCCGAAGAGTCTGGCCCAGCCTGCCACTGCTAGTGGCGCGGGCGCCGCCGCTGCCCGCACGGGTCGAGTGGGTTGGGTGTGATTTGGGGCCAGGGACAGAAGTCTCACGAGTACGTTCGGGGGAGGAGATAAGCGGAGAGGTCATGTGCAGGATGTTGTGTTCCAGGGAGAGGTCCCCCATGAGCCAGTTGAGCATCTCGAGCGACGTGGCGACGGAAGTTGGAGACATCACGGAAGACCCACCCCGGGGATCAGCGAGGGCACGAATGGTCACCCGAAGGTGCCCCTCGGCGCACTTGAGAGCTTCGCGGGGACGACGTGCCAAGCTGGTAAAGCAGACGGGAGTCAGGAGCGCCGGCGAGGGTTGCTCGCTGCAAGCTGGCGGCACAAGGCTGTTGCCGTGCCCAGTGTAGATGCGTACAAAGCGATGCCAGTGTACTGATGCGAGGGCAGCAAGCTTTGAGGGTTCTCCAAATGGCACAAGGTCACCAGTGAGCTCGACAGCTGCGAGGACTGCGTCGCAAGACTCGACCCTGCCTTCGGAGGCAGAGATGAGAGCGCAGGCTGCAGACGCAGCAGTGCTCTTGCCTGACTTATCAGAGAGGCACCCAAGGGCCGCAGCGCGAACTGTGTGCTGGTTGCAAGCCCCACTGGATCCTGTCGAGCTTGGCTGGGCTGCGAGGACGGACGCTAGTCTCTTCCATAGACCCAAGGCACCAAGCTGAAATGCAAGGATGTGTCCGGCCTTGAAGCTGGATTCCGAGCTTGAGAGTCCAAGGACAGCCTTGGTGTGAATGAGAAAGATGTCACGCAGGGCAGTCCCCGCTCCTGCTGGGGCATCATAGAAGCAAAGAGACATGGCGGCCTCTCTAAGCTTAGGTGTGTGCTCCCCCGTCAGCATGGCTGAGAGAAGGAAGCACAAGCCGTGTCCGACGAGGATGTCTTCAGAGCCGGTGGATTCGTCGTCTAATAGACGTGACGATAGGAGGTGGACAACACCCTCTATGGCCTGCCAGCCGTGGTGAAAGGCAGCGCTGGCAGAGCCCTGCCCGGATCCTTCCACGACGGCATGTGCCAAGGCATGAAGCTGCACCGCGATGCTCATCCGGCGGGCTGCCCAACCCGTCAAACCGGCAGCGACCGACTCAGCTAGCGCGGCGCAGGCTCCCCTGAGGGTGACATCGTTGGCCCACTGGGTGGCGTCACGGGAGGGCACGCCTGCTGTGAGAGTGACACCCACGGTCCGGACCAGCCGGAGACCCCGCTGGACCAGTAAGCACCGAAGTGCGCGGAGGAGTCTTACCTGGTCCTTTTCCAGGCCATATAGGGGCGCAACGGCCAACTCGGACCGGAGCACGCAGATCACTTCGCGGTGGATGGCAGCAGCGACATCCTGGGCCGTGGCCCCATCGAATGGCAAGCATAAGGAGGTAGAGGTGTCCCCCCCAATAGCCCGGGGCGTCGAACTGCGAGATCTGGCGTAGGGAGTGTTCCACATTGCGCTCGTCGCGCAAAGATCGGCAAGGGATTCGAGGACAGCGAGCTTTGCGAGAACAGCGTCAAACTCAGCCGTTGCGTAGGATGGCGGGGCAGGTGCCCGTCGGCGCGGGGCCCAGGTCGGCACGGGGCGCATTACTCTGTTGCTGTCGCGTGCCCTCCAAAATCGCGCTCGGAGGGCCATGGGCGACGGAATGTGCGGCGAGTCAAGGCCATAAAGTGCGTCACCAATGGTCCCATCGCCCCACACACCCAAAGCAGATGTCTCAGCCTCAGGCGCTTGGAGCCGACCAGTGGCAGATTCCGCATCAGTCTCGGAGGATGCAGTGGCATCAGCCGAGACAGCGTGGAGCCTGTCGTCGCCTCCGAGCCCGGCCGTCGCTATGGGAGACTCGAGAAGAACAGCGTCGTCGCCAATGTCGTCAGGGTCCTGGTCGACGGTAAGAAGAGGGAGGAGCGTGGCAGCAGCCTGAGCATTGCCACCGGATTTTGATCCTGCGCTTGCATCTTGAACGCGTGGGGTATCGGCCACTGTGCCTGGCCCGGCACCAGCGACGGACTTCATGTCATCGACTTCGGCCCGGAGAGGCGGGAACGGCGCTGCGAACGAGTCTCCCCCAAAGTCATCTGGGGCATCAGATCCAACGGCGAGGAGGGCTGATTCTGCCCGCAGGAGGGGCGCGATGAGGCGTCGAGCACGGGGGTTGTCGGCCACGGGACGCAGGGCGCTGGCTCGCGCGGCGAGAAGGAGAAGGTCAGCGGCAGGCGGCACGCGTGCCGCGTCTGCCTCGGCAAGGGCGGCTGATAGGCCGGCACAGAATCGGCCGACGGCCTCGGTGCGGGGGTCGGCCCCGCCCAGGACAGCAACGAGGCACTCGGCCGTTGCCGCCACCAATGCGTCGGCAAGACGTCGCCGTCTTCGCCGGCCCGTCCCCACACCGGCGCGGATGCGCGAAATGACCGGGACGATCCCAAGGAGGGCCTCAACGACGCCGCGCTCAACCCACTCGGATGACAGGAAGGCGAGGTTGGACCCGCTGCCCATGGCCGGGATCAGGCATGCTTCGGCAAGTGCGGCCCGCACCGCGCCCAGCGGGCGCATGAGCCCCCCGGCGTTGCGACCACGGCTCCGAATACCCGCCACGAGCTCGGGGATGGGACGAGCCCCACGCTGGACGAGGGACCGTGCTACTGCCCACGCGTGAAGCCGTTGGCGCACGGCACGACCTCCAGCCCAAACTTGGGCCGCCTCAGCCACGGCCAGTGCCTCAGCCAGAGAGCCCACCCGGAGCGGGCGCGCCCCTTTACGCGGCGACGCCGACACGGTTTCAGGGGGCTGGTCCACGCTCAGCGCGAAGCGGAGGTCCCCAGAGGCTGTGCCTAGTCGCTCGCCACGGTCTCCGGCGTAGATGACGTCGGCGGGGTCGTGCAGCTCAAGCGCTCCTCTCGACAGGTTGAGTAAAAGGAGGAGAGACTGCACGGTACCACGGCCCACATCCTGGGAGGGGATGGATCGGGGTGGTAAAGCGGGCAGGATATCGAGGGGGGCTGCAGAACTTGCCCGTGCATTGACGAGCGACCGTGCATTGACGAGCGACAAGGCTCAGACGCAGGCAGCTCTGGCTAGGAGGACATTCCCCACACCCATATAGTTGATAAGACGTCGCCCCTCGCTCTCGCCTTTGTCGTTATGAGGAATCCGCCGTGGGTGAAGGTGGCGACAGAGCGCCACTCTTCGAGGAGTGCCAGCAGGCGTGTGGTGGCGAGGGTCTCAGTGGGGAGAAATCCCCCGCAGTTTTCGAGGTCGGCTAGGAGAAACTCCATCCGCGGGAGAAGTGCGTCGATGGCAGCGACGAGAGCGGGCCACGATCGAGACGGAACAGTCAGCCGCGCGACGATGGCAGCGTCGGACGCCAAGAGCGATGGACGCTTATCGTCGTTCACCAAGTCTGAGCCGGCGTCAGAGTTCGTGCGCCCCGACGGGCCCGCTGCATCCCCCAAGCCCACGTCGACGTCAGCGGGGTCCACCGTTCGGCGGCTCGCCACCCGACGCAGGTCAGCATCGCCGAGGTGTCCCGTCGTCGGGGTCTGGCTAAAGTTGCGGAAGGGAAACGAGCAGTGGCGCACCGTCCGGCTCACGACAAAAGAGAAGCGGAGCACGACGTGCTGGCCCGGGACGCCCACGGGGGCCTCAAAGCTCAGGCTGTCGCGGTCGACCCACACCAGGGCCAAGGGCCGGTCCGCGCGTGTCAGCAGCTCGTCCACTGTGCTCTTTTCGCTGACGGGGAGACGGAGCTGGTTGCTTCCGTGCTGCTGCTGGTGCCACGCCCAGTTTGCGCCGCGCCCTACGGCGCGTAGCATGCGCGCCACGCCTGGTAAAGCAAGAGGGCCGCGGTGCTGAAACAGACAGCAATCACGGAAGGGGGTGGAAGTGAGGGTGGTAGTACATGGATTTTCGATGGGACCGGCCATCTCGTGAAGGGCTTATATGCCAGCAAACAAAGGGTCGCTGCCACCACGGGTCAGCAGGCCCGGCCGCGCCGGCCAGGGCTGCGCCTTCAGTGAGCCCGGGAGCTGGACGGAAGCCGAGAGATCGGGTCCTTTGGATAGTTAGGAGCACGGGAAACACTTTCTGGAGGGGAAGGGAGGGGGAACGATGGGCGCGGCGCTCTCGCGGGAACAGGCGACGCGTGAGAAAACAGGCGGCGAGACGCGGGAAACGGCAAAAGGGAGGCCGACCGGACCTCGGCACCGAAGACTCGGAAACCTCCACCTCACCTCCGCACCACCGACAGGCGAGATGGCGCGAGGAAGCCGTGAAAACGCACCAACTTTTTCCGGTCGCGCCACACGCGTCCTTACTGACTCCTTCGTCTCCGGGGGGACGGGAGAGGACGTATCGATCGCTCAAGCTGCGATGCGACGGTCGCGGCCGGGGCTCGCCGGCGGAACACGGGAAGGAATTGTTTTCATTTCGGTCCCACTTGCGGTCAACTCTGGCGTGGGTGCGCATTTCTTTCCACCCTTTGTGGGAGAAATTTGTCTTCTTTGTCCTCCGGAAGCAGACTCGGACGAAGTTCTCGAGCCGCGAGGCCGCTGGGGAGGGTCACGGCAAAAACGCCCGCCTGCGCCGCGCCCTGCTGGTTCCCCGCTCCCTCCTCTCCTCCTTCGTCTGCGCGACGCCTGAGGCGGCCCAGAGTCTTGTTCGATCTCCACCCGTCGGCGTTGTCGCCGTTCACTCCCCCAGAGGGCAGGGCCACCGGGCCTGGGACTTAAAGCGCGCTTCGAAAATGCGCCCCGGCGGCGGCGGCCGCCAAGGGGGTGGGCTCCTCCCAACTCTCCCCTTCCCTTACCCCCCCTCTCTCCTCTACCGTCCGTCGCCCCCCCAGGTGCGTGCAGAGGACCTCGAGTCGTTCTCGTCTTCCTTCCCGCGCCTGGCCTGTACGCGCCACTGGGCGCCCGAGGCTGCCGACGCCACAATGTCTGCCACGGGCGAGCTCGGCCACGGGGACAGGATCCAGGTCAAGTACGATCTCGCGGACGATGAGCGTCCCGGAGAGACGGAGCAGACGGTCTGGTGGGGCGCCACTGTCAAGGACGTGCAGGTGACGAATGACGGGCGCAAAATTTACCGTCTCCTGTATGACGCCTTCCCCGAGGGGGGGTTTGCCGACCAGGAGGAGTCGTCGATCGAGATGACGGATAGGATCGGGGCCGTCTTTCAGCTCGAGGACGACCTCACCCGGGGCGACATCCAGACGTACCGCATGGAACCCGAGGGCGAACGCGGCGTTGTCAATTGTGTGCCGGAGCCCGAGGTGATCAGTGCTGAGGACCTCGCGGCTCAGCAGGCCTACTACGCCCAGCAGCAGCACTACGGTATGGACCCTAATGCGAGTCAGACGTCCGCGAGGGGTGGGGTGGGCCGCAGTGGGTCGAGGGGTGTGACAGAGCGGGACTTGTGGCGGATTGCGCGCTTCTTGCCGGGAGGGCCGCTCAGGCCGGGGCCCTCTGCTCCACGCGACACATCCGTGTCCTCCTGCATCCTCGCCCTCGCCCCCGCCTTCCTTCACAGTGGCGTCCTGGGGCCTTCCTCGACCACCTTATCCCACGTCTCCCCCACCCTTCCCTTCCCCCCCTGCAGCTGGTCGCCCAGCAGCAGCAGTACGCAGCCTACCACGCCCAGCAGCAGGCCGCCGCCCACGCCCAGCAGCTCGCGGCTCACCAGGCCCAGGTCCAGGCGAGCATAGAGATCTGGTGACAGGACCGCGGAGCTCCGTACAGCTGCCCGGATGCGCGTCCCCGACTGCTCTGACGCCCACTCCTCTCATCCTTCCCCCGCAGGCCTACCAGCAGCAGATGGCTCAGCACCAGGCCCATCAGAACCAGCAGGGGGGCTACCAGGGCTACCAGCAGTGAGGGGGGCGGCGTTTGCGGCCGATGGGTCGAATCACCCCCTCGTCCCGACGGGCTTGCGACTTGCTTGCGCGGAGAGTGCAGGCTGGCACTTTCAAGACCCCCGAAGTCCCCGCCTGCAGAAATCCAGTAGACAATGGTGGGATCTCTATCTACCCTAATCGGGCCGGCTCGACCCTGTGCGGGCCCCGCACGGGCCGCATCGAGCCGCGGTTGCGGAACTCGGACCGTTCTCGCGACACGGCGAGTTTTTTGCGGCGCGGTGACGCTTGAGTGATCGGCCGGGTCGCATCCTTCCCCAGGGCCGTGCGCCACTCCGCGGGGAGACCGCAGGCCTGAATTCTCGTCGATGATGTGGCCTCGTGCCGCCCTCCCGCTCAATTCCACCTTCCCCCTCCTGTCTTGTTCGGCTCCATCGCGAGTCATTGAAGTCTTTGTCCCTTTCGTCACTTTTTTGACTGCAGTCCGCCTCTCATGAGCTCGGGAGTTACCACAGTCCATCAGCGCCGCGGCGCCAGCCTCGTTGTTCGCTCTGCCGACGTCAAGGTGCAGATGGATAATTTCGCCGACCCTTTCGCCACGGTCCTGCGCATTAAGACGCCCAGCGATCTCGGGGATCTCGGCGAGATGACGAGCTCGATCAAGAAGCTCGGGCTCAACGTAGTCAAGGCGTCCGTTTGGACCGAGACGCAGGCGAGGGATCAGCGGGGCCGAGGTTGGGCCGAGGCAGTCGGGCGCCGAGCGCGCAGCTCGACGGCTTAAGTGGATGGGCGACGCCGTAAAGATCGTCGAGTGCTGGCGCACCGCCTCTGCTGTCGGTCGGGGCCTGCCGAGAGCCACCTCGTCGGGGCAGCGTCACTGGCCGACGGGCTTGCTGGGCGACCTCGACAGGCGCTGAGCGCGCCTCTGAGGCCGTAGAGCGCGACTGGAGCGTCACTTGCTCCATAGTCTCACCCTCTACCTCTTTGTTTCTCCCACGCGCACCTGCAGGACTACGTCTTCTACATCACGGAGCGCGAGGGTAGCGAGAAGATCAACAAGGCATCACGGCTGGAGGAGATCCGGGCGGCCGTCGTGCGCGGCATCCTCAAGGAGGGCTCCTCCTTCGAGGAGGACTTTGCCCCAGGCTCGGGCCCAACCCCGGTCCCTGCCAGCTCGTCCCAGAGACAGTCGATCTCGTCCCCCAAGACGTCCGTCACCATCACGCCCCACGCAACGGGGTCACGCTCGGTCCTCCGCGTGCGCACGGCGGACAGGGCCGGCGTTCTGACGGGCATTGTGGGCATCCTCAAGGACCTCTCAGTCAACGTGGTGGCCGCAGAGGTTGACACAATCGGGGATCTCGTCGATGACACTTTCTTCGTTACCTATCAGGGAGAGGCCCTGTCGGACAACATGAATGCGAGTGAGGAGACGCGCACGTTTTCACGTATGTTGTCGCCCGCAGGGTACGCCCGCCGCTCCCGCTGCCGATTCTCTCGATGCCCCAGAACACCTCCGGGGTGCTAGCGTCGGTGAAAGCGCCGGTGCTGGTGCTGGTGGAGCTGCCAGCGCCGCTATCGCTGCCGCTGCTAACTCTTCCCAGCCACTGCCACTGCCTCCACCCCACCCACTCCCTCAACACCCCCGCAGGTTCTTATCGTGAACACGTTAATGTACCACCTGGGTCGCCCGGACTCGGTGGAAGACTCGTACTGAGTAGGGCCGGCGGGTGCGTGGGGGATGACGATGGATGACCAGGAGGAGGTGGACGGGCCCGGAGGAGGCAGACAAGACCGGTAGCGGTGCTCCACCTTTGAAACGTCCGAACTGCTCTGTTCTTGTCTGATCTCTACCGTCTGCCACCCCGCCCACCTCCCCCGTCCACCTTAAAACCCACCACCTTAAAACCCACC
>Ga0181574_10000948_pt1 | contig 27276 bp, 22 predicted proteins | sample 101ome_24_FD_145600 | JGI IMG/M metagenome (GOLD analysis project Ga0181574, IMG submission 145600) | Coastal salt marsh microbial communities from the Groves Creek Marsh, Skidaway Island, Georgia - 101410AT metaG (spades assembly) | ecosystem: Environmental > Aquatic > Marine > Intertidal zone... | reverse complement strand
TCCGTCGGTTTACTGGCCCAATGCATCATGAAACCACCCCCGCCGAGGCCGGAGCTCTGGGGCTCCACCAGGCTGAGAACCGCTTCAATGGCCACTGCTGCGTCTACCGATGATCCCCCTTGCTGTAATACCCACTCCCCGGCGTGAGTTGCATGAGGGTTGGCGGTCACCACCATGGCCGGTGACTGCGCCGGCGCTTCAGGGGTTCCCGCTGCCGTACAGGCTGTAAGTAGCAGGGCACTGCAGATCAGGGTCCGCGCTAGTTCGCGAATGGGATGTATCACAGCAGGCAGGATAACCTCAGAATTCAGCATGGCATTTATCCCTAGTGTTCAATGACGGTTGGCCCAGTCTCAACGCCGATCAATACGCGACGAAGCCGCCGGGGAGACGCATATCCGCAAATCCTTCTCGCCAATCACTGTTCATGCGAATGGAGATGACGCGGCCAAGACTTTCATCGGCAGTTTTCAGGCGATGGCCCCGCGCTTCAAGTAATTTTATTGTGTCTGGACTGATACCCGCCTCGACCTTTACTTCATCGGGCATCCACTGATGGTGTACCCGCGGCGCGGCAATTGCCTCGGCCGCGTTCATATCAAACACAATCGTATTGAGTATTGTCTGCAGAACACTGGTGATGATCACCGACCCGCCAGGGCTACCGGTGGCGAGTAGCGGGTAGCCGTCCTTGAGCACCATGGTGGGCGACATGGAAGACAGGGGCCGGCGACCTGGTGCTACTGCATTAGCCTCGCCCTGAACCAGGCCGTAGGCGTTGGGAAAGCCGGGGCGTGCGGCAAAGTCGTCCATTTCATTGTTCATGAGAATGCCCGTACCGGGGATGACGATGTGGGATCCGTAGCTAAAGTTGAGGGTGTAGGTATTTGAGACGACGTTGCCAGCCTTGTCGACCACGTTGAAGTGCGTGGTATCGGTGCTCTCTTTGCTGGTCACTTCCCCCGGCCCAATTACCGCTGAGGGCGTTGCGGTCTCGCTATCGATCAGCTGTCTCCGGTTGTCTGCGTATGTCTTGCTAATGAGCTCCGCTGCTGGGATAGGTGTTTGATCCGGGTCGCCAAGATGCTTGCTTCTGTCAGCGTAGGCTAGCTTCATGCTCTCAATAAGGTGGTGCAGGTAGCTTGCCGAATTATGTCCCATGGCTTCCAGTGGATAGGGTGCCAGCAGATTGAGCATCTGGATCAGATGGATGCCACCGGATGAGGGCGGTGCTGCGGAGACGATGTCATGGCCGCGAAAACGCCCTTTGACAGGGGCGCGTTCCACCGGTTGGTAGGCGGCGAGATCGGCTGCAGTAATGAGCCCGCCATTCGCCGCCATATCGTCGGCGATAAGTGCCGCCGTTTCACCGCGATAGAAGCCGTCCCTTCCATTATCCCGGATACGTCTTAGCGTGGCGGCGAGCTCAGGTTGTTTAAACAGGCTTCCCACTGGCGTGACAGTCTGCTCTGGGGTGAAAAACACCGCACGGGTGGCGGGAACCTGCATCAGTTGATCGGCGGCGCTCATGATGTCGGCAAACAAATCCGCAGTCATGGGAAAGCCGTTTTCCGCAAGATCAATGGCGGGCTGTATCACCTGTTCTAGCGGTAGCGTGCCGTAGGCTTCCAGCGCGTGGACGAGCCCGGCAACGGTTCCGGGAACCCCGGAGGCGGAATGGCTGAAATAAGCCATGTCTTGGTTGACCGACCCATCGCCGTTGAGAAACATATCGCGGGTAGCGCGCTGAGGGGCCATCTCCCGATAGTCGATAAAAACCTGACGATCTTCCGCTGCCAGATGCAGGAGCATAAAACCACCGCCGCCGAGATTGCCTGCCCGCGGCAGTGTCACCGCGAGGGCAAAGCCAGTCGCGACCGCCGCGTCAACGGCGTTACCCCCGGCCTTAAGCATGCTAAGACCCGCCTCGCTGGCAAGCCTTTCCGGACCCACCACCATGTCTCCCTCGGTGATAGGAGGGACAAAGCGCGAGTCCAAATCCATGACAGGAGCGCTTGCTGTGTTCAACCCGATCACAGACGGTTGAGCCCAGGACAGCGGTGAAGTCAGGAGCAAAGAGACACAGAGTCCCTTTACAAAGAGTTCCCTTATAGAGAGTTCCTTTTCAGAGACTACCTTAAAGAGTTCCTTGAGAGGTGCCAGGAGCCAGCACCAGCAGCTAGACATCAGAGCGTTCAATTGATCGCGGGGGAAACAGGGGGGGAACATAAAAAAGTAGGGCTCGTTAGCGACAGGGGCGCCAAAATACCTTGGCTTTGTATCCGGCGCCAGTGTTTATCGACCCTTTGTTATGGTTGGCGGTGGCAGCACCGCGTTACACTCCATTAACAGTAAGCGACGAGGGCACCAGCGGGTGAATTACGAGGATCATCGACGGCAGTACGTCCTTGGCGGGCTACGCAGCAGCATGCTCAGCGCCTCGCCCTTTGACCTATTTGCCGAGTGGCAGCAGCAGGCGATCGACGCTGGGCTCAAGGACCCGACCGCCGTGTCGTTGGCCACCGTGGATAGTCAGGGCGTGCCATGGCAGCGGTTGGTGCTTCTAAAAGGTATTTCGAACGGCGGGTTTGTTTTTTACACCAACTACAGCAGCAATAAGGCGCAGGCATTGGCATCTGAGCCCCGAGCGTCCATGTTGTTCCCCTGGAATGAATTAGATCGTCAGGTGATTGCGTCGGGTCGGGTGGCGCCGATATCAGATGAAGAGAGCGACGCCTATTTCAGCAGCCGCCCCCGAGAGAGCCAGCTGGGGGCCTGGGCGTCGAGTCAAAGTCAGCCAATAGTAAATCGGGAGCAGTTGGAGAGTCAGTACGCTGAGGTATTGCAGCGCTTTGGAGATGGGGACATTCCTCGTCCTCCTCACTGGGGCGGCTATCGACTGGAGCCTGAGACAATTGAATTTTGGCAGGGGGGTCAAAACCGCCTGCACGACCGTTTTCGATTTAGCCGGGAGGGGGCTGACTGGGTCGCGCAGCGGCTTCAGCCATAGCACTTGGCTCAGACCAGAGTTTGCCTCGTGACAGCGCCTTTAAGATTCATTGCGCCTGACGGGTGAAGTAATGGGGTAGAGCCGGCAGTCCGAGTAGATGACGCCGGATGAGGTCGAGGGCTACCGCGGCTACCAGCCCCTGAAACAGGGATCTTGAGCCGGGGATTTGGGCGCGGTGGGTCCTGAGATCCTCCCGGGTCCCCCAGGCGATCCAGACGGTGCCGACCGGTTTGTCCGCTGTCCCGCCATCGGGCCCGGCAATGCCCGATACGGCGACACCTATATCTGCCCCTGCACGCTCCAAGGCACCCAGTAGCATTTGCCGGACCACAGGCTCACTGACCGCCCCTTCGGTGTTCAGCACTTTTTCTCCCACACCCAGCAACTGGTTTTTGGCGCTGTTGGCATAGGTGACGAGCCCAGCCTCAAAGACCGCGGAGGAGCCGGGTTCCCTTGTAACCATTGAGGCGATGAGTCCACCTGTGCAGGACTCAGCGGTTGTCATCGTCTTTTTCTGGTCTCTCAGAAGGGCTTGAACCACCTGAGCAAGCCGGGCGTCCTTCTCACCCAGAATATGGTCCCCGAAGCGGCTCGCAAGCAGGTCATAGGCGCGTTTTTGGTCGGGTACCTGCTCAGCTGTAGCAACGGTGAGCTTGAGTTCCAGCTGTGGCAATCCGGCTCGAAATCCAAGGGTGACCGATGAAGGCCAGCCGTCCCCCAATTCATTGGCCCACTGCTGAATGGTTGATTCACCCACTCCAAAGGTCTGAATGCGTTGGATATAGGTTTCACTTCCCCCAACAGCGGCGACCAGCATGGTGGTGACTGTCGGCAACATTGCTTCAAGTTCCGAGGGCACTCCCGGTGTTGTCAGCACCAGGCAGTTACCCAGTGATAAAGAAAACCCCACTGCGCTCCCGATTGGATTAGGAATGAGGTCGGCGTTTCCGGGCAGCCAGGCCTGCTTCAGATTTGCGCTGTTGGCCTGAATGCCTCGTCGCTCGCACCAGGCGTCTACGTGAGCCAGGGCTTCGGCATTTTCGACCAATGGTGCTCCGCATAGATCCGCAATGATGCTCGCCGTGAGGTCATCTTCCGTCGGCCCAAGGCCCCCGTTGACGATGACGCCATCGTATTCTTGGCTGAGTCGCAGCAGGGATTTTTTCAGGGCGTCGGGCTCATCGCCGACGGTGCATTTCTCGGCGACTAAAATTCCTGTTTCAAGCAAGTGGCGCGAGATCATCGCGGAATTGGTATCCACGGTGTCCCCAGTCATAAGCTCATGGCCGGTGAGGAGCAGCGCGATAGCGGGTGACGGCATGGTGAATTCTCTGTGGCAAAGATCTTTTGAAAGGTTGCTGGGAAAGGTTGCTGGAGAAGGTCGCTAGGATAGCCCGTTATCGGACTGTTTGGTGGGGACCGAGAGGATCTCGGACTGAACTGAATATTCTATAAGGTAATAAAAAATTATTATTTATTTCTTTTTTTCTTTCGCTAGTACGATCCGACCTCATTTATTAAACCTGTGGAACTGAACCATGTCCCAACGATCGAGGGAGCAATCCAAAACCTCGCTTCAGTGCTTTGCTGCGGAAACTCTCCCTCAGGCTAATCGGAATTTGCGACATGCCGACCCTGCTACGATTATCGACTGGTCCATCGAGATCGCCCGAGCCTTGGCTGAGGAGAGCAGTCAAACCGCGGGCTGTTTAGGTCATCTGCCCCCCATCATGATGACCACGAGTATGGGGGTGAACGCAGCGGTCATGCTTCATGCGGTTACGTTGAGGTTACCCAACATTCCCGTGGTATGGGTGGATACCGGTTTCAATCTCGCCGACACCTATCGGGTGGCTCATCAACTGGAGCATGATTTAAATCTCAACTTGAGGGTGTACAGCCCGCGGATGACTCCGGAGCGGATCCGAACCTTGATGGGCGGCGTTCCGCTGACTAAGGACGAGGAGCAACATCGTCGATTCACCGAGCTGGTAAAGCTGGAACCGTTTGATCGCGCGATTCAGGAATTGCAGCCACGGGTGTGGTTGACGGGAATCCGACGGGAGGAAACTGCCTATCGGCGAGGCTTGGAGTGTGTGACGTATGATTCTCGAGGCCTGATTAAAGTAGCCCCGTTTTTTCACGCCACCGAAGCCGATCTTGAGGCCTACCGTCGCCGGTATTCACTGCCGACCACGAAGCATTATTTTGATCCCACCAAGGTTGATGCAAGTCGTGAGTGTGGCTTGCACACGGCGTCCTCCGCAGCTTGAGTTGATTCAACAGGGCTGCCGTAAGCCGAGGTCAGTCTGCCCGGATGTCAGAAGTCCGCGTGACCAGGGGTGCGTGGAAAGGGGATGACGTCCCGCACGTTTTCCATGCCGGTGACATAGGCGAGAAGGCGCTCGAAGCCCAAGCCAAATCCTGCGTGGGGGACTGTGCCATAGCGTCGCAGATCGCGGTACCACCAGAGGTCTTCCTTGAGTTCTGCATCCATACGTGCATCCAGAACCTCCAGTCTCTCCTCGCGCTGGGAGCCACCAATGATCTCTCCGATTCCCGGTGCAAGCACGTCCATTGCGGCGACGGTTTTGTCGTCATCGTTCAAGCGCATGTAAAAAGCTTTTATCTCTTTGGGGTAATCGGTGACCACGACCGGACGCCCGATATGTGTCTCGGCCAAATAGCGTTCGTGTTCGGACGCGAGATCCATACCCCAACTCACCGGGAACTCAAATGTTCGACCACTGGATTCGAGAATGCCGATAGCCTCGCTGTAGCTGATGCGTTCGAAGGTGGCGTTGACGATACCCTCGAGGCGCTCGATCACCGTGGTATCAATGCGCTGCTGGAAAAACCTCATGTCCTCCTCGCAGCTGTTGAGCACCTCGGAGATCACGGCTTGCAAAAGCCGTTCGGCCAGATTGGCGTTGTCGTTTAAGTCAGCAAAGGCGATTTCCGGTTCGACCATCCAGAATTCGGCGAGGTGTCTTGAGGTATTGGAGTTTTCCGCGCGAAAGGTCGGTCCGAAGGTGTACACCTTGCCCATGGAAAGGCAGTGTGACTCTACAGCCAATTGACCCGATACCGTGAGGAAGGCGTCGCGACCAAAAAAATCCTGGCTGGTATCTACGGATCCATCCGCGTGTCGAGGCAGGTTGGCAAAATCCAGAGTGCTGACTTTGAATAGTTCTCCAGCGCCCTCGCAGTCACTGGCGGTGACGATGGGCGTATTGACCCAATAAAAGCCCTCCCGATGAAAAAAATTGTGGATGGCATTTGCCAGTACATGGCGCACCCGGGTTATCGCGCCAAAGGTGTTGGTGCGGGTACGCAAATGCGCCTGAGTGCGAAGATATTCAAAAGTATGTCGTTTCTTTGCAATGGGATAGCTCTCGGGGTCATCAACCATCCCAACGACCACCACCTCGGATGCCTGTATCTCCACTGACTGCCCTTTGCCCTCCGACGCAACCAGCTCGCCGCTCACTTCAACCGCACAGCCGGTACCCAGTGCCAGTACCTCTGACTCGTAGTTCGCAAGGGTGTTGGGTACCACGGCCTGAATCGGATCGAAACAGGTGCCATCGTGGATGGCAAGGAACGAGATGCCTGCTTTTGAATCTCGCTTACTTCTGAGCCAGCCTTTAACTGTTACTGACTGGCCAAGTGTTGTTTCGGGTTCAAACAGGGCTCTAATGGGCTTCCAGGCTGACATGGTGTGCTTCCGGGCTAGGTAAGATAGCGTATTAACGTAGTGGGTTGTTCTGCTCGAGGCTGCGGAAAAAGGTCTTGCTGTTGGCGTCTCAAATCAGCCTTCCGAACCCTCTTTGGGAGGCTTGAGGCCGCTGTTCTCGTCCAGAGTAAATACCACCACGTGGTCTCCCCCAGTCGCAAGACCCCCGTAGTTTACCTGAACGGCTTGGTTTAATTGAAAGCGGCGGGTTGTCGAGGTGAGGCTCGCGGTCCATTTATCAAAACTGAATTTTTCCGGGTCTTGTCGCAAATCAACCACCCCTTCAAGCCCGGTTTCATCGAGTCGAACCGTAAACCCGGCGCTCGTGATGTGACAGACAACACCACTAAAGTGCAGCTTGCCGTCGCCCTTGAGTTTCTCGAGGTAGTTGTGGGTAAGCCAGCGTTCAGCCGCCTGACTTGCCTCCCGGCTTCGCGCAATCATCTCGCTGGTTTTGGATAGCATGCCCCCCGCCACTTTATCTGCGGTGCTTTTTTCCAACACCGCCTTTATTTGCCGGTGGGCCATAAAGTCCAGATATTTACGCAAGGGCGATGTTGCATTGGTATAGGCCGGCAGCCCCATCCCCATGTGCTCTCTTGACTGAATGCTGAAAGCGGCGCGGGTAAGAAGCCTGTTCACCATCCCGCGGAGGGGCTGCGGATGGGGCTGGCTTAATGTCGTCAGTACTTGGCGGTAACCCTCGAGGGTCTCCAGCTTCACATCGACCAATTCCGGTTGGTAGCGGGACAGAAACTCTCTCGCTTCCTCGAGTCGATCTTTCCTGAAGCCCGAGTGAATGACGAAGGGACCAGTTGCATTGGCACTTGTCAGCAACGACGCAGCGCTTCGATTTGTGGCGATCATGCATTCTTCCACCAAGTGCTGTGAAGCAAGCTTTTCGCCTATGTCGATGGTCTCTATCTGCTTGCTTTCATTTAAGTGCCATCGGTATTCCTGCCGATCCTCCATCACCAGCTCATGCTCTTCCCGATAGCGTCGCAGTGCGCGATACGCCTGTACCAGCGCCTCTAATGGGTTTGACCAGGCGATGAGCTCGTCGTTGTGACCAGTCACGTAGCGGTCGACCGCGGCGTAGGTCAGTTTGGCACGTGATCGTACTGACGCCTTCATGAACTCGTACTCGGCAACGCGGCCATCATCGGTTACCAACATTTTGCATACCAATGCCGGACGGATCGTATCTTCACTCAGGGCACACAGGTCTCGACTAATGCCCTCGGGCAGCATCGGGATAACATCGCCATGAAAGTAGACCGACGTTCCCCGGGCTAAGAGCGCTTTTTCCACCGCGTCGTTACCGTCCAGATAGGCGGTCGGGTCAGCGATTGCGACATAAAGGGTCCAGCCGCTGCTGGTTACCTCTGCATACAGGGCATCATCGATGTCTACGGTGCGCGCTGAGTCAATTGACACAAAGGAGAGGTGAGTCAAATCAACCCGATCCTGCTCGTCGAGCGGCGATCGGCTGGCTGCGTAGTCCGTCAGAATTTTTGCCTCTTTGTCAGACCACTCCCAGGGAATACCGACCCGAGTCGCGCAGTAGCGGTTTTCGATGCCAGGTGTTTGTTCATTGCCGAGAAGCTGCAGGACTTTTGCTGAGGGTTTTCCATCTTTTATCGGATGACGGAGAACTGCGCACTCAACAAGATCGCCGGCTTTTGCGCCGTTGCGTGCGTGAGGCGGAATAAAAAGCCACCGACTTAGATTGTGCAAATCGGGTTCGACGAAAACTGCTTTACCCTTGGTTACGATTTTCCCGACAAAGCGATCCAGAGGTGATTCAACGAGGCGTTCTATCTCAGCGACAGTTCGGCCCTCTTTGGCCTTTCCTTTTGCTTTTCTGTCTCTGTTGGGTGCGGGTCGAATGCAGATGCCGACCCTGTCTCCTGGCAGCACCTTTAACATTTCGTCCGGGGGAATAAAGATTTCACGGCCATCATCAACCACCGCAAACCCATAGCGATTCTGCGTGCCTTTGACGGTGGCTTCAGCCTGCTCTTTTTGGGCTTCGATCTCTTGTTTGAGCCCCTGCAACTGAGCCATTGCATCGTTGTTCAGCATGGCCGCGTGGAACTCCTGACAACCTGTGACTGGCGAGGCGATCGAAGAGTTAACCTGATCGCTTCTTTTTAATGTGGACGTACATGCTAGCGAAAAAGACATCGGCTGTCAGCGACAACTTGTCCTGCTTGGCAGATTTCGCCAACCGCATTGACAGCCGCCAAGCTGAGAGGTTTACTGGAAGCAGAGCCGAAAAGGATTGAGTAGGACATACGTCGTTGACGAAGCGAGCTAATCCGGAAGGATTTTTGCCGACAAGTATCAAGCTGCTGTGCGCCAACAGTTCTTTGAGGCGGTCACCGGCGTCGATCAAGCTCCCCCCAGAATCCAGGTCGACATCCCTGCGACTTCATAACGCCCTGTTATTTCACGTAAAACCCAGAGGTCCTGTGTATGGAAGCTAGCGCTGCTGTTCGTCTTGATATGCCAGCTGCAAACCCCGCTAACAAGAAAATCTACGTGTTGGATACCAATGTGCTCCTTCACGACCCAACGGCTGTTGCGGCCTTTGCCGAGCACCATGTGGTGATTCCGATGACGGTCCTTGAAGAGCTTGATCACATCAAAGATCGACGGGATAAAACGGTGAGTCGTGAAGCGCGGATTGCCATCCAGATGATCGACAAGGTCGTTGGTTCATCAGGCCCTGCTGAAATTCAGTCGGGAGTCGACATTCCCGGTTCAAATCTCAACGGCCCCCTGGGCACCTTGGCGATCTATCCGGATCAATTGCTGCAGGACGAGGGTGAAATTCCCTTTCTCGACGCGACTCAGGATCAAGCCAATGACAACCGTATTATCAATGTAGCACTCCGCTTGCAGTCCGAGTGCGCCGAGTCTGTTGTGTGCCTCGTTACCAAAGATATCAACATGAGGATCAAGGCCAAGGGTTCAGGTCTCAATAATGTCGAGGATTATCTCCACGATCGGGTCCTCGATGACATTGACCTGCTGGCGACGGGCTATGAGCATGTGGAAGGCGACTTTTGGGCTACCGTTTCCGAGGTGGATACCATTCGGGAAGACAATGTGACGCTTCACCGTGTGCCGCGAGAATCCCTTTCTGCGAGTTACCCCAATCAATTTGTTTATGACGATCAGGACTTTCTGGCTTATGTAAAACGCCTGGATGATGACTACGCGTATCTTCGCGTCGACAGCCGTGACAATCTTCTCAATCAGCGTTTCTGGGGTCTTGCGCCGCGTAATCTAGAGCAGGCCATGGCGATGCGGTTGCTCGATGACGACGATATAGACATGACGGTCATGACCGGCCCGGCCGGTTCCGGTAAAACCCTCCTTGCCCTAGCTTACGGATTGCACGCCATCCTCGAGCAGAAGAAATACTCAAAGCTTATCGTGGCAAGATCGACGCCGCCAATTGCCGAGGACATCGGCTTTCTCCCCGGAACTGAAGAGGAAAAGATGGCGCCTTGGCTGGCAGCATTCGACGATAATCTGGAAATACTTCACGGGGGTGATGAGTGTGCCGGGGGCAGCATTGACTACGTGAAGGAGCGCGCCAACATCCAGTTTAAGTCCCTCAATTTCATGCGGGGACGTTCCTTCAACAATGCCTACATCATCATCGATGAAGCGCAGGGACTGACTCAGTTCCAGCTCAAGTCAATCATCAGCCGTGTAGGCGCAGATTCAAAAATCGTCGTGCTGGGCAATTTGGCTCAAATCGATAACAAGTATATCTCGCCACTAACATCGGGTTTGACCTACCTGGTTGAGCGGGTCAAGGCCTACCCCCACGCAGGCATTATGTTTATCAATGGCATTGTTCGCTCTCGCCTCGCAGCCTTCGCGGAGGAAAACCTGTAACTGGCGTTTGAAGCCTAATAGGCGAGGGCGGCGTTTACCTTTATAGGGTCGCCCGACTCCACTGCCCAGGAGACGTCCTGTTGATCCGAGAGCATCACCACGGTCGAGCCGAGAAAGAAACGTCCGATCTCATCCCCCGCTGCAAAAGCGGGTCCCTGTCCGTCTTCCCAACCTCGATCGCGAATGGTTTTCGGCGCGGGGGATTCCACGCCACCCCATACGGTTTCGATCCCCGCAACGATGATTGCACCGACGAGCACCAGCACAATTGGGCCCTCCTCGGTGGAGAAATAGCACACCAGGCGTTCGTTGCGTGCAAACAAGTTGTTCACACCGTTGGTGGTGGATTGATTGACTGCAAATAAGTCCCCCGGAACATAGCGGGTCCACTGTAGCTGCCCAGCGATCGGCATGTGAATGCGATGGTAGTCTCGCGGAGATAGATAGACGGTCGCGAAGCTGCCGTCGGCAAAAGTGGCTGCTTCTTCCTCAGTGCCGGCGAGAAGTGACTGAACGTTGAACCAGCGGCCTTTCGCCTGAATCATCGCGCCCGATTCGATGTTGCCTCGCTGGCTGAGCGCTCCATCAGCGGGGCTTACCCAGCGGGATGTCGCCAGAGGACGCGCGTCAGCTTCCAAAGCCCGGGTAAAAAAATGGTTAAAGTGATCAAAGGCAGCGGGATCTTTCACCTGTGCTTCGTCGAGACTGATGCCATAGCTCCACATAAAAATCTTGATCAGCAGTGTCTTCAACCAGGCGGGATATTGCATAAAGGCCAAAACGCCAATTGCTCTGGAGATCAGGTGTTGTGGTAAGAGCGCCTGTAAGGCAGTGAAAAGTGTCATGAATTGCGTCGTTGCCAAAGAAGTTTGTCTGGTAGTGTAATGGCTGGAGCGCGCTTTGTGGTCAATGGTCTAGAGGGAGCGGTTGGGCGCTAATGCCATCCAATGACAAAGATGACGGGGACCCAACAGAAGAGGACCGGGGTCTGGAGATGGGTGATGGAATCTAACGGAGTCTTTTCAAATGCGGTGCGATGGCTCTGTGTGGCTATCGTTTTCGGGGCAGGCAGTGCCCATGCCAATGCCGCCACCAATCAGGCATTGTCAGCAGAACGCCCAAGCCTTGAGCACCAAGAGCTTATTGTTGAATCCTTTGGGCCCTCCAGCCAAGCGCCTTTATTGCAGCTCGCTCAGGCCGGCGAAGAGTCTGGCTCTGAGGCATCAGGGATAGCCGACACCAGTGTTCCCGGGACTGACTCTGATGAGGGACAGGTAGCGGGTGACGTTGACGTTCCCCCAGATGGACAGACAGTAAGTCAACAGGAGGAAGAAGGAGAGACATGGCTGGACTCGGGGCACGGCTACGTGACAGCAAAAGCAGACGATTTAACGCGCTGGTTTGATAGTTATTTTGGCAGTACCGAGGCGGATCAGAATGTCGCTTCTTCTCGTCTAAGGGTTCGGGTGACGGCGGAAGAAGATGAGCGTGAGGGCACTAATTTCAGGGTTTCGTTAGGGGGTAAGGTAAACCTGCCTCAGATTTCCAAGCGGCTCGACCTCGTGTTCAGGGGGGATGACCCCGCCGATGATATTAATGGTCAAGAGGACCTGTCACAGTCTCCGGTGGCCCTGCAGCTGCAGGTCGGTAAGCGCGAGGAAACACGCCATCGGTTTGACCTAACGCTGGGTGTCGGCTCTGGTGGACCCAAGCCGGGAGCACGCTATCGGTACGCGATTGACTTCAACGACAGGAACAGCCTGCAATTTACCGAGCGGGTACAGTATGAGTTCGACGACGGTGTGATCAGCACTTCTCGTCTGGTACTAGACCATCAGTTGGCCAACGACGCCTTGCTACGGAGCTACAGTCGTGTGCTTTGGGGAGAGGCTACCGACGGCGTTGAGGCCAGCTCGTCGCTGCAGTGGATCAAGTTTTGGCAACGGCGGCCGCCAACTTCACGCGGCACAGACGAGAGAGGCCTGATGGTTTACGGCGAAGTGTCCGGGCAAACGGAGCCCTATGAGTATGTATCCAATTATCGGGTGGGGTTTCGTTATCGCCGGCAAACTTATCGAAGGTATTTGTTCCTCGAATTTGAACCCAGTTATAACTGGCGGGTTGACGAGCCCTATGACGAGCGGGCCAGGGCATGGAGGATCGAGCTGCGCTTCGAGTTTTTGCTCTTCGATGACCTCCGCCGGGACAAAGGCTGATTCTGTCGTTACCGCGATATTTGTGGCTACGGCGCCTGTTGTTCGGTGATCAGCCTGAAACTGTCAAATCGCTCCCGGCGGATCATCCCTCCATCCAATGCTTTCAAAATCGCACAGTCGGTCTCGTGCTCGTGACGGCAATCCCGGAAGCGGCACTGACCCAAAAATGGTCTGAATTCAATGAAAGCGTTGGCGATTTCTGCCGCGGGCAGGTGGGCGAGCTGAAACTCGCGTATACCCGGGCTGTCGATCAGCTTTGCCCCATTGGGCAGGTGGTACAGCTCCGCAGTGGTGGTTGTGTGACGGCCCTTGTCCGCGCCCAACGATAGTGCACCGACGCGGATATCCTCGCTTCGGCTGTCTGCGGATGGCAGTAGGCGTTTCACCAGTGACGACTTTCCGACCCCCGACTGCCCTACAAGGACAGCAGTTTGTTCGGCCATAAGCGGGTGGAGTTGGCGCGCGTCGGGATCGGACTCTCTATCGGTGTGAGTGACCGAGTACCCAAGGTTTTCATAGGTCTTTGCGATCTGCCCAAGTGCCTCTCTTTCAGTGTCCAAATCCCCCTTGTTCACCACCAGCACGGGTCGAATGCCCGCGTGTTCTGCGGCCACCAAATAGCGATCAATTAAATTGGTATGAGGCGGAGGGACCACGGCGATAACGATCAGCATCACGTCCACGTTAGCGGCGATGGGCTTTAGATCGCCGCGGGGGTTGACTCGGGTGAGCACCGTGTGGCGCGCCTCAACGGCCGCTATTACACCTTCGTGTTCGCTGGTTTGCCAGACAACTCGATCTCCGGCCACCACATTATCAATGTGCGGCCGGATAAAGCACTGCCGGTGCTCGCCGGAAAGGCTGTCCTCAACAAGCGCTCGTTGGCCGTAGCGGGCGATGACGAGCCCTCCATTCAGTTCGCCGGAGAGGTCGCCGGTATTTTCGAGCCGCCTCTCCTGGGCGGCGGAAATTCGCCGCGACTGCTGCTGACTGATTCGTCTTTTTGCCATCGCTCCAGTGTACTCCGCTCCGACAATCGATGGGTGATTTCTGTGACTCAGGCTTTGGTAGACTGCAGGCCACGGCGAGGAGAAGCGAATGGTAGATGAGCGCAACTTGATCTGGGTTGATATGGAAATGACCGGACTGATCCCTGAGCAGCATCGCGTTATTGAGATCGCGACGATTGTGACCGATGGTGACCTGAATGAACTGGCGCAAGGACCAGTCATCGCGATCCATCAGGCGGACGCGGCGCTCGACATTATGGATGAATGGAATACCACTCATCATAACGCGTCGGGGTTGGTCTCCCGGGTCCGAGAGAGTCGGGTTGACGAAGCCGAGGCTGCACGCCAGACACTCGACTTTCTCGCCGACTGGGTGCCCGCGGGCGTGTCTCCCATGTGTGGCAACTCGATTTGTCAGGATCGGCGATTCATGGCTCGGCACTTGCCGACCCTTGAGGCTTATTTCCACTATCGGAATCTTGACGTTTCAACACTGAAAATACTTGCTCAACGCTGGCGACCAGACCTGCCTGGCTTGAACAAAAAAACCGCGCACCTGGCGCTCGATGACATCAAGGAGTCAATCGAGGAGCTTCGCTACTATCGCGAGTACTTTTTACGCACCACCGCCCAGACTTGACTGCTGTTGGTCAAGGGCCCATGCAACGTGCTCGCGAACCAGCGCTGAAGGATCGTCATGCCGAGCCTTCAGGGCCGCGATAGCGCTCGCGCTGTCTTCGGAATTACCGAGAGCGATAGCAATATTGCGTAACCATCGCTCATAGCCGATACGGCGAATTGGTGATCCTTCGGTTCGCTGGTCGAAGTCCTCTGAGGTCCAGGCGAAAAGGTCGACGAGGGTGCTGTTATCGAGATCATGCCTCGGGGCAAAGTCGGTCTCTCTACTGAGCTGGGCGAATTTGTTCCAAGGACAAACCAGCTGGCAGTCATCGCAACCGTAAATCCGGTTGCCCATCAGAGGTCTGAGTTCCGGGTCGATGCTTCCCTTGTGTTCGATGGTGAGATAGGAAATACAGCGCCGGGCATCGAGAACGAAGGGGGCGACAAAGGCATTGGTAGGGCAGACCTCGAGGCAGGCTGAGCAGCTCCCACAGTGCTTTTCCGTCTTTGGGGCATCTGTGGGGAAGGGAAGGTCAGTGTAAATCTCGCCGAGGAAAAACCACGAACCGGCCTTTTCATTGATAAGCATGGTGTTTTTGGCGATCCAGCCCAGTCCGCCGTTCTCGGCAAGGGCCCGTTCCAGAACCGGGGCACTGTCGACAAAGGCCCGATACTGACCGCCAGCAAGTTCCCTTTCAATCCGCTTGGCCAAGTCAGCGAGCCTACGCCTGACAAGCTTGTGGTAATCCCTACCCAGTGCATAGCGTGACACATAGCCACGCGTTGAATCCCGGAGGACGGCGTCGGGGTCTGAGGACGCTGGGTAGTAGTCCATGCGCAGGGTCAATACGCTACAGGTTCCGGGGATAAGCTCCTCGGGTCGCGAGCGAGCCGTGCCATGACGGGCCATATACTCCATTTCGCCGTGATAGCCAGCGTCGAGCCATTTTTGCAGGTAGCTCTCGTGTTGGCTCAGATCGATCCCGGTTACGCCAAGCTGCTGGAAGCCAAGTTCTTCTGCCCAGCCCTGAAGGGTATCTCTCAGGGCAGCGAGGTCGCGGTCTTGGATGGAATCTGAACGTGCCATGAGGCCATTGTGACAGACTCGCGTGCCGAGTTCTTACAGGCATTATCTGTCAGCGAGTCACCCGCGCGTTTCGAGAGGAGGTCAACAAAATGGGAGGGGCGTGCGGGTTAAAATCGGCGCGCTGATCTGACTCGCCCGCCTTCAGTCGAGGTAAACTAGATTCATGGAGCCCGACACTGACTTTACACAGACCCGGTATCTGTCCAACGAGGAGGCAACCCTCACATTAGGGGCGGAGATGTCGGGAGTGCTGGAAAAACCGGCACTGGTGTTTCTGGAGGGGGACCTCGGTGCCGGTAAAACAACCCTGAGCCGCGGTTTGCTGCGAGGTCTCGGCCACGAGGGTGGTGTGAAAAGCCCGACTTACACACTGGTGGAGCCTTACGCCCTCGATGGGGTGACCGTATTTCATTTTGATCTCTATCGCCTCTCGGATGGGGCCGAGCTAGCGTATCTCGGCCTGGATGATTACTTTGCTACACCGTCAATCTTGTTGGTTGAGTGGCCCGAGCGGGGGGCGGGTTGGCTGGGGAGACCCGACTGGCGGGTGACCCTGTCACCTGACGGCGAAGGTCGGCAGGTGACTCTGAGGGCGATGAGCTCGCGAGGGCTTGACTGGCTTAATCGATTAGAGCAGCGGTCTAATCGTGACGGTTGAGCACCGGCTGGCCCGAAAGGTGGCGAGCAAGAGTGGCGTCGCGTCGACAGTCACTTGCGGGATGGTGCGTCAGACCGCAACATAGTCCGGCATACCATCGGTTTCGACGAGGGATACATATTGCAGGCCTCAACAATCACTGTTGGTAACGTGATAGCAATAGTGTTGCTTGGTCTGGTTGCCCTCGTCCCGCCGCCATCTCTGGCGACTGAGGTCATTGATGTGCGGTTGTGGCGGGCACCTGACCATACCCGGGTGGTATTTGATCTCTCTGACGCTATCAAACACTCAATTATACAGCTCGATAACCCGACACGTGTTGTTGTGGATATCAACGACGTTCGATTGAGAGGCGCACTCAGCGACCTGCCACTGGAAAATACGCCGATAGAACGGGTGAGGTCGGGAATCCGAAAGGGCAACGACCTTCGCATTGTGTTTGATCTGCGTGCCAAGGTGACGCCGAAAAGTTTTGCTCTTGATCCCAACGAGCGAACTGGTCATCGACTGGTGCTCGATCTTTTTGATGATGCCCCCACGAAGACTGAACAGCCTGAGATCCAGGCGGGCCTGACGCCTGCGACAAAAAGCGTGGAGGAATTAGACGACAGGCGAGACATTATCGTTGCTATCGATGCCGGTCATGGTGGCGAGGATCCGGGAGCCTCGGGCCCGAAGAAGCTGCGTGAGAAGGATGTGGTTCTCAATATCGCGCGCAAGCTGCATACCCGTCTCGCCAAGACGCCCGGCTTCAAGCCCGTCATGATTCGTGATGGAGATTATTATGTGAGTCTTCGTGGCCGCCGGGATTTGGCACGTAAGACCCAGGCCGATCTTTTTGTGTCGATTCACGCCGATGCCTTCAATCAGGCATCGGCCAATGGCGCCTCGGTCTACGTGCTATCGACCCGAGGGGCTACGTCAACGGCGGCGCAGTATCTGGCAGACCGCGAAAACGCGGCGGACCTGGTGGGTGGGGTACGACTCTCCGACAAGGATGACGTGCTGGCTGGGGTGCTGACTGACTTGTCGATGACCGCCACGCTGGATACCAGCTTAAGTCTGGGACGGGATGTGCTCCGGGAGGTCGACAAGATTGCGAAGCTGCACAAGCGTAAAGTCGAGCAAGCGGGATTTGCCGTGCTGAAGAGTCCCGATATCCCGTCGATTTTGGTTGAGACGGGGTTTATCTCTAACCCCGGTGAGGCGCAGAAGCTGGCGACCAGTGTTTATCAGGACAAAATGGCACGGGCAATACAGGTGGGCATAGAGGACTGGTTCATGACCCATCCCCCCGCGGGAACCCTGTTGGCCTGGCAGCGGAGTCAGCGTACCCGCGAATATGTCATCGTAAGTGGTGATACCCTGTCGGAAATAGCAGAGCGCCATAGAGTGAGTGTAAGTTCCTTAAAGTCTAGCAATGGGCTCAAAAGCAATACGATCCGGGTCGGTCAAAAACTGATCATTCCAGACGCCTGATGCCAGTCAACAGAATCAAATCCCTGGATGCCAGACTGGCCAATCAAATTGCGGCCGGTGAGGTGGTTGAACGCCCCGCGTCGGTGGTTAAAGAGGCACTTGAAAACAGCATTGACGCTGGCGCTACCCGCATCGAGATCGATATTGATGCCGGCGGTTCAAAGCTCATTCGTATTCGCGACAACGGTGCGGGTATTCAGTCTGATGACCTCAGTCTTGCTCTTGCACGCCACGCCACGTCTAAAATCGTGTCGATTGATGATCTCGAGGCGGTTGCGACGCTCGGTTTTAGAGGAGAGGCTCTGGCGTCAATCGCGTCAGTGGCTCGCCTGTCGCTGACATCAAATAGCGACACCAATCCAAGTGACGGGATGTCTGCCACCAGCGAGGGGCGAGACATGACGGTCTCCCTGAAACCGGCACCCCATCCCAGGGGCACGTCCCTAGAGGTGCGTGATCTTTTCTACAACACCCCCGCACGGCGCAAGTTTTTACGGACCGAAAAAACCGAATTCGGGCATATCGAAGAGGTCGTCAAACGACAGGCGCTGTCTCGGCCCGATATCGCTTTTCAGCTTCGCCACAACGGTCGGTCAATTCTGAATCTGGTGGCCTGCCCCGAGGGGCAAAGCGTCGCCCATCGGGTGGTCGGCGTGTGCGGCCATCCCTTTATGGAGCAAGCGGTATCGGTGGAGCGTGTCGCCGGAGACCTGGCACTTCGAGGCTGGGTCGGATTACCGACCTTTTCTCGCAGTCAGACTGACCTCCAGTATTTCTTCGTCAATGGCCGCGTCATCCGCGACAAGCTCGTCGCGCATGCCATTAAGCAGGCCTACAGGGATGTTCTTTTTCATGGACGACATCCGGCCTTTGTTCTGTTTCTGGATCTCGATCCGGCGCGGGTGGATGTCAATGTTCATCCAACAAAACACGAGGTCAGATTTCGGGACGGGCGAGAAATCCACGGATTTATTTTTAGCACGCTTAATCGTGCCCTGGCAGATGTGAGACCTGAGACGCCGGATAACGGTGCAACGGCAATGTCCGGTATGACTTCTGAAACGGAAACGGCACCTTGGCAGCCCTCACTTTCGATGGCGGCGGGTGCGGCCAGGGGTGATACAAGTCAGGACTTGGGTGCTCAGACTGCTGCTCTTCAGAAACTTTACGCGACCAACGCAGCAGCTGTTTCACACAGCATGGATCGAGGTGCTTTCGGGCCGGGGAGCGACAGCGGAGCCGGCGAGCTGGGTGTCGCAGAAGGGGCTGAGCCTAGCGGTGATATTCCTCCTTTGGGCTTTGCTTTGGCTCAGGTACACGGTGTTTTTATTCTCGCCCAGAATGTTGCGGGCATGGTGCTGGTTGATATGCACGCGGCCCACGAGCGCATCACCTACGAGCGGCTCAAGCAAATGCGTGATGAAACAGGAATCCGTCGCCAGCCCTTGCTTGTGCCCCAGACGATTGCGGTTTCCAGCAAGGAGGTTGCGATCGCACTCGAATTGCAGGGTTCGTTACTTGAACTGGGTCTGGTCGTCGATGCGGCAGGCGAGGAACAGCTGGTGATTCGGGAGATTCCCATCGCTCTCGCTGGTGGCGACGTGGAAACACTGGCCCGTGATGTGTTGTCAGATCTCCTGACCTTTGGCAGTTCGGACCGCCTCACGGCCCACATGGACGAGATCTTGTCCAAGATGGCCTGCCATGGATCGGTCCGGGCAAATCGTCGACTCACCCTGCCCGAGATGAATGCTCTGCTTAGGGCGATGGAGGTTACCGAGCGATCGGGGCAATGCAATCATGGTCGCCCCACCTGGGTGCAGTTGACCATGGCAGAACTCGATAAGCTGTTTCTTCGGGGTCAGTAGATGATCAATCTTCCGCTGTTGTGTGTGATGGGCCCGACAGCGGCTGGCAAGACCGCGTTCGCAATAGAGCTTGCCGAGAGTTTGGGAGGCGAGCTGATCTCCGTAGACTCAGCTCTGGTCTATCGGGGCTTAGCCATCGGTGCTGCGCAACCTGATTATCCCCATCACCTCATTGACATTCGAGATCCTTCGGAGCCTTACAGCGCCGCTGATTTTGCCCGTGATGCGGCAGAGGCAATTGCAGACATTAGAGCCCGTGGCCGGTTACCCATTCTGGTTGGCGGAACTCTGCTGTACTTTCGGGCCTTGCTTCAGGGGTTTGACGCTATTCCAGCGACCCGGCCCGAGGTGCGAGTCGATATAGAAGAGGAGGCGGCGCGATCGGGTTGGCCCGCGCTCCATGCGAAGCTAGCCGAGGTGGATCCGGTGCTGGCGGCCCGGCTCCATCCGAACCACAGTCAGCGCATAGGTCGCGGTCTGGAAGTGTGGAGAATGACGGGTAGGCCCCTCAGTAGTTGGCAGGAAGGCAACTTGTCTCCGGCGGTAGATGGCGAGGCCATTCCATTGGTTATTGCGCCTCGCTCTAGGGAGGAGCTTCACGGGCGGATAGCACGTCGGTTTGATGACATGCTCTCCGAGGGGTTTCTCGAGGAAGTCGAGGCGCTTTACCGGCGCGGAGACCTGACGCCCGACTTGCCGGCGATTCGGGCGGTGGGTTATCGGCAAATGTGGCGGTACGTCGCAGGCGAAACAAATTTAGAGACCGCTCGAGAGGCGGGTATTGCAGCGACGCGGCAACTGGCAAAGCGACAGCTCACGGGTCTGAGGCGCTGGCCTGACGCACTCTGGTTGTTAACCGGTCCGGACCTGCAGTTATCAGAAGTCAAAACAGCCTCTGAGGGGCGGTTGCTTGCACTTGCACGCACTATCGATACAACCCTAATCAAAGGGGAACAGGTTTTTTCGCGACCAAGCCATAGCTTTTCGCGTCAAATTGGCGAAATTTTGCGGAACTTAGTCGCCAACGGTAACAACTAACATTAAACTAGCGGGCCGTCAGTGGTTTGGCGGAGCGGTTTTTGTCGCCTCGTTTTTTGCGACGTTTGTTACCAGTAACAAGGAGTTGTCATGTCAAAAGGGCAAACATTACAAGACCCTTACCTGAACGCGCTGCGGAAAGAGCGTGTCCCGGTCTCTATTTATCTCGTCAACGGCATCAAGCTACAGGGCCAGATCGAGTCATTCGATCAATTTGTAGTTTTGCTGAAGAACACGGTGTCACAAATGGTTTACAAGCACGCCATTTCCACCGTCGTCCCATCGCGCAACGTGCGCATACCGATGCCATCGGAAGACGAGGGCGTCGCTGAAAGCGAGTAATTCCTCACCAACACAGCTGTTTGAACGGCACGAGGGGGGTGAGCGAACCCTCCTGGTGCAGTTGCGGCTGGACGATGGGCAGCCACCCTTGGATACGCGGGAGTTCGAGGAGCTGGTGATTTCCGCAGGCGGAGAACCCGTGGGTTTTGTGACCGGTCATCGACGCTCACCCGCAGCCAAATTTTTTGTGGGAGAGGGAAAGCTCGATGAAATTCGGGCCGCCAAAGAGGCCTCCGAGGCGGATTTGGTGGTGTTTAATCACCCTTTATCCCCAAGCCAGGAGCGCAACCTGGAGCAGGCCCTGTGTTGTCGCGTGATTGCGCGCACTGGCTTGATTCTCGATATTTTTGCTCAGCGAGCGCGGACCCATGAGGGCAAGCTGCAGGTAGAGCTGGCGCAGCTGCAACATATGAGCACGCGGTTGGTTCGTGGCTGGACTCACCTTGAGCGTCAGAAAGGCGGGATTGGTCTGCGTGGTCCCGGCGAAACCCAGTTGGAGACCGACCGACGGCTGCTTCGTGCCCGAATTCGATCGATTGAGACGCGGCTGGACAAGGTGCGTGCCCAGCGGGCCCAAAGTCGCCGGGCCCGGGAGCGCGCAGAGATTCCCCTGGTATCCATTGTTGGTTACACCAACGCGGGCAAATCGACTCTGTTCAATCAGGTGACGGCCGCCACGGTCTATGCCGCGGATCAGTTGTTTGCCACGCTTGATCCCACCCTCAGACGGCTGGATATCGATCACCTGGGTCAAATTGTGTTGGCCGACACCGTAGGCTTTATTTCCCATCTTCCCCACGCTCTGGTGGATGCCTTCAAGGCAACCCTCGAAGAGACGCTCAATGCGGACTTGCTCTTGCATGTCATTGATGTGGCGGCGGAGGATCGGGATACGTTAATCGGTGAGGTAGAGAATGTGCTCGATGAAATTGGTGCCAGCGACCTGCCTCAGCTGCGGGTGTTTAATAAAGTCGACCTGCTAGAGCAGCCCCCGCGACTGTTGCGAGATGAACAAGGCGTCCCGCAGGCGGTTTACCTGTCAGCCAGGGATGCCGCGGGTCTGGATCTATTGGAGCAGGCGCTGCGGGAGCGCCTGCAAAGCAGTATCTTCGAGGGAGACATTGAGCTTGCACCCGCACAGGGGAGGTTGCGGGCAGCGCTTTTTGCGATCGGGGCGGTCACTGCTGAGGCCTTTACCGATAGCGGTGGCTGCGTTTTATCCATTCGGTTACCAGAAAAAGAATGGCAACGCTTGCAACATCAACACTGAGACCCCATCTCGTTAGGCGGCGGGACGCAATTTTGCTAGACTCTCCTCATCAACTCATAAGGAATCTCTGATGTCTTGGAATGAACCCGGGGGCGGCAACAACGGGCCCCGCGATCCATGGGGTGGTAACAATCAGGGACCCCCTGATCTCGATGAAGCCCTGAAAAAACTTCAACAGCGCCTGGGCGGATTCTTTGGCGGCCGCGGCACTGGAGGTGGCGGTAGTGCTGGCGCTGGCGGCGGTTTGTCCGGGGCGTTACTGGGCGTCGTTGCGGCAGGCGCGATTACCGTGTGGGCGCTGATGGGCTTTTATCAGCTGGATGAGCAGGAGCGGGCGATCGTGCTCCGCTTCGGCGAATATCAGGGCACCATGCAGCCCGGTTTGCAGTGGAATCCACCTTTGATTGACGAGGTCATCAAGGTGAATACCACCAAAATCCGGGCGGCGCAGGTTCGAGAGGTAATGCTCACTCAGGACGAGAATATCGTCGAAGTGACCATGTCCCTCCAGTATTTTATCGAAAATCCAGAGAAGTTCGTGCTCGAGGTTCGTGATCCCGAGGTTTCGTTACAGCACGCGGCGCAAAGCGCATTGCGACACGTGGTCGGTGATAGCACGATGGATCTTGTGCTGACTGAAGGGCGAGCGGCGCTGGCAATCGACGTGAGAGATCGTCTGCAGGGATATCTCGATTCCTACGGCACGGGCATTCGCCTCAACAAAATCAATATTGATGAGTCCAAGCCCCCGGCTCAGGTGCAGGGCGCGTTCGATGACGTGATCAAGGCCCGTGAGGACGAGGAGCGAGTCAAAAACGAAGCTCAATCCTACGCTAACGGCATCGTGCCCGAGGCTCGGGGCCGCGCCCAGCGCGCGCTTGAAGAGGCGACCGCTTACCGACAGCAGGTCACTGCTCAGGCGGAAGGTGAGGCTTCGCGGTTTAGTCAGCTATTGGAGGAATATGCCAAAGCCCCTGACGTTACTCGTGAACGGCTTTATCTTGATGCCATGCAGGACGTGATGTCGAGCACGGGCAAGGTGCTGGTCGATGTGGAGGGAGGCAACAACATGATGTACCTTCCCCTCGATAAGCTGGCGCCCTCGAAGGCAGGCACCGCTGCCTCGGGTAGCTCGCGCTCCGGCCTGAGCGAACGCGATCTCAGAGATATCACCGAGCGTCTGAAGCAGGAGCTTCGGCGAGACATTGAAGTGAACGACACACGCCGAGGAGGTCGCTAATGAATCCGAAGCAGATGTGGGCAGGGTTGCTTACCGCGCTGGTGGTAGTTTTGCTGTCGAACTCATTGTATGTCGTCAAGGAGACCGAGCGCGGCGTGCTACTCAAGTTTGGTGAAGTGGTAAACCCGGATCTAAAGCCCGGGCTTCACGTCAAGGTGCCGTTCGTCAACAACGTGCGAATCTTTGACGGTCGAATTCTGACCGTTGATGCCAACGCCGAGCGCTTCTTTACGCAGGAGAAGAAAGCGCTGATCGTTGATTCCTATGCCAAGTTCCGAGTCCTTGATACCGCAAAGTACTATACCGCGACCAACGGTGAGGAGGTCCGTGCAGCGGGCTTGCTATCCCAGCGGATTAACGACGGCTTGCGTAACGAGGTGGCGGTGCGGACCGTGCAGGAAGTTGTTTCCGGTTCCCGCGATGAAGTGATGGATTCCATCACCAAACGCCTATCTGAGGTGGCAGCAACTGAGCTTGGGGTTGAGGTTATTGACGTTCGCGTGAAGAAAATCGATCTACCACCCGATGTGTCGGATTCTGTGTATCGACGGATGAACGCGGAGCGTGAGAAAGAGGCTAGGGAGCTGAGATCGCAGGGCCGGGAGCTCGCCGAGGGTATTCGCGCAGCCGCGGATCGTGAGGTAACCGTCATTGAGGCGAATGCGTTCCGGGAGGCGGAAATCATTCGCGGTGAGGGTGATGCTAAAGCGACGGGAATTTACGCTGATGCCTACAATGAGGATCCGGAGTTCTATTCTTTTATCCGAAGTCTGCGCGCCTATCAGGAAACTTTTGGTGGCGGCGACATCATGGTGATTGAGCCCGATAATCAGTTTTACCAATACCTGCGCGAACCAGAAGCGGGAACGCGTAAATAAAACTGAGCGGGCCATGACCACGAACGAGCGCTGGCTGTTACCCGACGGTATTGACGAGCTGCTGCCCGAGAGGGCCGTGGCTCTTGAAACTCTGCGGCGGCAACTGCTTGATCGTTGCATGGCCTCGGGTTATCAGTTCGTCATCCCTCCGCTGGTTGAATTTACCGATTCTCTGCTGGTGGGCTTGGGTGCCGATCTCGATCTGATGACCTGCAAGTTCGTCGATCGCCTGAGCGGACGAACTCTGGGTGTCAGGGCTGATATGACGCCCCAGGCGGCGCGGATTGACGCTCATAGTTTAGGACAACCAGGAGTAACGCGTCTCTGCTACGCAGGATCGACGCTACACAGTGCTTCGGAATCAATAACCTCGGGACGCTCGCCCATCCAGCTGGGAGCGGAGCTTTATGGCAGCGCATCCAGTGACGCCGATCTGGAAGTCATTGACCTGATGCTCACCCTGCTCGATTGCGCATCTCTGGCGAGTCACCACAAGCCAGTCACCCTTGATATTGGTCACGTTGGGATTTATGACGCCGTGATGGCCGACTCTAATTTGGATCCCACTACCGAGCGTGCCGTATTCGACGCGTTGCAGCGTAAGTCCCGACCTGATCTCGAGGGTATTCTGCGAGGCGTCGATACCGAGTTGGCCGGTCGTCTTCAGCGCCTGATGGATTTGCACGGTAGCGCGGAAACGCTTGTAATGGCGCGCGAGGTACTGTCGGATCTTCCCGAGGCTATCGACGCTCTTGATCAAATAGACGCCGTGGTCGGTCACGTCACTGCTCATCATCCCGGTGTCGCTCTTTATGTCGACCTGACCGAGCTCAGGGGCTTTCAGTATCACACCGGACTTGTTTTTGCTGCTTACGTTGCCGGTGTGGGCGACGCGATTGCAAAGGGTGGTCGCTACGACAACGTCGGTAGCGTGTTTGGTCGCGAGCGGCCAGCAACCGGATTTACCTGCGATCTTAAAGCTCTCGCAGAACAATGTGCCTCTCAGTCAGAAGCAGGCCGTGTAATATCCGTCCCTGTGAGCGGCGATGCGGCCCTCGCGGAGGCGATTGCTGCTCTGCGTGGAGAGGGGTGTGTTCTTATCAAAGCGCTAGATGGTGTACACGATCCCGGGTGCAGCGAGCAGTTGGTTCAGCAGGGAGACCAGTGGGTCTGCCAGTCACTGGTGTAGTGGAGTTTTCATGAGTAAGAACGTCGTTGTTCTGGGCACCCAGTGGGGTGATGAGGGCAAGGGGAAGATTGTTGACCTGTTGACCGAGCAAGCGACGGCGGTGGTTCGATTTCAGGGCGGGCACAATGCGGGCCACACGCTGGTCATTGATGGTGAGAAAACCGTCTTGCACGTTATCCCCTCTGGTGTCTTACGCGAGGGCGTCCAATGCCTCATTGGCAACGGCGTGGTGTTGTCTCCCGAGGCGTTACTCAAGGAAATCCATGAACTGGAAGCTCGTGCGGTACCCGTCAGGGAGCGGCTTGTGATTTCTGCGGCCTGCCCATTGATTTTGCCGTATCACGTCGCCCTTGATCAGGCGAGAGAGCGGCGACGGGGCGAGCAAAAAATAGGTACGACGGGTCGGGGTATTGGGCCCGCCTACGAAGACAAGGTTGCACGACGGGGGCTACGTTTAGGCGACCTCCGTAATCCTCGGCGATTCGAGGAAATCTTGCGGGAGGTGCTGGATTACCACAACCATGCATTGGTTCATTATTATTCAGCAACCGCACTTGATGCCAAGCAGGTGTTCGATCAGGCAATGGAGGAGGGTGAGCAGCTTCTCCCGATGATGGGGGATGTCACTGCCATTTTGCACGAGCACCGCCAGACCAATGCCCGAATCCTCTTTGAAGGAGCGCAGGGCTCCTTGCTGGATATCGATCACGGGACCTATCCCTTTGTAACCAGTTCTAACACCACAGCGGGTGGAACAGCGACTGGCTCGGGATTTGGACCGCTGTACCTCGATTATGTGCTCGGTATAACCAAGGCATATACCACTCGCGTGGGGTCTGGCCCGTTTCCAACGGAACTTTTTGATGATGTGGGTGCGCGGCTTGCGGAGCGTGGTCATGAATTTGGCGCGACTACCGGTAGACCCCGCCGCTGCGGCTGGTTCGATGCTGTAGCGCTTCGCACCGCGGTCAATATCAATTCTATTTCCGGACTCTGTCTGACCAAGCTCGATGTGCTCGATGGGCTCGAGGAGATATCGGTGTGCGTGGCCTATCAGGACGAGAACGGGAATACTGCGACAAACCCTATCGATGCGGTGGATTACGAGCACTTGCAACCAGTCTACGAAACCCTGCCCGGCTGGTCTGGGTCTACTGTAGGTCTGAAGCGTATGGATGATCTTCCCACTAATGCTCTGGCCTATATAGAGCGGTTGCAATCCCTGGTAGGTGCGCCTATCGATATCGTATCGACGGGGCCAGACCGTGAAGAAACGATCGTCCTCCGCAACCCCTTTGATTGAGTAGCGTGCTGACCCTGACTAAAATTCTTTCCCTGTTGGTTTATCCCCTCTCTCTGGGATTATTGTTTTTGCTGATCTCTCTACTTGCCGGCATGGTGGGTCGACGGGGGTTCAGCTGGCTGATGGCTCTGATGGGCTTTTTGATTATTTACCTCCCAGCCACCCTATTTGGCTCCAATGCTCTGGTAGCACCCCTTGAAGCAAGACATCCTGCGTTCTTACCCGAAGAATTACCCGACGCGGATGCTATTGTTTTGTTGGGTGGGGCAAGCAGTGGGGAATCCCGTTTTGGTCGCGGAGGGGATTTAAACAACAGCGCTGACAGACTTACCACAGCTGCCGAGTTGTACTTCGCCGGCAAAGCTCCGGTGATTCTCATTTCAGGAGGTGCTGAGCCAGAGCAAATTCCAGAGGCT
>Ga0181574_10000944_pt1 | contig 27371 bp, 20 predicted proteins | sample 101ome_24_FD_145600 | JGI IMG/M metagenome (GOLD analysis project Ga0181574, IMG submission 145600) | Coastal salt marsh microbial communities from the Groves Creek Marsh, Skidaway Island, Georgia - 101410AT metaG (spades assembly) | ecosystem: Environmental > Aquatic > Marine > Intertidal zone... | reverse complement strand
AAATTCCGAAAGGTATTTCTTTAGCAGCGTCGTAAGCTGAAGAAGCGTTGCACGCTCACCCACCGCAGTATTGAAAACTTGACCAACGGCTTGGAGGTTAGTCGTGGTGCCAGCTAAGTGATTCATCTGGATAACGTTATCAATGTAGGTGAAATCCCGAGAATTATCTCCTGTACCATTGATTGTTGGCGATTGTCCGTTGCGTAAAAGGTGTACAAATTTAGGTATAACTGCTGCATATGCCCCATCCGGCGATTGACGGCGGCCATATACGTTAAAGTATCTCAAACCGATGCATTCCAGCCCGTAATTTAATCCGAATACATGGGCATATAATTCATTTACATATTTTGTTACCGCGTAAGGTGACAAAGGCATCCCGATATTTTGTTCAACCTTCGGTAATTCTTGAGAGTCACCATAGGTAGAAGAACTTGCGGCATAAATAAACCGTTTCACTCCTGCATTTCGAGCAGCGAGTAACATGTTCAAAAAGCCCCTGATATTGACATCATTTGTGGTCTGGGGATCATTCAATGAACGCGGAACAGACCCTAAAGCGGCCTGATGAAGGACTAATTCCGAGCCTGCTACTGCCTTGGTGCAATCTTGAAAATTTCGAATATCTCCTTCAATCAACGTGAAATTCGGATGATCTTTAAAGCTTGAAAGATTTTCATGCTTCCCTGTAGCAAAGTTATCCAAACAAATAACATGATTATTGTAGTTCAATAAATCCTCACAAAGGTTGGAGCCAATAAAACCAGCACCACCGGTCACTAATACATTCGAGTTTTCTATGCGATTAGACATGGAGCGAAGATAGGAAAATTAATTAGTCAATTTGACAATTCAGACAATTATTCAATGGGAACAATTTCGAGATATACCTGCGTTTTGAGTCCTAATCAACTAATAATCTACGTGTTCCTCTGAGCCTCTTCGGTAAAACATTCGAAATTAATCCGTCCCCAAACCTCTGCGGTAAGCATTCACTTCCCAAAAAACATACTCAATTCGTCCATAAAGAAATTGTTCATTTATTCGGGAACGTCCTCATTGACCAAGTGATTAATTATCTATCCTCTCGGATTCGAAAAAGTATTCACATCAAACCCCGTAATTTCTTTGTCGCACAGGATTACCATTCGCTCAATGATGTTTCTTAGCTCACGTATATTACCGGTCCAATTGGTATTCTTTAGTGCTTCGAGTGCATCATCTGTGAATTTTTTTCTAGGAATTCCGTGTTCTGCGCAGACCATTGTTAAGAAATGATCGGCAAGCAATGGAATATCTGATTTTCGATCGTTCAGTGAGGGAACATGAATCAAAATAACGCTTAATCGGTGGAAAAGGTCTTCACGGAATTTGCCCTCTTCAATTTCTTTACGCAGATTTTTATTAGTTGCCGCAATGACGCGTGGTGACACTGAGATATTTTTTTCTCCTCCCACACGTTGAATCGTATTTTCTTGTAACGCACGCAGCACTTTAGCTTGAGCAGAAGCACTCATGTCGCCAATCTCATCAAGGAACAATGTCCCGCCTGAGGCTAATTCGAATTTTCCCTTCTTTTGCTTCACGGCTGAGGTAAACGCGCCCTTCTCGTGACCAAACAACTCGCTTTCAATCAATTCTGAAGGAATCGCGGCACAGTTTACTTCAATAAACGGCTCATCTTTTCTTCCACTGTTGTCGTGTAAGGAACGAGCTACCAACTCCTTTCCTGTACCGTTTTCGCCAGTGATCAACACACGTGCATCGCTCGGGGCGACTTTAGCAATCATTTCTTTGATCTTTACGATCTCAGGCGTTTCACCAATGATGGACGAACCCTTGAAGCGTTGAACTGTCTTTTTTAAGATTTTTGTTTCTTCAACCAGTGTTTGCTTGTCTTTCGCATTGCGAATGGTTACCAAAATTCGGTTTAAATCCAGCGGTTTTTCAATGAAATCGAATGCGCCTTTTTTAATCGCTTCAACGGCGGTTTCAATATTTCCGTGACCAGAAATCATAATGATGGGACTCTCGACTTTATCTTTTTGGAGTTCGGTCAACACCTCCATCCCATCCATTTTGGGCATTTTGATGTCACAGAAAATAATATCATATGCTTGCGCCTTGGCCTTCTGGAGCCCATCGAGCCCATCTTCTGCTTCGTCTACTTCAAAATTTTCAAACTCAAGTATTTCGCGCAATGCTCTACGAATGCTTTTCTCGTCGTCGATGATTAAAATCTTTGCCATATCCTAAACCTGTGGTGAAGGTCAAATGTAGCATTTTTTTAGAGAATTTAGCGTGGGAAATATAGAGTTTGGAGTTTAGAACTTAGAGATTAGAGTTTCGTCATTCTGAATTCTACGTTCTTAATTCTTTTTTCAGAATCCTTAATTCCCAATTGATATTCACTCATGCGTCTAGTGCGCGACGCAGGGAGCGCTAGCCGAGCATCACAATATTATAATACAAGGGCATACCGAGGGTAATATTGAACGGGAATGTAATCGCAAGTGCCATTGGGATATAAATCCCAGGATTAGCTTGCGGTGCGGCAATTTTCATCGCGGCAGGTACTGCGATATACGATGCACTGGATACGAGGATGGCTAAAATAAAACGATCGCCCGTCTCTGCTAAAAAGTATCCCGATACCCATGCGGTAAACGTTCCATTGACGAGCGGGAATAACAATGCTAAAAGGACACTCGTCCATCCTTTCTTGAAAAAATCACCCAATTTCCTTCCGCTTGAAATCCCCATGTCCAACAAGAAAATCGCTAAGAATCCCTTATTTTTATTGGCGGATTTCTTGTATCAAAATCAAGGCGTCGTACTGATTCTCGATGTCACCAATAAGAACGACGTCGTAAAAGCACTTGAAACGAACCAAATGGACTTAGTCCTGGTTTCTAAGCTTCCCCAATAAAGAGAATTGGAGCATGAAGACCTAATAGAAAATAAGCTGCACTTCGTTGGTAAGAAACCTTCTACTGCGTCCAAAAAACAATCACCCTCGAAAGTATTTAATGAGCATTCTGTAATTTATCGCGAGCAGGGGTCTGTCACTCAAATCACTATTGAAGCGTATTTGCGTACTCAAGGAATCCCTGCGTATGCCAAGCTCGAATTAACCCAGAATGAAGCCATTAAACAGGTATTACTTGCGGGACTCGGCTACTCTGTTATGCCTCAAATTGGCATTCAAAAAGAACTTGTGCAACAGCTCGAAACATCTAATTTTTTGTACTTCGAACAAATTCAATTCTGAAAGGTTGAATACCTGAAGAAGAATGTGTTTTAATCGGTATATTTGTACTCGATGATGACAGTAAAGGAAATCAAATCACCCATCGCACATGAACTCGATGAATTCGAGTTGCGTTTTCGTGAAAACATGCGTTCAAAAGTACCTTTACTCGATAAAATCACCCATTATATTGTCAAACGAAAAGGAAAGCAAATGCGCCCCATGTTTGTATTTCTTTCCGCAAAAATGCTGGGTGAGGTCAATGATGACACCTATACTTCTGCGTCTTTAGTGGAATTGCTGCATACTGCTACCTTGGTCCATGACGACGTCGTGGATGACGCCAATGAGCGACGCGGATTTTTCTCCATCAACGCACTTTGGAAGAATAAAATTGCAGTGTTAGTGGGGGATTATTTGTTGTCCAAAGTATTACTCCTAAGTATTGAGCACAAGAAATTTCGTTCGCTAGAAATTGTTGCACGTGCGGTACGTGAAATGAGTGAAGGTGAACTTCTTCAAATTGAAAAAGCCCGTAAGCTCGATATTACAGAAGACGTATATTTTGAAGTTATTCGCCAAAAAACAGCCTCACTTATTTCTACCTGTTGTGAAGCAGGGGCAATTTCGGTAGAACGCGAAGATGAAGCAGAGCGCATGCGAAAATTTGGAGATTTGGTAGGACTTGCATTTCAAATCAAAGATGACATTTTTGACTACGGAAGTCCAGGGAAGATTGGGAAACCAACAGGGATAGATATTCGTGAACAAAAAATGACCTTGCCTTTAATTTATACCTTAAACACAGCAAGCAAAGAAACTCGTAGAGAACTCATCAATATTGTCAAACGACACAACGAAAATTCTAAGAAAATTAATCGTGCAATAGAGCTCGTTATCAGTAATGGTGGAATCGAATATGCCTATGGTAGAATGATGGAGTTGAAAACTGAAGCTCTCGAATTATTAACCGATATTCCAGAATCTCCTGCAAAAACTGCCTTAATTGGGTTGGTCGAATATACCGTAAACCGAGAGAAATAATTTTTTACTGGTTTCGAGATATCCCCTCAGTTATTCCTCCACCTGGTTAAGGTAATAATTATACAATGCCTCTTGCGCACTAATGCTTTTTTCTCCCGGTGCTGGTTTCACATACTTGTTCCGCAAATCGGCATCAATTATTCGGGCCTTTACGTTATCCTTCCATTGTAGTTCAAATGCATTTCTCATTTCTGCCTTTATGTCGTCCTCCAGAATAGGGGCCGAAACCTCGATTCGTTTGTCCAGGTTTCTGGTCATCCAGTCAGCCGAAGAAATATAAAACTGTTCCGCACCGTTATTATGAAAAATAATTACCCGCGTATGCTCTAAGTATCGCCCGACAATACTAATAATTTCGATGTTTTCGCTCTGTCCTGGAATGCCTGGCACCAAACAGCACACTCCTCTTATAATTGCTCGAATATTAACCCCTGCATTACTCGCCTCATACAGTTTCGCAATCAACTTGTTGTCCACCAAGTTATTGATCTTAATGTCAATACTGGCCGGCAAACCTTTTTTGGCATTTTTAATTTCGTTGTTAATTAAGGTGCTAAATTTTCTTCGGGTATTAAATGGAGAAACCAATAGATTACGGTAAGTACCCCGTTCTATGTTGTTTTCCATCAAATTGAACACCTTTTTAACCTCCCGTGTTATTTCAGGCTTAGCCGTGAACAAGCTATAATCCGTGTAGACCTTTGCCGTGCCACCATGAAAGTTCCCAGTGCCAATGTGTGCAATGACGCACTCCTTCTTACCTGAAAAGCGTGTAACTTGGATGAGTTTCGAATGTACTTTCAACCCAGGAACACCGTAAATAATTTTAGCTCCGTGCTCACGTAACACATTGGACCAATACATGTTATTTTCCTCGTCGAAACGCGCTTGAAGCTCCACCACTACTGTTACATCTTTCCCATTCTTTACGGCATTAATGAGCGCATTAATTACTTGGGATCTTGATGCCACGCGATAAATATTAATTTTTATCGCACGTACTTTTGGGTCGATGGCTGCTTCGCGGAGAAAATCGACAAGGTGATCAAATTTTTGATAGGGATAATGCAGTAGATAATCCTTTTCTAGAATTGATTTCAAAATTGATTTAGAATTGTTAAATCCCGGATGTTGAAGCGGACTTCTTTTGGGGAATACAAACTCCTTTCTCCCCAAGTCAGGGAATTTCATCAAGTCTTTAAAGTTGTGATAGCGACCACTACTCGAAGTATGATCGATTTCCGAAATTCCAATCGCTTCCTTCAAATACTTCAGCAAATCCTTAGGCATTTCTTGGTCATAAATAAAGCGCACAGGTTCCCCTTTTTTGCGCTGTTTAATGCTTTGCTCCATTTTATCATACATGGATATCGAAATATCATCGTCTAAATTAAGCTCGGCATCCCGAGTGAACTTAAATGTATACGCCGAAATACTATCGAATTCAAAAATGCTAAAGATTTGGTCTAGAAATAACCGAATAACATCATCCAGTAGCATCACATAATCTTTATGCTCATTTTTGAAGGTCAAAAAACGTGAATGAGTCGCCGGTACTTGAATCAAAGCGTACCTCACTTTTGCCTTTTTTTCATTCACAATGCTAGTGGCCAAATAAATCTCCTTATCTTGCAACCTAGGGAAGGAATGTTTTTTATCCAGTATAATGGGTACGATATCACGTTTTAACTCTTCATGATAGTATTCCGTCAATTGGTCTTTAATGTCGGATGGAATTGTATGTTCATTGATATGATAAATTCCATGCCCTTGCATTTCTTTGAGCAATCTCTGATAGGATAAATCATATATTCTGCGTTGCTTCCTCACAGTATCTTGAATAGTACTCAACAATTCTTTTGGTGTACCTTCAAACCCGTCTATTTTTTGACCTTTCAGCGGAATTAACCGGTTTATATTGGCAACGCGCACTCGGAAAAATTCATCCATATTATTTGAATAAATTCCCAAAAAACGAAGTCGCTCCACCAAAGGAGTTGATCGGTCCAAGCTTTCTTGAAGTACCCTTTCATTGAACGACAACCAACTTAATTCACGATTCACTAATTTCTCCATCAATTCTCAAAGATAAAAGCATTCAGATTAATTGCACAACAAACAAGGGAAGCTTTGAGGCTTCCCTTTGACCTAAATTCATGTTGTTTTCATGAAAAAACTTACTTGCTACAGCTCAAATGTAAGGACTAGTTATTAAACAAATATTACCTAGAAATTATGCTAGTATTAAATCCTTCATTGTGTGTTTAGGAAACTTTCATTCCGCGCACTACCCTGTCTTTTCGTTGGTTTTTCTTCCATTGCTTCAGCTTCACCATCAAGTAAGCAGCGTCACTTCCTGAAACAGCGAAATATACGCCTCCACCATAATCGAGTTCGCCTCTTCCAGCCTTCCAATCTGCCACAAGATAAAAACGGCCAGAAGACATGTTAGGGCGCTCCGCAAACACTAATGTTCTTCCTTGACCAACTTCAAAACGAATAAACACTGCTCCGTTTTCTCCAATCTTATCAAATACGCAAGGAGTACTTGTAGGAATTACAATACGCTCCGACAATGAACTCGAGCTTACTACCAAGTCTCCCGATTCACCAGTGGTTGCAGTAGTTTCTGATTTTTCACTACGTTCCAAAATGATTGTTTTGGAGGTGTAAAACTGAACTTTCTTCAACTTGTCCTCTGTTAAATCAAATTCATCTTTAATCTTTTTGGTATATGGGACTTTAGTTGCACAACTTGCCAACACGACTAACGTTAAAAGCATTATTACATATTTCATATCAATTCATTTTAATTTTTCTAACAAAGATTGTTCCTTTTTTCTAATTAACCAACAAATTACAGCCTCTTATGTCACTGTTATCAAATCTGCCCAAAATTTTGAATTGATTTCCATGTGCTACTCCCAAATCATCAGTCGCAATAAATGCGCATGAATAGAGGTTCGCTAGATCAATAATGTTTACCCCACCTGTTTTTCCAGGAGGAACATAACTCCGAGGATCATTAATTTCGCGTATCTTAATACGCAACCAACTGGGTGTTGAAAATAATAACTCATCATTACAATAGGCTTGAGATAACATTTCAGTCATTCCATATTCCGAGCGCATTTTTGGGCCATTGAGCCCCCTGTGTAGCTCCGCATGCAATTCTTCCTTTAATAATTCTTTTCTCCGCCCTTTCATTCCTCCCGTTTCAATGACAGTTACACCGGATAAGTCTGGGCCCAGCACTGCCAGATCCATTAGTGCATATGATACTCCAAACAGCACGATTTTTTTTCCTTCATTTTTTAACTGTTGAATGCGCTGAGGGAGAGAGTTGAGTTCCTCCAGGTAAAATCCTGAGGCGGGATCCTGCGACGCGACAATCAGCTCCTTTACCATATATACCAATGAAGAGTCTCCCTGCGCCACATAATTTGGTAATAACGCCACGATTACCTGATTTGTTGGTTCACCAATGAGCTGTCGATACGCTAACTGAAAAGAACGTTCATAGACTTCCTTGAAAGCTACATGATGTTCACTGCGCGCTTGACCTGTTGTACCCGAACTCTTGAAGACCATTTCTGTTGATAGCCCGTCAATAATTACTTTAGTTGACTTGAAAAAAGAAATGGGAAGAAATGGTATATCCTCTAGGCGATTAACTTTCTTTATGCCTTGAAGTTCGCAAAAGGTTTTATACAACGCGTTATGGGCTATTTGATAGGCAAATACATTTAACGCTACCTGCTCGAAATCATCCGGAGTTTCCGAAAGCTGGAAAATTTGATCCTCCAATGCGCTATATCTGTGGATTTCCATAGGGTACAAAGATAAAAAATGAACGAATGCATTGGGAATATACGTCCATGTAGCCCGGAAAAAATAATTTATTGTTGGCTCGCATTGAACTCGCCTGCCACATTATCCCCTACAATAGCTTCGGTCACATTCATAATGTGATCTCCTACTTTCTCCAGGGAGTAAAATAAATCGCTGTAAAAAATACCACTTTTTACATTGTATTCTTGACGCTCAATATTTTCAAAGTGCTCAGTTCTGAGAAAGTCACGGAAACTATTCACTTCGTTTTCTTTATTCAAGGCCGAACTGAAGGAAACCGTTTTGTAATCAGCTTTCAAATTGTTAATCATAATAGTGAATGCCTCATCGACTAGGCCGATCATATGAATCAAGTTTTTCCGTTGTTCTGGACTAAACCAAATTTTCTCCCCTTCTTTCCTGTTTAAAGTTAAGGACATATGGTAGAATATATCTCCAATACGTTCGAGATCATTTATTATCGCAAGCATACCCCTTACTCTGCGACTCGTATCCTCACTCAACTCATTTTCTGCCGCTTTTGCCAGGTAATTAGATATTTCTACCTCTACGCGATCAGTAATCTCCTCGTATTTGGCGATTTTATCGTAATAATATTTCTTTTTCTTCTTGTCAGATTCTACCAACAACTTACTAAAAAATCCAAGCATTTTACTGGTGATCGTACCAAATTTAGCCACCTCCTTCTTCGCTTCAATAATAGAGAGTTCTGGTGTGGCCAATACACCCGCTTTGATGTAATCCAAGTGAAACACATCATCGTCCCCTTGTTTTTTAGGTACGAGTCTCACAACCCAAGCTACAATTTGATCTAAAAACCACACCGTAACAAATACGTTGATTATGTTAAATGCTGTATGAAAAAGAGCCAATCCAACTGCTCTTGAAATACCACTCGTACGGGGATTTTCTAAACCAAAGACATTTGTCACGACACCATCGATTCCAACAATAAACCAACGGAATAGAAAAACCATCCATATAGCTCCAATAATATTAAAAAGGAGATGGGCCATTGCAGCGCGCTTAGCATGCACATTGCCGGGAATAGCGGCAATATTTGAAGTAATGGTGGTACCAATATTCCCTCCCAACACCATTCCTAATCCCAATTCATAAGGAATGATAGCTCGCTCACACAACAAAATAGTAATCAATAGTGCCGCAGTACTCGATTGAACAACGATCGTAATAACTGCACCAATAATTAAAGCTAAGACAACTGACCATACACCAACACCCGACACTTCTTGGAGAAAATCGAAATGACTACTATTAGTGATTTCATCTGGAATACCAGCCTTTAACAACTCTAACGCCATGAAAAGCAAGGCCAATCCAGCGAATGTCTCTCCCCATGATTTAACACGGCCTTTATTACTAAATAAAAATGCAATCGCAATTAAAAAAAGAATGAGAGAATAGTCGCCTATCGGCGCTACAAATCCAAAAATAGCAATCAACCAACCCGTAATAGTAGTACCGATGTTTGCGCCCATAATAATTCCTACACTCTGCTTTAAGCTCAAAATACCATTATTCACAAAACTAACTACCAATACCGTGGTTGCCGAGGATGATTGCACCATGGATGTTGTTAATAATCCAGTAAAAATTCCATTCCATTTATTCGAAGTTATGTTGGTCAGTATTTGACGCAATTGACTAGATGCCGCTTTTTGAATTCCTTCACTCATGGTTGTCATACCGTGAATAAAAAGACCAAGCGCTCCGAAAAGAATGAGCAAGTGAACCACCAGGCCGGATGATACAGACCAGCTCGATTCAAAATCGAATTCAAAAATACCTAATTCCTTGGGCAGATGACCCAGCACCCCTTTTGTTTCAACTGAGTGATCCAACCAGTAAATTGCGCTGGTAAGAATGACGGCTAACAACAGAAATGTTATTCTACTTAACTTCACTACTCCAGATTATTGGAAATCATTTATGTTTATCAAACGGCGAAGTTAAACGTTGTTGGGGACATATCTACTCAGAATTAAACTTTTAATGTTTTGGTAACATTCTAGTATAAATCGCTGAAAGCCCGTTTAACCAGAATTCCGTTTTTGATAATAGCCGACAAATAAGGTTAGTAAATGTGTGCTAAATGAATTAGAGCCCAGACGGGCGTCCGGAACTCTAATTACACTTATCAACCTAACCTACTACTAATGGCACAAAGATACTGCTGTTTTTCCAATCTTGAAACTTATCTGAATTGAATTTCGGTCTCAGAAATTCGTTAAAAATAATATAATCAAGGTGTTCATCAAAAAAGGCTGTCAACCATCATCGATTTATCTGTATATTTCATCGATTTAAATGATGAATTAATCTTTTGTTAAAACTGAATTCTGAGAGCTAGATAGTTAAATTGTTTTCATAAGAATCCAATATTGTATTAAATTTGATAAGAATAAAACCAATAAGAATTTGAAGATTTCGGCATGAAGCACATATTAATCATAGATGATGAGGAGGAAATAAGGGATTTAATCACTTATAATTTAACCAAAGAAGGGTTTGAAATTTCGGTTGCTGAAAATGGAAGAGCTGGATTTGAACAATTAAAAAATCATCGCGTTGACCTCATCCTTTTGGATGTCATGATGCCTGAGATGGATGGAATTGAGTTTTGCACACAGTTACGCTTACGACCAGAATTTGATCATATCGTTGTTTGTTTTCTTACCGCACGCAATGAAGATTACAGTCAGATTGCAGGATTAGACTCTGGAGCGGATGATTACATCGCCAAACCAGTCAAGCCTAGAGTGCTGACAAGTCGTATTAAGGCATTGTTGCGACGATCAGAGGCTTTGTCTACAACGAATCAAGATTTAAACGGACTCGTAATTAATCGAGATGAATACGTTGTTACGCTCAATGGTGAAAAAGTCCATTTACCAAAGAAAGAATTTGAATTACTCGCATTGCTGGCGTCCAAACCTGGCAGCGTATTCGAAAGAGATGCCATTCTCGAAACAGTTTGGGGTTCCGACATCGTGGTGGGTGACCGCACCATTGACGTCCACATCCGAAAATTAAGAGAGAAAATCGGAGAGGATTTTATTAAGACAGTCAAAGGTGTTGGGTATAAATTTGTGATTGATTAATATCGGCGCACAAATAATAATGACTTAGGAATAAAAAGAAAAGGGGCGAAATATTTTCGCCCCTTTTCTTTTTTAGGTATGTTCTTTCAACTTTACAAGTCAAATTTGATTCCTTGTGCTAATGGCAATTCTGCCGTATAGTTAATTGTGTTGGTTTGACGACGCATATAGATTTTCCAAGCATCAGAACCAGATTCACGTCCACCTCCTGTTTCTTTTTCACCACCAAATGCTCCACCAATTTCGGCACCTGAAGTACCGATATTTACGTTTGCAATTCCACAATCAGATCCCGAATGAGATAAAAATGCTTCCGCCTCACGTAAATTATTTGTCATAATTGCCGAAGAAAGACCTTGTACAACGTCATTTTGCATAGCAATCGCATTGTGAACATCTCCAGAATATTTCATTACGTATAAAATCGGCGCAAATGTTTCATGTTGTACAATTTGGAAATGGTTCTCTACTTGTATTATTGCAGGCTTCACATAACATCCTGATTCATATCCTTCACCAGAAAGAACGCCTCCTTCTACCAATACTTTACCACCTTCCACTTTTGCTTTCTCTATTGCGTCTAAGTACATATTTACGGCATCTCCGTCAATCAGTGGGCCTACATGCATATTTTGGTCCAATGGACTACCAATGCGCAATTGACCATAAGCATTAACTATAGTTCCAACTACCTTGTCAAAAATTGATTCATGAATAATAAGTCTTCTTGTTGAAGTACAACGCTGACCAGCAGTACCTACAGCCCCAAAAACGGCACCTGGAACAACAATTTTCAAATCTGCTTCTGGAGTAATAATCATAGCGTTATTCCCACCAAGTTCTAAAAGCGATTTGCCAAGACGAGCAGCGACTGCTTGAGAAACAGATTTTCCCATTCGTGTTGATCCTGTAGCCGAAACTAAAGGAACTCTATTGTCATTCGCCATTAATTTTCCAATTTCAGCATCTCCAATCACCAAACAAGAAACTCCCTCAGGAACGTTATTCGCTTCAAATACTTTTTGAGTAATATTTTGGCAAGCAATTGCTGTTAAAGGTGTTTTTTCTGATGGCTTCCATACGCATGTATCCCCACAAATCCAAGCCAATGCCGTATTCCAGTTCCAAACTGCTACCGGGAAGTTAAATGCTGAAATTATTCCAACAACTCCTAGCGGATGATATTGCTCATACATTCTGTGCCCCGGACGCTCCGAGTGCATTGTTAATCCATGAAGTTGACGCGAAAGACCTACGGCAAAATCGCAGATATCAATCATCTCTTGAACTTCGCCAAGCCCTTCTTGCAATGATTTCCCCATTTCGTATGAAACCAATGCTCCTAAGGCATCTTTATGCTCACGCAATGCAACTGCTAATTGACGCACCACTTCACCACGAACAGGTGCTGGAACCATTCTCCATGACTTAAACGCTTCCGCCGCTTTATCTACTGTTTTATTATAATCATCCTCTGATGCAGCCTTCACTGAACCTATTAATCGTCCGTCTACCGGAGAATAAGAATCAATTTGTAATCCACCTGTTGCTGTCCAATTAGACCCAGTAGAAGCACCGTTGTTGAGTTGATTAACACCTAATTCTGCTAGAACCTGATTAATGTCAATACCTGTCATTGTTTCCGCCATTTTATTCCTTATTAATTTAAAGTACAAAGGTAATGACTAAAAATGAGAATGAAAAGAAACAAACATTACATATAAAGCATGTTAAGAATTTAACTCTACAACCCCCTTATTTAGAAAGATTCTAAAAATACCATATATGTGGTATTGTTCTACCTTCAATCGCTCCCTACATTTGTCAAAAATTCATATTCTATGAAAACTTTATATACCTTACTTATTGCATCTGCTGCATTCACAATTACAAGCTGCAAAAAAGAAGGTTGCACAGAACCATTAGCAACAAACTTCAACGAAGAAGCTAAAAAAGATGATGGATCTTGTATATATGATGAAGGATATGTAATCCCTACTACTTTTAGTTTCACAAATGGAAACGGAAATAATACTGTAGACTATTCCGGTCAAACAGAACGCCTCGATCAGTTGAGCGAAATGGTTACCTTAATGAAAAGTGGAACAACTCAAGCGATTTCAGCGCAAGCTTTAAAGGATATGTTTGCGAATACAGGAGGTAATGGAAGTGGAAACTTTTCCTTTAGTTCAACAAAACAATTAAAAGATAAATGTTTTTCATTGGATCAAACGTTGTTTGAAACATGGATGGATAGCATCGCAAAATCGAGTTTAAGTTTCGATCAGGCTGCCTCCGATGGTCAAGCGGGAGTGCTCACAACAGGGACTTCAACGTACTTATTTGACGATAAAGGAATTGAACATCTTCAATTTATTGAAAAAGGGCTAATGGGAGCAGTTTTTATGCACCAAGCCTTGAACGTATATTTTGGTCTGGGAAAAATGGAGGTAGATAATACAACCGCTGTTGACCCATCGACAGATAAATATTATACCGCTATGGAACACCATTTTGATGAAGCATTTGGTTATTTCGGAGTAGATATTGATTTCCCAACCACCACTCCCAATCGTTTTTGGGGGAAATATTGCGATGCGCAAAATGGAATTCTGAATTCGAATGCAGACATGATGAATAACTTTTTAAAAGGGCGCGCTGCTATTACGAATGATGTACTTGCTGATAGAGATGCTGCCATCCTAAACATCCGCAAGGAATGGGAAGAAATTTCTGCTTACCAAGCGATGAAATACCTTGACGATGGTCTTGCCTATTTTGGTAACGACAATGCGAAATTCCTTCACGTACTTGCTGAGGCCTATGCTTTTGCTTGGAATTTAAGGTACGCTCCTGTTGAAACACGCAGAATGTCCCCAACAGAACACGCCGATTTAATGGCCTTGTTTCCAGAGAGCTTCTGGTCATTTACCATTGCTGATATCAATGCAATTAAGGCAGTGATTGAAGCAAAATATTAATTCAAAAACCAGTAAAAATGACACGCTTAGTCCCGTTACTCCTTATTTTAGCCATTACATTGGGCTGTAATAAAGACACTGATGATCCGAAGCCGGACTTTAATAAAGCCGCATTGTTGACGAATATATCTGGAGATATTATCCTCCCTTCAATTGGCCAGTTTTCAGCTGATCTTGATAATTTAAGTACAGCTTTCAATCAATTCTCACTGGATCAAACCCAAGTCAACTTTGAAGGAGTTCAAGAAGCTATTAAAACAGCTTATTTGACGTGGCAGACTGTGAAGATTTTTGACTTTGGTCCGATTCGTACAAATGGTATCAAAAGCGCAATCGGAACATATCCGTCAGACACAGCTGTCATTGCCTCAAATATTGCTTCTGGTTCCTACAATCTATCCTCTTTGGGTAATGTCGATGCCATTGGGTTGTCTGCGCTTGACTATCTGTTTTTTAAACAAAATGCACTGAATGAGCTACAAACTAGCGCGAATTACCTGACCTACGCCGGAGACGTGGTGGCTAAAATGGTGGATGAATTCGCGGTAGTGACTAACCAGTGGGCAACCTATAAAGCAACATTTGATGCTTCAACGGGAACTTCCTCAACCTCAGCGTTTTCCGAATTTGTGAATGAATTTAACCGCGACTTTGAATTAGCCAAAAACGCAAAAATCGGAGTCCCACTTGGGAAGCAAAGTCTAGGTATACAACTTCCAGAATACATTGAAGCTCGCTATAGTGGTATTTCCCTTGATTTATTAGAAGAAAGTATCCGTGCACTTCAAAAAGTTTACAATGGTGTTGGTTTTACGACTGGAGCCGATGGACCAGGATTTGATGATTACCTAATTCATCTCGAAAAATCAAACCTAGATTCAACAATTGACATTGGCTTTAACGGAATTATCAATAAAACAAACTCTTTTACCAATACATTAGAACAAGAAATGGTGGTGAGCGTTCCGGAACTGGATGTGCTGTATAGTTTACTTCAAGGCCATGTAGTGCATATTAAAACAGACATGACCTCTTCGTTCGGAGTTCTTATTACCTATGAAGATAACGACGGTGACTAACACTTTTTCGAATAGCGTCAATAACTTTCTTTATCAGAAGGTCAGCATCGCCCCATTGATTATGTTCAGAATAATCTTTGGGGCATTGCTTCTTTTTGGTACCCTACGCTTCTTGAGCAAAGGATGGGTAGAACAATTGTATATCCTTCCAAAATATCATTTTGGCTACTTGGGCTTTGAATGGGTACAAAAGCTTCCGGGAAACTGGATGTACCTTCCTTTTATCGTGATGATTATTACTGCCTTGATGGTAATTGTTGGATACTTTTACCGAGTAGCCATTACCTCGTTCTTTCTGTGTTTTACCTATGTGGAGCTCATTGATAAGTCGTACTACCTCAATCATTATTATTTCGTAAGCTTGATGTGTTTTATTCTCATTTGGCTACCCGGACATCGCTGTTTTTCGTTGGATGTTAAACGGAAGAGCGTACCCGAGCTACACAATGTGCCCAATTGGACCATACGGATTATCCAGTTTCAACTTGGTGTGGTATATTTCTTCGCAGGCATTGCAAAACTGAATTCAGATTGGCTCATCGAGGGACAGCCATTGTGGATTTGGTTACAAGCTCACCACAACATTCCACTTGTTGGACCTTTGCTTCAAGAGAAATGGATGGCTATTGCGTTTAGCTGGGCAGGATGCCTCTATGATTTATTCATTGTTTTCTTTCTCCTTATGGCACGCACGCGAAAATTCGCTTATTTATTTGTGGTATTTTTCCACTTGGTAACCTGGTACCTCTTTCCTATTGGGGTATTTCCATGGGTTATGATTTTTTCGACACTCATCTTTTTCTCTCCCAATTTTCATGAAATCGCACTGGACCGATTACAACGATTGTTTAGAAAAGATAATTCGTTGAATACGGCCACCTCCAACAGTGCTCCTTTTCCATCTGCAAGATGGGTGAATGTGACTATCGCTCTCTATATCATCTTCCAACTTACAGTGCCCTTCCGTTACCTGCTTTATCCAGGGAGCCTTTATTGGAATGAGGAAGGGTTTCGCTTCTCTTGGCGCGTAATGCTCATGCACAAAGAAGGTCATGCCGTTTTTTACCTCAAGGACAAAAAAACAGGTCGTGAATCTGAGATTAACAATGCGAAGTTTCTGACACGTACACAAGAAGATCAAATGGCGACGCAGCCAGATATGATTTTACAGTATGTACAATTTCTCAAAGCATATCATCACGGAAAAGTGTTGCATTATGGTAATGAAAAATTCACTATCAAAGACCCAGCCATTCACGCTGAAATTTATGTCAGTTTAAACAATAGATTATCACAGAAATTCGTGGATAAGCGCCATGACCTTACTACCTTTGCGTACGATTTAAAACACCGAAAATGGCTAGAGCCATTTAACGAATGAAATACATCCTATTCATATCATTTATATTGCTTTCAGCTATAGGAGCACGCGCACAAAGCCTGCGTGGAGTATTGGTAAATCCCGAGAACGCAGCTATTCCGGGTGCAAACATAAAAAATACACGCACCTTATTTAAAACGCGGACAGACGTTAAAGGGCAATTCAGTATTTCTGCAAAAGAAAATGATACCCTTCTAATTACTTCGTTCTCCTATGATACACTGCGGTTTGTCGTGACCATTACCTCGCTAAAAGCCAACGATAAATATGTACTCAATTATTTCTCTAAAGAATTTGAGGAGATCAACATCACACAAAAACGGATGGCCTCCTTTGATGTAGGCTTTCTCCCTCCAGTAAAAGGAGTTCGTTTAAATTCGGGTACCAATGCAATTATTGAATTGGAAAATTTAAGTGGGGCTAAATCTTCGGGGAATACGCGCGAGCTCTTTGCAAAAATTCCAGGAATTAATATTTGGGAAAACGATGGTGCAGGAATACAAATGGGTATTGGTGGTCGCGGATTAAGCCCCAACCGCACTGCGAACTTTAATACGCGCCAGAATGGTTACGACATCAGTGCAGACGCACTCGGTTATCCAGAAAGTTATTATACTCCACCAATCGAAGCTCTAAAATCCATTGAGATCATTCGGGGGTCGGCCTCCCTTCAATTTGGAACACAGTTCGGTGGATTACTTAACTTCGTGATTAAAGACCCTGTTAATCATACTCCGCTAGAAGTTACTACCCGAACAACGGCAGGAGGATATGGCTATTTTGGTACATTTAATCGCCTGTCTGGAAGCGCTAACCGACTTTCCTATCAGGTCTATCACCAATACAAACGAGGAAGTGGTTACCGTGAGAACAGTGAGTTTTATCAACATCAATTATTTGGACAACTCGGATATGCCATAACTGAAAAATGGCAGGTAGGTGTTGAAATCACCAAAATGTCTTATTTAAGTCAACAAGCTGGTGGTCTTACCGACTTAATGTTTAAAGAAAATCCCAGACAAAGCATTCGTGATAGAAACTGGTTTCACGTAGATTGGAACATGCTCGCTGTGACTTCCACCACTGAAGTGGGCAGAAACGGTACCGTCGATGTTCGAGCTTTTGGCATGTTTTCTGAGCGTCAAACACTTGGTTTTTTAGGGAAAGTAACTCAAGGCGACCCCGGAGGTAGAAGAGAAATGATTGACTCCCAGTTTAAAAACAAGGGCGTAGAAGCAAGGTACCTTCAAAAATACTGTATTACGGAAATGGAAAATAAGTGGCCCCTGAAAGGAGCTTTTTTAATTGGTGCACGTTTTTACCAAGGAAAAACAGTCACCAACCAAGGAACAGCAACCGATGGAATGAGTGCTGCCTTTTCCTTCAAAAATCCTTCGGACTTGGAGAATTCGTCGTTCACTTACCCCTCGTTAAACCATGCACTCTTTGCGGAAAATATGCTCTTTCTCGGGAAAAAAGTGCGGCTCAACTTTGGAATGCGCCTTGAAAATATTTCAAGTAGCGCCAGAGGATACTACAAGCTGTACTCAATCCATCCGTTTAATTTTGACACCTTAAACGTGGCAACGATGCGGGATTCAAATACAGTTGTGCGACATGTGCCTTTATTTGGTGCCGGGGTATCCTACAAAATTGCGAAACATCATCAATTGTACACCAATTTCACGCAGAATTACCGCGCAATCAATTTCACCGATATCCGGGTCAATAATCCGAATATTGTCATCGACACGGCCATACGTGATGAGCATGGATTTACCGCTGAATTGGGTTGGAGAGGACTCCTCAAGGAGTATATGATTTATGATGTAGCAGCATTTTACATTTTCTACGGCGACAAAATTGGACTAGCACCATTGCCTGGAACAGTCGTGCGAGAACGCACCAATATTGGAGATGCCCAAAACTATGGTTTGGAGACATTTTTAGAAATCAATTGGTCCAAGGCTGTTAACGATTCAGCACAGCATCAAGTCTCTAGTTTTATCAACGCTTCTTATATCAACGCGAATTACATTAACTCCAAGGAACCCAATTTCCTCGACAAAAGAGTTGAATACGTGAGCGCTTTGATTCTCAAAACTGGATTAAAATACCATTATCGTCAGCTCATCCTTCAAGCTCAATTCAGCTATAATTCGGAACAGTTTTCGGATGCATCTAACTCTGTTGAACCTTCTGGAGATGCTATTCTTGGGGTCGTTCCTGCGTATTACGTCATCGACTTTTCAGGGCGCTACCAGTTTAAGAAAAACTTCTCTGTTGAGTTGGGCATCACGAATTTAACGAACAATCAATACTTCACCCGTAGAGCAACTGGATACCCTGGGCCTGGCATATTGCCCTCCGACGGTGTGAGTTTTTACACCACGATTCAATATCAATTCAAATTAAAAAATCGTCATTGATCTTTCAAGAAGTTGAGCTTGGTGCGTGTTTCATTGAGTTCTGCCTGCCGCAAAACAACTCTAACGATTCCTTCATCACTGGTAAGCTGGCCTTGAATAGTACCCAGGGCATTAATCACCGATGAGTCCCCTGTGTAGTCAAGACCATTGGCATCTGTTCCGACGCGATTCACCCCAATGACATAGCTCTGGTTTTCAATCGCTCGCGCTTGTAGCAATGTTTTCCAGTGCAGACTTCTGCGACTCGGCCAATTCGCCACGTACAACAACACATCATAATCAGGAACTTGGAGGTCATTAACCTTGTTCCTGCATTGCTCCGGGAAGCGCAAATCATAACATACTTGGAGCAATATTTTCCAGCCTTTATAAGTAATGATGGTGTTCTTCGTACCGGAAGAATAATGTTCATCCTCTTTAGCTAGGGTAAACAACTTTCGTTTGTCATAGGTATCCACCTCCCCGCTAGGAGTAATAAACACCATACGATTAAAGTACTTCCCGTCTTCAAAAATTATTAACGACGCAACAACCGCTGTCTCCAATCGCTTCGCTTCATGAATCAACCAGTTCATCCCTTCCCCATCCATCGATTCTGCCATTTCTTGGGTGTTCATCGTGAATCCTGTGTGAAACATCTCGGGGAAAACAAGTATATCTGTCGGCCCCAAATTTCCCAACAGCTTTTCAAAATGATGAAAATTCCGTTGTTTGTCCTCCCAAAATTGCTGGGTTTGTACCAGGGAAACAGTTAAATCTTGCATAGTTTTTCTGCTGATTTAATTAATGTATCATTGTCCTTAGCAAAGCAAAAACGGATCAATTTATCATCATGTTTGTCTTTGTTGAAAACGGAAACTGGAATTACTGCAACACCATACCTTTTGGTCAACTCGATAGAAAAGTCAACATCATTTAAATCCGATATTTCCGAATAACGCGCCACTTGAAAATATGATCCTTTGCAGTCTAACAACTCAAATTTACTTCCAGTAATCAAGTTTCGAAACAAGTCTCTTTTTTGTTTGTAAAAGCTACTTAATTCGCTCAAATCCGTTTGGGGAAGATACTTTGCCAATGCAGCTTGGGCTGCGCTGTTGACACAAAAGACATTGAATTGGTGCACTTTTTTTATTTCCGACATGATGAATTCCGGGGCGACTAAATAGCCAATTTTCCAACCCGTCACGTGGAATGTTTTTCCAAATGAAGACACCACGATCGTCTTATTTAGAAGCTTCTCACGGGAATTCGCACTAATATGCGGCGCATCAAAATGAATATACTCGTACACCTCATCCGACAGAAATAATACATGAGGATGTTTATCCAGAATTGCTTCTAACGCTTCAATATCTGTTAAACTGAGAACTGCTCCCCCTGGATTGTGAGGATTGTTTACTATGATCAGTCGTGTTTTCGCTGTTATGACATCGCTCACCTTGTTCCAATCAACGCTGAAGTCTGCATTTAAATTCACATGTATAGGTCGGCCTCCGCACAGTTCTACTGAGGGCGCATAACAATCATATGAAGGATCGAGAACCACAACTTCATCCCCCGCATGCACAACAGCTTGAATCGCCGTGAAAATCGCTTGGGTAGCTCCAGCGGTAATCAATAACTCCGAGTCAGGGTGAATTTGTCGCCCGTAATGGGTACGTATCTTTTCCGCTACCTCCACCATGAGTGGACCATAACCAGGCATCGGCATGTATTGATGGAATGATTCATCAATGACCTCATGATAAGCATTGAGTAACTCTTTATTGACAGGGAAATTCGGGAACCCTTGGGATAAGTTGATTGCATTATATTCTGCAGCCATTTTCGACATAACAGTGAAAATGGTTGTACCAACATGTGGAAGTTTAGACGTGAGTGTGTGCATACTCAAAATTACTAAAAAATGAATTCCAGCATTCGGACAGTAGAAGAATTCAGATATTTCGTCTCAATTAGCTGCACTCAACTCCCAAAAACTACCCAAAAAAAAGAGGAGAAACAACCGGTCCTCCTCTTCTTTGCGTTTTTAATAAATTATTCTGCTGCTGCTTCAGTGGCCTCTGCGCCTTCAGCACCTTCTTCAGCCTCATCGTCATCGCTATCCAGAACAGAACCACGGGCTCTTTTCACAGACACAACAACTGCATTTTGAGGGTCTAACATCGTTACTCCTGGAAGTACCACATCGCTTACACGACGAGACTGACCAATACGAATTGGCGTAATGTCGATTTCGATTTCTGACGGAAGATCTTTCGGCAATGCTTGTACCTTCAAACGACGGAATACTTGTTGTAAACGTCCACCGTTTAACACACCGCGTGAACGACCTACTAATTTCACTGGAATACCAATAGTAACTGGCTTGTTATCCACTAATTCAAGGAAGTCAACGTGTTGAACTGTATCTTTCACAGGGTGCATTTGCAACTCCTGGATAATTCCTGTCTTCTTCGTTCCATCGATTTCTAACTCGATGATAAATACGTCGGGAGATACTACGATTTTTTGGATGTCGATGTGACGCACAGAAAAATAAATCTGCTCTCCCGTTCCGTAAAGTACACAAGGTACACTTCCACTGTTACGAACAGCCTTAGCGTCCTTTTTCCCTACGTTCGCTCTTGGCGAACCGCTCAATTGTACTGTTTTCATTTGTTTATATTAAGAGATTATAAAATGTGAACTAATTGATTTATTTTCCAATAATGAATGAATCACGTCGGCAAACAAATCGGCAGTGGATAAAACACGAATTTTATCACTTTGTTGTTTCAATGGAATCGTATCTGTTACAATCAATTCCGTTAAATTTGAATTATTAATGCGTTCGTAAGCAGGTCCTGAAAGTACTGCATGCGTACAAAAAGCACGCACGCTTTTCGCACCTTTTTCCATGAACAGATCAGCTGCTTTGGTCAATGTACCAGCGGTATCACACATGTCATCCACAAGTATAACGTCTTTTCCTTCTACATCACCAATTACAGTCATTTCTGAAATTTCATTGGCTTTCTTACGTTGCTTGTGACACAAAGCTAGCCCTGTATCCAATTTTTTAGCGTATGAACCAGCCCGTTTCGCACCGCCCACATCAGGAGCAGCCATGACTGCGTCGCCTGCGTTAACTAACTTTTCAATTTCCGGAAAAAACAAGGTAGAAGCATACAGATGGTCCACTGGGAATTCAAAGAAGCCTTGAATCTGATCAGCGTGCAAATCCATTGTAATCAAACGATTTACACCAGCTGCTGCCAGCATATTGGCTACTAATTTAGCGCCAATCGCAACACGCGGCTTATCTTTTCTGTCTTGACGCGCTAAACCAAAATAAGGAATTACAGTGATGATTTTTCGGGCAGACGCACGTTTCGCAGCATCCACCATCAATAAAAGCTCTAATAAATTATCCGCTGGCGGCATCGTCGACTGTATAATGAAGACATCTTGGCCGCGAACGGTTTCTTCAAACGAAGGTTGGAACTCACCATCGCTAAATTCAGCAACAATCACATTTCCAAGGGCAATCCCAAAAGATTTTGCTACTGCCTCTCCGAGTTGTTTGGACGAACGTCCCGCGAATATTTTAGCTTCAACTGCCATTTTTATTCCCTTATTTTGGGCGACAAATGTACGGAAATAATTTTGTTTTCAACAGTATATGGTTAGAAATTACTCAAAACCTCAAATTTCCAACTCCATCCACAAATCACAGGCGAAATGACCCGATTCACCCAGACGATTCGGCAGTAACTTAAACCCAACCTTTTTATACAATTCTACCGCTTGATTAAGTTCTGGAAGCGATTCCAAATAAAGGTATGTATACCCCATCTCTCTTGCGGAATCAATGCTTTTCAACATAAGTTCTTGACCGATCCCTCTGCCTCTTACTTCTTTTCTGAGGTATAATTTTACGAGTTCTCCATAGCCGTTTGGTAAACCTGTAGTCGGATAGATTCCGCATCCGCCGAAAATGCTGCCATTCTCCTCTGCAATCCAATATGCACTTTTCTCATCACGAAACAATGCATACAAATCATCTGTAGTTGGATCTGTATATACCGTTCCGGGTTGATTTACTCCAAACTCCTCTAATGCGCCGCGGATCACTCGAGCAATTTCAGCATTATCTGCCGGTTGTATTAATCTGTATTTCACTCTTGAGAATTATTAAAGGAAGTCATTACTAATGTGCTTCCAACCAATTTTTTGCGAATTCCATTTCTACTTGCATCGGAACGTCGAGCTGAACAGCGCCTTCCATTTCCTCCTTCACCAATTGACGCATGATATCTACCTCGTCTATGTGAACGTCGAATACCAATTCATCATGCACTTGAAGTAGCATTTTCGATTTTAATCCTTCAGAATTCATTCGGTTAAATACTTTTATCATAGCCATTTTAATAATGTCAGCAGCACTTCCTTGTATGGGAGCGTTGATGGCATTACGTTCAGCAAAACCACGAACAATCGCATTGCTCGAATTGATGTCAGACAAATACCTTCTGCGCTTCATGATGGTTTCAACATATCCAAGCTCTCTTGCCTTTTTCACAGCAGAGTCCATGTAGGTTTTAATGGTTGCATATTGCTCAAAATAACTGTCGATGATTTCTTTAGCTTCGGTACGCGAAATTCCCAAATTTTGAGAAAGTCCGAAAGCCGATTGCCCATAAATAATTCCAAAGTTGACTGCCTTGGAGTTGCTTCGCTGGTTTCTTGTTACCTCGTCAATAGGCACGCCATATACTTTTGAAGCTGTAGCCGCGTGAATATCTAACCCATCTTGGAACGCAATGGTCATATTGCGATCACCACTTAAAGCAGCAATCACACGTAATTCAATTTGGGAGTAATCCGCCGCCATGAGCACATGATTTTCATCCCGTGCGATAAACGCCTTGCGAATTTCTCTACCTTTCTCCGTTCGAATTGGAATGTTTTGAATGTTGGGATTAGTAGAGCTCAAACGTCCGGTTGAAGCCACAGTTTGCATAAAATGTGTATGAAGTCGCTTATCGGTAGGATCCACCAATGTTGGCAATGGGTCGACATAAGTACTCTTTAATTTTTTTAACGAGCGGTAATCCAAAATCAACGGCACAATCTCATGGTCGTGTGCGTGATTTTGCAAAACATCCTCAGAGGTTGAATACTGACCAGTTTTTGTTTTCTTCGCTTTCTTAGAAATTTGTAGTTCTTCAAAAAGAATATCTCCTAGTTGTTTCGGGGAGTCAATATTGAATTCTGTCCCTGCCAATTCGATGATTTTCTTTTCCAGAATGGCGAGTTCTTCCTCCAATTCAATGGAAAATTTACCTAACATTTCAGTATCAATATTAATCCCCTCTTGCTCCATACATTTTAGCACTTCCACCAACGGCATTTCCATGTTATAGAAAAGTTCTTTGGTATGCTCTTTTTGAATCTCCGGAAGGAACTTTTCTTTCAGTTGCCAAGTGATGTCCGCATCTTCACAAGCATAGTTTACCACTTCCTTTGGGTCTAAATCCCGCATGGAAAGTTGATTTTTTCCTTTCTTACCAAGAAGTTCAGTAATCGAAATCGGTTGATAACCTAAATAATATTCTGATAAAAAATCCATGCCATGCTTGCCATCAGGGGACAAGATATAGTGCGCAATCATAGTGTCGAAACAAGGGCCTTTGATAGAAATCCCGTATCGATTGACGACCTGCTCATCGTATTTTAAATTATGCGCTACTTTTTCAATGGTGGAGGCTTCAAAAAATGGTTGAAACTCATTCATAACATGTTGAGCATCCTCTTGCTTTTCTGGCACGGGAACATAATAAGCTTCGCGTGCCTTAAACGAAAATGACATCCCAACGATATTTGCATGTCGCGCCTCAAGGCTATCTGTTTCAGTATCGAAGCACACCGATGACTTGTTCATCAAGATGTCCAGCAATTTTTTTCGTTCCTCTGGGGTATTCACCAAATGATAATTCGGCTTTTCCGTGGCGATTGTCTTTAGCTCACTCGTTTGTGCAGGTGCTTGTTCCTCGGTAAGACTTTGAGTACCAAACAAATCGAGTTGAGCGCTGTCGTTATTTACCGTCGTTGAAGTAATCACAATCTCTTCCCCAATCACCCGTTTTGCTAAATTCCTAAATTCCAATTTCGTAAATACCTCACGAATTTTATCTGCATCTGGTGGAATCAATTTCAAGTCCTCAGGATCAAACGGAACGTCTACATCGGTAATGATTGTTGCAAGCATTTTCGACATCAGTCCTTGCTCTGCAAAATTGATAACATTCTCTTTTTGTTTTCCTTTCAATTCTTCTGCATGTGCAATGAGGTTTTCTACAGAGCCATACTTCTGAATCAATAATTTAGACGTTTTTTCTCCTATTCCAGGAATTCCAGGGATGTTATCTACACTATCACCCCAAAGTCCAAGAATGTCAATTACCTTGAGGGGGTCATCCACTTCAAACTTTTCACACACTTCTTTTACGCCGAGGATTTCTGGTGGGTTCCCTCCACGACCGGGCTTGTACATGAAAATATTGTCTGAAACTAATTGTCCAAAATCCTTATCGGGGGTCATCATGTAAGTGGAGAACCCCTCTTTCTCAGCGACTTTAGCTAAGGTTCCAATGACATCATCCGCCTCAAAACCTTCTTTCAATAAAATGGGAATATTGAAGGCTGCAATGATTTCTTTAATCGGGTCAATCATATTTCGAATGTCTTCCGGCATCTCCTGACGGTTTGCTTTGTAGGCTGCGAAATCTTCCATTCGATTGGTTGCGCCGCCTGGAGCATCAAATACAACAGCAATGTGCGTGGGCTTTTCTTTGTTAAGAACATCAATTAAGGCATTGGTGAAGCCAAAAGCAGCAGAAGTGTTTTCCCCGCGAGAATTAACGCGAGGATTCTTCGCAAATGCAAAATAGGCTCTGTAAATCAATGCAAATGCATCCAGAAGAAATAACTTTTTATCGTGGATATCCGAAACCATACGTGAATTTTTACCAAAAATAACAACAATTCTAGAGAATGTACTTTACCCCCCTACTGTGCGGTGCAAATTTACGTTTGAAGCTTCCTTGTAGTCCATAATTTGTCACTTAACCAACGAAATGCACCGTTTAAATAAATCCCAATGCTGTTTAAGAGAGAATGTCGTATATTGCAAGGCTATCTATTAATAAAGCGAACAATTTATACTATGAAAAAAATATTATCATCGTTAATAATCGTTGGAGCTCTTTTTTCCGCAAATGCGCAGCACGCTGACGTTCATCCTTGTCATCAAGCGGAAAAAACGCATGAAATGTTGCAGTCATTGACTCCAGCACAACGACTCATTCACGAAAGTTCTGTTCAAGACCTAAATAATTTTACAGAACAGTTTATTCTTGAACATCCAGAAGTAATGTCTTCAGATGGAAATCGTGTAATTTCTTATACTATTCCAGTGGTGTTTCACATCATTCATGCTGGTGGTCCCGAAAATATTTCAGACGAACAAGTGTTGAGTTGCCTTGAAATCATGAATAGAGATTATCAGTTGTTAAACAATGACGCGAACAATGTGAACTCAAATTTTCTTCCCATCGTAGCAGATGTTGAGGTGGAATTTAAATTGGCAAAAAGAGATAACGCTGGGAACTGCACAAACGGTATAACCCGAACGTTCTCTACAGCTACTTTTGGTGGGTCTCAAAACCAACGTATCAGTGCTGTTCAAAATGCTCATGGAAACTGGCCAGGGAACAAGTATTTGAATGTTTATGTGGCTGCAGAGATAGGTGGAGCAGCTGGATACACGTATTTACCAAGTATCGGAGGAACGGGAATGAATAATGGTATTCATGTCCTTCACAACTACACAGGAAATATTGGGACCAGTACTAATTATACAAGTAGAACATTGACGCACGAAGTAGGTCACTGGTTGAACCTTCCTCACCTTTGGGGTGGAACAAATGATCCAGGTGTTGCTTCAAACTGTCAAGATGATGATGGTGTGAATGACACTCCAAACACGATTGGGTGGCAAAGTTGTAATGTAAATGGTACGTCGTGTAATTCTTTGGATAACGTAGAAAACTATATGGAATATTCATACTGTTCAAAAATGTTTACGAATGGTCAAAAGGCAAGAATGCATGCTGCATTAAACTCAAACACTGGTGGACGAAGCAATGTAGTTTCTAATAACAACTTAATCGCAACTGGTGTTAAC
>Ga0181574_10000943_pt1 | contig 27392 bp, 35 predicted proteins | sample 101ome_24_FD_145600 | JGI IMG/M metagenome (GOLD analysis project Ga0181574, IMG submission 145600) | Coastal salt marsh microbial communities from the Groves Creek Marsh, Skidaway Island, Georgia - 101410AT metaG (spades assembly) | ecosystem: Environmental > Aquatic > Marine > Intertidal zone... | reverse complement strand
TGGAGTGCTCGGACGACATGCCCTTGGACGACGCCACCGCTGCAGACAACTGCGGAGCGGTGACAATCAGCGTGGCAAGCGAGACCACACCTGGTGACGCAGAAGGCAATTACACCATGACGCGCACCTTCACGGCATCCGACGACGCTGGAAACAGCAACTCAGCCACGCAGACCATCACGGTGCAAGACACCACCGCTCCTGAATTCACATTTGTGCCGGCAGACTACACCGTGGAGTGCTCGGACGACATGCCCTTGGACGACGCCACGGCCGCAGACAACTGCGGAACGGTGACCCTCGACGTGGCGAGCGAAACCACGCCTGGTGAAGCGGCGGGCAACTACGTCATCGTTCGCACCTTCACTGCGACGGACGACGCTGGAAACAGCGCTTCAGCCACGCAGACCGTCACCGTGCAGGACACGACCCCACCCGAATTCACCTTCGTGCCAGAAAGTCAAGTCGTCGAATGCACAGAAGAGTTGAGTTTGGAGTCCCCTCAAGTCAGCGACTTGTGCAGCTCGGTTTCTCTTGCGGAGGTGACAGACACCCTCCCCGGACTCTGCGGTGATTTGGTGACTTTGGTTCGCACATTTACGGCAACGGACGAAAGTGGCAACCAATCCATCGTCACCCAAACGCTGACTCAAGTCGACACACATGGCCCAACGTTTGACTTGATTGAAGAGGTGAATTTGTCGTGTTCTCAGAACTTAAACGCCGTGCCCATCCCGACCGTGAACGACGCGTGCTCGGAGGTGCCAACGTTGATTTGGAATGACCTTGAAGTCAGCGGAGGATGTGCGCTTCCGATCTCTGCCGTGGTTCGGACTTACACGGCCATTGATGCTTGTGGCAACGTCTCCACTGCGGAGCAGATGATCCAATTGACGGACACGGTGGCGCCGGTTTGGGAATTCGTTCCGGAAGACGTGACGTTGGGCTGTTCAGAGTCTTTTGAATTCGTCCCAGCCGTTGCGTCAGACAACTGCGCCGCCCCATCTGTGACGTGGAGTGTGGACACCCTCGGAATCGTCTCCACAGGCGTGTATCAGGTTGTGTTCACCTTCCTGGCTGTCGACGATTGCGACAATGCCTCTGAGCACGAACATGTGGTCAACGTGGTGGACTCTGTGGAGCCCGTGTGGGACAATTTCCCGGCTGATCAGGTGATGAGCTGCGACGGCGATTTGGACGATTCCATGCCTTCGGCCTCGGACGCTTGCAGCGACTCCGTAAACGTCACGTTGGTCTCAGAAGAATTCTTCCCCGGCGAATGCGAAGGAAGCGGAAACTGGGTTCGAACGTTTTCCGCGACCGATTGGAATGGCAACGTGTTGACCTCCTCACAAACCGTTGCCGTTGTGGACGACGTGGCGCCGGAATTCTTCTCGATTCCCGAAGACGTGGTGATCGAATGCGACGAACCCATGCCTACCTCGATGGCCACAGCTTCGGACAATTGTTCCGAGCCTTTGGTCGAGGTGAGCGAGAGCCTCACGGACGTCATCAACGACGGTAACTACACGCTGATTCGCACCTTCACCGCGACAGATGCGTGCGGGAATGCCACGAGCGCGACCCAAACTGTGCTGGTGGTTGACACCACCGCACCGGTCATCTTGACTGAGCTCGTTGATATGGTGGTGGAATGCGACTCCGACTTCAGCCCTCTTGAGCTGCAAACCACCGATGCGTGTTCTTCGGTGGTGGAAGTCACTGTGACGGATGTGGAAACGCCAGGCGCGTGTAACGGCGAATGGACCATTCAGCGGACGTACGTGGTCACGGACGAATCCGGCAACGCAGATTCCACTGTTGTGATTTTGGACGTGGTGGACACGACGGCACCTGCTTGGACGGCAGCACCGGAAAACGTCACCGTGTCCTGCGACGCTCCTTTCCCCGCAAATCAAGCCGAAGCTGAAGATGCTTGCAGCGAGGTGACCGTGGTGCTCGTTCAAGACACCCTTTTGGGCAATTCTGAAGGAAACTACCAAGTCACCCAAACCTGGACCGCCGCAGATGCCTGCATGAACACAAGCATTTGGTCCAGAATTGTGACGGTGGTCGACACGGCTTCCCCCGTGGTGATTTACCCTCCAGACACCACCTTGGCTTGCGACCAAACCATACCGGTATGGGAGCCGCTTGCGGGAGACAATTGCGGCCCCATTGAATGGGTGTACGAGGACAGCTTGGTCAGCGGGGACTGCCCTGGCAATTTTTCCTTGATTCGTCACTTCACAGTCGTGGACGACGCAGGCAACGAAAGCCAAGGCAGTCAAGTCATTTCGGTGATCGACACCGTTGCTCCGAGTTTCAGTTACGTGCCCGACTTTGAGATTTGGGAGTGCAACGCGCCGGCTGAATTGGATTCGGCTGTGGCAAGTGACAACTGCTCGAGCGTGGAACTGATGGCCAACTTGGACACGTTGGTTGGGTTGGGAGCCAACCAATGGACGTTGCTTGTGACCTGGACAGCCACGGATGCTTGCGGCAACAGTGCTCAAGCCACTCAGGAGATTGACGTGCTCGACCAACTCGCCCCAGAAATTCAGGCTGGGCCGTTGGACACGACCCTCGACTGGGGGAACGAGTTGATGCTCGACGCTTGGCAAAGCGAATTGATGTATTCCGACAGCTGCAGTTCCATGGAAGACTTGGCGGTTGATGTGGCAGTGGACACGTTGCCCGCCGACGTAGCCTGCCTCGACCAAGTCGTGCTGACCTGGTCGGTTTCGGATTTGGCTGGGAACGAAGCCCAGTGGGTGCAACTCATCGACCTGATCGATGTGGACGCGCCGGTTTGGGATGCAGAGCCGGAGAACGAGGTGTTGGCCTGCGACGAGGTTTGGGTTCCTTTCTACCCTGGAGGAAGTGACCACAACGAGTTCTCCTTTGCAGAGGAGTTGGACACCTTGGCCGGAGCCTGCCCTGCCGAATTCACCGTAACACGAACCTTGGTGGCTGCAGACGTTTGCGGAAACGAGGCGCTCCCTTGGGTGCAAATCCTCACGGTGGTCGACACCGTGGCTCCAAGCCTTTTGGCTTGGCCTGAAAACCTGCTACTCGATGACGTCGCAGACATCCCCTCCTGCGAGCCGGACTCCATTCAGTGGGAAGACAATTGCAGCAACGTGATGTTGGAGTGCGCCACAGACACGGCAGAGATGTTCTGCCCGGGGTCCTTTTTGCTCAACCGGACATACACCGCGACGGACCTCTGTGGCAACGCCGCATCGGTGGTGCAGTCCATTTTGGTTGAAGATGTGGAAGGACCTGTGTTCGAAGATCTTCCAAATGAGGTGACCTACGCATGCGACACCACCTTGTCTCCTCCATCCATCGGAGAACTGACCATCACCGACAACCAGTCGACGACGGACGACATCTTGGCCAATGTCCTCGAGTGGGACAGCGAAGGCGATGAATGCAGCAGTTTCACCACCTTCAGATACACCGCCATGGACGGTTGTGGCAACATGACGGAGGTATTCTACACCCAAATCAGAGAAGACAACGATGCACCTGTGCTGACGACACCTCTGGAGGACCTTGAATTCACCTGCCTCAGCGAAGTGCCGTCGTTTGACAACCAAGTGTTCTTGCTCGACGTGGAGGATTGTCAATCTCCTGCAGGTGGCGGTCCAGGATACGAAGTAGGGCTGGTGGCCACCGCCGTGGATGAATTTGAAGGAGGCGACTGCACGGGTCCCGATTGTTTGCTGACGCGGACCATCACCGTGGACGACAATTGTGGGAATGTCGCGATGTTCGAACAGGTCATCGTGGTTTCCGAGCCACCTACCGTGCCTGAATTGCCCACGGGCTTCTCTCCCAACAACGACTCTTTCAACGACGTGTATCGCATCCGCAACGCAGGACCCGATTTGGGCCTGCCCCCGTGCGACTGGTTGGACAACACCACCTTCACCGTGTTTGACCGCTGGGGAAGTGTTGTGTACCTGTCCAACGACGTTTCCGTACCGTGGGATGGCTCCAACATAAGTGGACGCCCACTTCCTGTCGGGACCTACTTCGTGGTGTTCGAAGCAAACGGACAGACCTACCGTGCAACTGTGGATCTCCGTCGCTGATGTCAACTTCTTCTCTCCAATCGAAACGAATCCTCCTGAACTCAAGCGCCATGAAACGCCCATTCTCTTTCCGGTGGAAACACGCCCTGACGTCGGCGTGCTTGCTTCTTGTCAGCCTTGCTGCGTGGACCCAACAAGACGTGTTAACCGGACAATACTTGTTCAACGGAATGTTGATCAATCCCGCCTACGCAGGTGCCTCTGGCTCTTGGGAAACGATGGCCATGCAACGCCTTCAATGGGTCGAGTTTGATGGCGCACCCAACACCGGCATCGTGTCCGCACATGGCGGGCTGGCGAACGGAGAACTCGGGGTAGGTGGCATGTTGGCGTTGGATGCCATCGGGATCACTTCCACGTTCGAACTGTCAGGCAACGCAGCCTACCACCTTGACATGGGTGAAAGCGACCTGAGTTTTGGGTTGCGGGGAGGACTCTTGCAATACCGCGCGCAGCTGAGCGAAGTGGACGTCATCAATCCCGCAGACCCCGTTTACCAGGGAACGCAATTGAGCGCGTGGGTGCCGAGGTTTGGCTTTGGTGTGCTGCTCCGTCGAAAATCATGGTTTGTCGGTGCCTCTACCCCCATGCTGTTTGTGTTTGACAAAGCGCTGGACGGTGGCATCAGCCCGTACTACCGGAACCACCTGTACTTGCAGGGCGGCATGAGTCTCGAAGCCAACAGTTGGTTGAAGTTGTCTCCTTCGGCCCTGTTCCGAGCTACGCCAGACGTCCCTTCGATTTTGGATCTGAATCTCCTTGCGACTGTCTCCGATTCCTACACCCTGGGCCTTGGTTACCGAACTGGGAGCAGCTTTGTCCTTCTCACACAGTGCCGCATCAGCAACCAGTTTCGTGTCGGATACACGCGTGATTTTACGGCGTCGGACATCCGCACCTACGCCGGCGGTACGCACGAAATTGTGTTGGGTTGGGACCTCAATCCCAAAAGCAAGGTTGAGTTGCCGGTTGGCATGTAAGTCCGCATAGACTGCATTCCAACAAAAAAGGCAGGTCCCAAAGGCCTGCCTTTTTTACGTTCGAAATGACGAGTTAGCGGAACGCCACGCCGAGGTACTGCGCGTTGCTTCCAAGTTCCTCTTCAATGCGGAGCAGTTGATTGTACTTCGCAATGCGATCAGATCGGCTCGCTGACCCTGTCTTGATTTGACCCGTGTTCAAAGCCACGGCCAAGTCGGCGATTGTGGTGTCCTCAGTCTCTCCGCTGCGGTGGCTCATGACAGAGGTGTACCCGGCACGATGGGCCATGGTCACTGCATCAATGGTTTCTGACAACGTTCCGATTTGATTGACTTTGACCAAAATGGAATTGCCTACTCCCTCCTCGATGCCGCGCGAAAGACGGCGTACGTTGGTCACGAACAAATCATCGCCAACGAGTTGCACACGGTCTCCCAGCACCTCGGTCAACGATTTCCACGCGCTCCAATCGTCTTCGTCCAAGCCGTCTTCGATCGACACGATCGGATACTTGTCACACCAACCTTTCCAGAAATCGACCATTTCTGACCCGGTGCGCTGATCGCCTGTGGAAGCAAATTTGTACAACCCGCTCTCCTTGTCGTAAAACTCGGAGGCAGCCGCATCCATCGCAAGCAACACATCTTCTCCTGGTCGGTAACCTGCCTTTTCAATGGCTTTCAGCACAACCTCCACAGCCTCTTCGTTGCTTCCCAAGTTGGGCGCAAATCCCCCTTCGTCTCCCACGTTGGTGCTGTGACCTTGGCTTTTCAGGACGCTTTTCAGGTGATGAAAAATCTCGGTGCCCATGCGCAGGCCGTCCGTAAAGGTTTCGGCGCCTACCGGCATAACCATGAATTCTTGAATGTCAATTTTGTTGTCGGCATGTGAGCCTCCATTCAAAATGTTCATCATCGGCACAGGCAACGTCCTGGCATTGACGCCACCAACGTACCGGTACAAAGGCTGTCCCAGGCAATCGGCAGCAGCACGGGCCACGGCCAAACTCGCACCCAGAATGGCATTCGCCCCCAAGTTTCCTTTGTTCTCGGTTCCATCCAACTCGAGCATGGTTTCGTCAATCAACCGCTGGTCGGTGACGTCCATTCCCACAAGGGCCTCTTGAATTTCCGTGTTGACGTGAGAAACGGCGTTTTCCACCCCCTTCCCCATCCACGCTTCTCCGCCGTCGCGAAGCTCCACAGCCTCGTGTACACCAGTGGAAGCCCCGGAAGGAACTGCTGCACGACCAAAAGACCCGTCTCCGGTGCCGACCTCCACCTCCAAGGTGGGGTTGCCCCGCGAATCCAAGATCTGCCGAGCGTGAACAAAATCGATGTAACTCATCTATGTGATATTGGTGAGAAGGTTTCCCTCCTCGATTGACCGTCGGTCATTGCAAAACGGCGGTTTTCTCTCGAACAATGTTGTCGACAAATTCGTCGAAGAGGTAGCGGCTGTCGTGCGGGCCCGCCGACGCCTCTGGGTGGTATTGCACACTGAACACAGGACGGCCTTTCACACGAATCCCGGCGACCGTGTTGTCGTTCAAATGAACGTGCGTCTCTTGCACCTCCGCGCTGTTGGACAACGCGTCGCGGCTGACCACAAATCCGTGGTTTTGGGAAGTGATCTCGCATTTGCCGCTGATCAAATTCTTTACCGGGTGGTTCACGCCACGGTGCCCATTGAACATCTTCTCTGTGGTCAGTCCTTGGCTCAAAGCCAAAACCTGGTGCCCCAAGCAAATGCCAAACAGAGGCAGTCCTGAGGCCACCAACTTCCCTACCTCTTCCACAACTCCGGGCATTGAAGCTGGGTCACCTGGACCGTTGCTCAACATGATTCCCTCGGGATTCCAGGAAAGCAGGTCCGCGGCTTTGCTGTCCCAAGGAAACACTTTAACATGGCACCCACGCTCCACGAGGCAACGGACAATGCTTTGCTTCACTCCCAAATCGAGCAAAGCCACGCGATGCGCTCCCCCTTCACCCGCCTCACGCGGTTCAGTGACACTCACTTGACTTGACAATTCCATCCCTTCCATGGAAGGGACGTTGGCGAGCTGCGCCTTCAAATCCTCAATCGACGTACCGTCGCTGGAAACAACCGCATTCATCGCTCCGTTTTCCCGGATGTGTGTGACCAACGCCCGGGTATCCACATCGCGAATACCCACGACACCGTTCGCCTCCAAATCCGCTTGCAACGTCCCACTCCCGCCCGGACGGCTTGCCACCGAAGAAAAGTTTCGTGCCACAACTCCTGCCACACGAGGTCCCGAGGACTCAGTTTCCGCCTCATGAACTCCGTAATTGCCAATGTGCGACGTGGCCATGACCACAATTTGCTTGTGGTAACTGGGGTCCGTAAAAATCTCTTGGTAACCGTACATGCCTGTGTTGAAGGCGATTTCGCCAAAACTCGTGCCTCGGCCGCCAGCGGCCTTTCCATGAAACACGCTTCCGTCTGCGAGTACAAGCACTGCTGGATCTTCAGGGAGGGGGGTGTGAACCATGGCGCGAAGATAGCACGCACCTTCATCACCTCCATCCAACCACGGGCGTAACACGCTTGCATTTCGTCCACAGGATGCCAACAAAAAAGGGAAAGCGTCAGCCTTCCCTTTTTTCATGGTTGTCCGAAGTGAGTCAGTCCTTCTTCTCCTCTTCGTTGGCAGCCTCTTCTGCTGAAGCATCGTCAGCCGCAGGTGCCTCGGTCTCAGCAGCAGGTGCTTCCTCAGCAGCAGGTGCTTCCTCAGCAGCAGGCGCTTCCTCAGCAGCAGGCGCTTCCTCAGCAGCAGGCGCTTCCTCAGCAGCAGGCGCTTCCTCAGCAGCAGGCGCTTCCTCAGCAGCAGGCGCTTCCTCTTGCGTTTCCTCGACGACCACAGCCTCTTCCACGGCAGGCGCAGGGGCAGCAGGAGCTGCCGACTTGGCACCACCGCGACGTGAGCGACGGGTCTTCTTCTTCTCTTCGCGGCCGTAAATTTCGTTGAAGTCAACGAGCTCGATCAGACACATGTCCGCATTGTCACCAAGACGGTTTCCAGTACGAATGATTCGCGTGTAACCGCCCTCACGGGTGGATACCTTGGGGCCGACTTCGCGGAACAACTCGGTCACGGCGTCTTTGCTTCCAAGATAACTGAAGCAAACTCGACGGCTGTGGGTCGTGTCGTCCTTCGAACGGTTCACGAGAGGCTCCACAAACTTGCGAAGTTCCTTTGCCTTGGCAACCGTAGTGGTGATGCGCTTGTGCTCAATCAACGAGCAGGCCATGTTGGAGAGCATCGCCTTGCGGTGAGCGCTCTTGCGGCCGAGGTGGTTGAATTTCTTTCCGTGACGCATGATTACTCAGATTCGAGTTTGTACTTGCTCACATCCATGCCAAACGCAAGGTTCTTGCCTTCGACAAGCTCTTCCAATTCAGTCAGAGACTTCTTACCGAAGTTGCGGAACTTGAGCAGATCGTTCTTGTTGAAGGCGACGAGGTCGCCGAGGGAATCAATGTCAGCCGCTTTCAAACAGTTCAGCGCGCGTACGCTGAGGTCCATGTCGGCCAACTTGGTCTTCAGCAACTGGCGCATGTGCAAGCTGCTTTCGTCGAATTCTTCTTCGACGCCGCTGTCTTCCGGTTCGAGAGAAATTTTCTCATCAGAGAACAGCATAAAGTGGTGAATCAAAATCTTGGCCGCTTCCTGCAAGGCTTGCTTGGGGTGGATTGAACCGTCGCAGTCCAATTCGAGAATGAGCTTCTCGTAGTCGGTGCGTTGTTCCACGCGGAAGTTTTCGATGTCGTACTTTACGTTGCGGATGGGCGTGAAGATGCTGTCGATGGCAATGGTGCCAATCGGCGAATCTTCTCGCTTGTTTTCTTCAGCCGGAACGTATCCACGACCTTTCCCTACGGTGAGAACCAAATTCAAGGTAACGGATTCGTCCATGTTGCAGATGACCAAGTCAGGATTCATCACCTGGAACGCCGAAGTGAATTTCCCGAGATCGCCTGCCGTGAACGTGCTCTGCCCTTTCACGGAAACCGTCACTGTCTCCTGGTCCGTGTCTTCAATGTGACGCCGGAAACGAACCTGCTTGAGGTTCAAAATGATTTCCGTCACGTCTTCCACAACGCCTTTGATGGTCGAGAACTCGTGGTCCACGCCTTCAATGCGCAAGGAAGTGATTGCAAATCCTTCAAGTGAAGAGAGCAAAATGCGACGGAGCGCGTTGCCCACTGTCAATCCAAAGCCGGGCTCCAAAGGACGGAATTCGAACTTGCCGTTGTAGTCCGTCGAGTCGAGCATGACGACCTTGTCAGGCTGCTGAAAATCGAGAATAGCCATAGTCTGTTTGGGTTGAAGGATTACTTAGAGTACAATTCCACAATCAACGACTCCTTGATGTTCTCGGGAATTTGATCGCGAGAAGGAATGTTGATCATCGTGCCACTCATGGACTTGCCGTCCCAGCTCAGCCAATCGTGCTTTTGGTTGTTGTTCGCCAAAGCAGAAGTCACCACTTCGAGGGACTTGCTCTTTTCTCGCACACCAATCACATCGCCTTCACGAAGGCGGTACGACGGAATGTTCACAACAGAACCGTTGACGGTGATGTGACGGTGCGAAACCAACTGACGGGCTCCCCGGCGGGTTGGGGCGATCCCCAGGCGGTAAACGATGTTGTCCAAACGACGCTCACACAATTGGAGCAGGATTTCACCCGTGATGCCCGACTTGGCATTGGCCGCCTTAAACATGTTGGAAAATTGCTTTTCCAAGATGCCGTAGGTGTACTTCGCCTTCTGCTTTTCCGCCAATTGAACGGAGTATTCAGACTCCTTCTTGCGACGGCGAGTATTGCCGTGCTGTCCGGGGCCATAAGGACGGCGCTCGAGCGCCTTGTCTGGTCCAAAAATCGCCTCTTTAAAACGGCGAGTAATCTTCGATTTGGGTCCGCGGTAACGTGCCATAGATCTCTGTTTCTTTCAGTTCAACAACGATTAAACGCGACGACGCTTTGGAGGGCGGCACCCGTTGTGTGGAAGTGGGGTCACGTCCACAATTTCCGAAACTTCAATGCCCATGTTGTGCAGAGTCCGGATGGCGCTTTCGCGTCCTTGACCCGGGCCTTTCACATACACGCGCACCTTTTTCAAGCCAAACTCCATGGCCTCCTTTCCACAATCCTCTGCGGCACATTGAGCCGCGTAGGGAGTGTTTTTCTTGGAGCCCCGGAAGCCCATCTTGCCTGCGCTTGACCAGGAAATCACTTGACCCGTGTTGTTGGTCAGTGAAATGATGATGTTGTTGAAAGACGAGTGGATGTGGGCTTCGCCCTGAGCTTCCACTTTGACTTTCTTCTTCTTTTTGACGGATTTAGCCATCGTCGTTGAATTTGGAGGTAATCGGCCCCTCGGGACCCAAAATCTCAGACTGTCGTCTGGAGGTTATTTCTTCTTGTTCGCTACTGTCTTACGCTTGCCCTTGCGAGTGCGTGAGTTGTTCTTGGTGCGCTGTCCCCGAAGAGGCAGCCCGTTGCGGTGACGGATGCCACGCTGGCATCCGATGTCCATCAGGCGTTTGATGTCCTGGGACACTTCAGAGCGCAACTCGCCTTCCACCTTAAAGCCTGTGGCAATGGCGTTACGAATGGCGCCTACTTCGTCGTCAGACCAAGTTTCCACCTTTTTGTTCTCGTCCACACCAGCCTCCGCCAGCACCTTCGCAGCGCGGCTGCGTCCGATGCCATAGATGTAGGTCAGTGCAATAACTCCGCGCTTGTTGCGGGGGATGTCGATACCAGCAATACGTGCCATGCGATCGTGATTTACACAGTGCAGGATTAACCCTGACGCTGCTTCATTTTAGGGTTCTTCTTGTTGATGACGTAGAGACGTCCTTTCCGGCGAACGATTTTGCAATCGGCCGTACGCTTCTTAAGGGATGCGCGAGTTTTCATGTTGCTCTTTTTATTTCTTGTACCGGAACGTGATGCGACCCTTGCTCAAATCGTAAGGGCTCATCTCGACTTTCACGCGATCGCCGGGCAAAATCTTGATGTAGTACATACGCATCTTGCCAGAGATGTGGGCCATGATGGTGTGCCCATTCTCGAGCTCGACACGGAAGCGCGCATTGGAGAGCGCTTCCAAGATGGTGCCGTCTTGTGTGATCGACGTTTGTTTCGCCATTCTATATCTCAGTTCGTATTCTTCGAATTCAAAACTTCTTCAATGTCTTTGAAGCTGGAGAGAACGTCTGCTTTTCCCTGACGCACGACTACGTCGTGTTCAAAGTGGGCGCTGACGAGTCCGTCTCGTGTGACGATGGTCCAACCGTCCTCGGCCTGGCCCACCTCACGCGTTCCCAAATTGATCATGGGCTCGATGGCCAAAACCATCCCGTCCATGAGTTTGGGGCCGTTCCCGCGGCGACCGTAGTTGGGGACTTCAGGAGCCTCGTGAAGGTCCTTGCCAAGTCCGTGTCCTACCAATTCACGCACCACGCCGTAACCGAGGCTTTCGGCGTACTGCTGGCAAGCAAATCCAATGTCACCAATGCGTTTGCCCACCACAGCTTGCTCAATCGCCAGATTCAAGCATTCTTTGGTGGCTTCGAGAAGAGCGTGAATTTCTGGAGCCACCACTCCCACCTCGAAGGTGTAAGCACTGTCTCCATAAAATCCATTCATCAGGACTCCGCAATCCACCGACACGATGTCCCCTTCTTGGAGAGGCGTGTCGTTGGGAATTCCATGAACCACGGCTTCGTTCACCGACGTGCACAAAGAGTTGGGGAAACCCCCGTACCCTTTGAAACCAGGTTCGGCACCGTGATCGCGAATGAACTCTTCCGCAACCGCATCGAGATCGAGCGTGGTCACTCCCGGTTTCACCCGAGCGGCAACCTCCGCCAACGTTCTCCCAACAAGCAAAGAACTCAACCGAATGAGCTCGACCTCTTCGTCCGTTTTAATCCGGACTCGTCGACCCAAACTCATTCGAACCTTAGCCCGCGATTCCTCCCACAGGTGACTGTGGGCGTCCACGCAATTTTCCACTCTTCATCAAACCGTCGTAACGACGCGAAAGCAGGTAGCTCTCAATTTGTTGAAGGGTATCCAAAATGACCCCAACCATGATCAAGAGAGAGGTCCCTCCGAAGAAAATGGCAAAGGTTTGTGCTTTGGTCAATCCAAGTTGGAACACGATTGCAGGCAAAACTGCAATGAGTCCCAAGAACACCGCGCCTGGCAACGTGATGCGTGAAAGCACCTCGTCCAAGAACTCTGCGGTAGGGCGTCCTGGCTTCACACCGGGAACAAAACTGTTCTGACGCTTCAAGTCATCCGCCATTTGGTTGGGGTTGACTGTGATTGCAGTGTAGAAGTACGTGAACACAACAATCATCGCGAAGAAGAGCACGTTGTACCACAATCCGTTGAAATCGCTCAACGACTGCAGCACTTCGCTTCCTTGAAATGCCTCGCTTTGGGTCAAGTACAAAGGCACAAACATGATCGCTTGAGCGAAAATGATTGGCATCACACCCGAGCTGTTCACCTTCAATGGGATGAAGCTGCGCGCACCTTCCCCGGCGGGAAGCATGCCACCCGCTTGCTGCATTTTGGCCATCTGGACAGGCACTTTCCGAAGCGCCTGCACCAACGCAACGCTGGCGCCAATGACGATGAGCAAGAAGGCGAGTTCCACCAAGAAGAAGAACAACGTGGTGTCTGGGTGCACAAATTCTTGGACCAAGGCCTGAGGGAACGTGGCGATGATCCCAATCATAATCAGCAAGGAAATGCCGTTGCCGACGCCCTTGTCCGTGATGCGCTCACCGAGCCACATGATGAGCAGCGTGCTGCACGTCAAAATGGTCACGGCCGAGAACCACCAAAACGCGTTGGGGTTTTGAACCACACCAGGCACACTCACCACAGTCGATGCGAGGTATCCCGGAGCTTGAACCAACGTGATGGCGATGGTCAAGAAACGTGTCCACTGGTTGATTTTGTTGCGTCCGCTCTCTCCTTCCTTCTGCAACTTCTGAACAGCAGGCACCGCAATGCTCAGGAGCTGGATGATGATGGAGGCCGAGATGTATGGCATGATGCCCAACGCGAAGATGGACGCCCGAGTGAATGCCCCGCCCGTAAAGAGCGAGAGAATGTCACCGAGACCACCCGAACCGAGTTGGCTCATCTGATCAGCCAAGACGTCGCTGTTCACACCTGGGAGCACAATGAACGAACCCAAGCGGTACACCAAAATCAAGCCAAGCGTGACGCCGAGCTTCTGGCGCAACTCCTCGTGACGCCAAATGTCACCGAGTTTTTGGAAGAATCTCATTTGGCGTGGGGGTCAATGGTCGAGCACTTTCCGCCCGCGCCTTCGATGGCGGCAGTGGCGGATTTGCTGAACTGGTGAGCAGAAACTTCCACCCCCGCGGTCAATTCGCCACGGCCGAGGATTTTCACGAGATCGTGTTTGCTTGCCAAGCCGTTGGTCACGAGGTCTGAAGGTGCAACAGCCTTGAGGCCTGTCTTCTCCACAAGCGCTTGAATGGTGTCAAGGTTGATGCCCTTGTACTCCACGCGGTTGGGGTTCTTGAAGCCAAACTTGGGAACGCGACGCTGCAAAGGCATTTGTCCACCCTCAAATCCAATCTTGGACTTGTAGCCTGAACGAGACTTTGCGCCTTTGTGACCGCGTGTTGAAGTGCCGCCGTGTCCGGAGCCTTCACCGCGTCCAACTCGCTTGCGCTGCTTCCGAGATCCTGATGCAGGGGTAAGGTTGCTAAGATTCATGGAATGTGCTGGTTAGTGATTATTTCTTTTCCACTTTCACCAAGTGCCCCACGGCGCGCACCATTCCCATGATTTGGGGGGTGTCTTCGTGTTCCACTGGGTTGTGGAGTTTCTTCAATCCGAGAGCCTTGATGGTCTCTTTTTGGCGCTTGGTGCGGTTGATCGCGCTGCGCACTTGGGTAACAATGATTTTGCCCATGACCAAAAGGATTATCCGTTAAACACTTTGGTGACAGGGATGCCGCGCAACTGCGCAACATCTTGGGCGCTGCGCAACTCCTTCAGGGCGTTGAACGTAGCCTTCACCACGTTGTGTGGGTTGGACGACCCGAGCGATTTGGCCAACACGTCCGTGATGCCCGCACTCTCCAACACGGCACGCATGGCTCCACCGGCAATCACACCCGTACCTGGAGATGCGGGGCGAATCAAGATGTGAGCACCTGCGTACTTCATTTCCTGAGCGTGAGGGATGGTTCCGTTCACGAGTGGAACGTGAATCATGTCCTTTTTGCCGTCTTCGATGCCCTTTTGGATGGCAGTGGCGACTTCGCGGCTCTTGCCGAGCCCGTGTCCAACCTTGCCCTTTTCGTCACCGACGACGACAATGGCGCTGAAGCTGAACGTGCGACCACCCTTGGTCGTTTTGGCCACACGGTTGATGCCAACCAGGCGGTCCTTCAAATCTGGATCTCCAGTGCGCGATTGCTGCTCCCGGTTTCCACCTCGTTTTTGTTGACGTTGATTCTCTGACATCACATTAGAATTTCAAGCCGCCCTCTCGAGCTGCTTCAGCGAGTTTTTGAATGCGACCGTGGTAGAGGTAACCGTTGCGGTCAAACACCACCTGCGTGATGCCTGCGGCTTGAGCCTTCTCTGCGATGAGCTTGCCCACGGCAGCTGCCTGGTCCAACTTGGCGCCTTTGGCGTCATCTCCGAGCGAAGAGGCTGCGGCCAAAGTGCGGCCCGCCAAATCGTCAATGACTTGCGCGTAAATCTGCTTGTTGCTGCGGAACACCGTGAGACGCGGACGCTCAGCAGTTCCTTCCACGCGACCGCGAACACGGGCCTTGATGCGCAAACGAGCTTTTGCTTTCTTCTTCGTATCCATGGCTTCAGATTATTTCGCTGCGGTTTTACCTGCCTTGCGACGGATTTGCTCGCCCACAAAGCGAACACCCTTGCCTTTGTAAGGCTCGATTTTGCGCAACGTTCGGATTTTGGCGGCAACCATACCGAGCAACTGCTTGTCGTGAGACGACAGCGTTACGGTTGGGGCTTCCCCCTTCTTGGTTTCCGTTTCCAACTTGATTTCCGAGGGCAATTCCAAAATGATGGGGTGGCTGTAACCCAGGCTCATGTTGAGCTTCTGTCCCTCGTTGGCAGCGCGGAAACCCACACCAACCATTTGGAGTTTGACAGAATACCCTTCTGAAACGCCCGTGACCATGTTTTGGATCAAAGCGCGGTACAGGCCGTGCTTGGCACGGATGTTCTTGTCGTCGTTGGGGCGAGTTACCGTCAACACGTTCTCGGCGTATTCCAACCCGAGATTCTCGTCCACCTCCTGCGTCAACTCCCCTTTGGGGCCTTTGACAGACACAACGTTGCCCTGAATGGAGAGTTCAACTCCACTGGGAACGGTGATGGGATTTTTTCCAATTCGGCTCATGACGGATCAATAAACGGTGCAAAGAATTTCGCCACCCACGTTCAAACGACGTGCTTCTTTGTCAGTCATCATGCCCTTGCTGGTGCTGATGATGCTGACGCCGAGACCGTTCAACACGCGGGGCAGGTCACCAGAACCTGCGTAGCGACGAAGACCGGGCTTGGAGTAGCGCTTGATTTCAGTAATCGCTGGCCGACGAGACTTGGCGTCGTAACGCAAGGCAATCTTGATGCTGCCTGTGTGTCCTTCGTCGACAAACTTGTAATTCAGGATGTAGCCTTGGTCAAACAAGATTTTGGTCAATTCCTTCTTCACGTTGGAAGCTGGAATCTCGACCACCTTGTGGCGGGCCATCTGCGCATTCCGGATGCGCGTCAAGTAATCGGAAATTGGATCGCTATGCATGACTTCTCGTATTCAGATTACCAACTGGCCTTTTTTACGCCGGGGATGCGTCCAGACAGGGCCATCTTGCGGAACAGCACTCGGCTGATGCCGAACTGACGCATGAAGCCACGGGGACGACCCGTGATTTGACAACGGTTGTGCAAACGCACCGCTGCAGAGTTGGGTGGCAACTTCTGAAGGCCTTCCCAATCCCCAGCTTCTTTCAATGCCGCGCGCTTGGCTGCGTACTTCGCCACAAGACGTTCACGCTTGCGCTCGCGGGCTTTCATGGATTCTTTCGCCATGGTTTAATTCTTTTTGAATGGGAAACCGAACGCTTCGAGGAGAGCTTTCGCTTCCGCATCCGTCTTCGCGGTGGTCACAATGGTGATGTCCATCCCGTTGATGTGCTTGACCTTGTCCAGGTCGATCTCGGGGTAGATGATCTGCTCTTTGATGCCAAACGTGAAGTTTCCGCGTCCGTCAAAGCCCTTGGCCTTGACGCCTTGGAAGTCGCGTGTACGAGGCAACGACACCGCGATCAAACGATCGAGGAATTCGTACATGCGCTCGCGACGCAACGTCACACGTGCACCGATGGGCATGCCCTTGCGCAACTTGAAGTTCGACACGTCTTTGGTGGAAAGGGTGGGCACCGCCTTTTGACCGGCGATCGTGCTCATCTCCTCCACTGCCGTGTCGACCATTTTGCGGTCAGCGACAGCCTTGCCCAACCCTTGGTTGAGGCAAATCTTTTCAATTCGCGGCACCTGCATGGCAGACTTGTACTCAAACTGCTTCATCAAAGCAGGAGCGATATCTTCCGCGTATTGCGTTTGGAGTCGTGGAATGTAGCTCATCACTTCAGCTCCTCATTGGTTTTCTTCGAAAAACGGACCAGCTTTCCGTCGTCGCCTTTGCGGCGTCCGACGCGGGTAGCGTTGCCTGCACCGTCCACCACCATCACGTTGCTGATGTGAATCCCCGCTTCAACCGTGGATACACCGCCTTGCGGGTTGGTGGGGCTGGGTTTCACGTGCTTGGTGACGATGTTCACACCTTCCACCACGACGCGGTCCTTTTTGCGGTCCACAGCCAACACCGTGCCTTCCTTGCCGCGGTTGCCGCCGGAAATCACTTTGACTGTGTCGCCCTTTTTGACTTTTATTCTCTTGAACATGCTTCGTGGATTACAACACCTCAGGTGCGAGTGAAACAATCTTCATGAAGTCCTTTTCACGCAGCTCGCGAGCTACAGGACCAAAAATGCGCGTCCCACGCATGTCGTTGTTCGCATTCAACAACACGATTGCGTTGTCGTCGAATCGGATGTACGAACCGTCGGGACGACGTACCTCCTTCTTCGTGCGAACCACCACGCCCTTGGACACGGTACCCTTCTTCACGTTGCCGTTGGGTGTGGCGCTTTTGATGGCCACGACTACCGTGTCTCCGACGGACGCGTAGCGCCGCTTGGTGCCTCCCAACACACGGATGCAAAGGGCTTCCTTCGCACCGCTGTTGTCAGCGACCTTCATTCGGGATTCTTGCTGGATCATCGTTCAGTCTTTTTCTTTCCCTGGATTACTTCGCACGCTCGACTACCTCCACCAATCGCCAGCACTTGCGCTTGCTCATTGGTCGAGTTTCCATGATGCGTACGGTGTCCCCGATGTTGCAGGTCTGCTCCTCATCGTGGGCCACAAACTTCTTGGTGCGCTTGACAAACTTCCCGTACATGGGGTGCTTCTCCTTGCGCTCAACAGAAACCACAATGCTCTTGTCCATTTTGTTGGACGTCACAATGCCGATGCGCTCCTTGCGGAGATTGCGCGTAGTTGCTTCAGTGCTCATGATTTCTCTTAGTTGGCGTTTTTACGAGCGCTTTGCTCAGTCAACAAACGGGCGATGTCGCGCTTCTTTTCAGACAACACCTTGGGCGATTCAAGCCCCGCAATCGTGTGATTGAAGCGGAGCTTGGCCAGTGCGTCGCGCTCGACGTCGATGCGCTCTTGCAAGTCCTTGTCGGACAACTGGCGGATTTCATTCATTGCAATCATGACTTCGCGTAATCAGGGCGAACAACAAACTTGCACTTCACGGGAAGCTTTTGAGCTCCCAAGCGCAAGGCCTCTTGAGCAGTGTCCATCGGAACACCGTCGACCTCAAACATGATGCGTCCGGGACGGACAGGCGCAACCCAGTGGCTGGGAGCACCCTTACCCTTACCCATACGAACCTCTGCAGGCTTTGACGTGATGGGCTTGTCTGGGAAAATGCGAATCCACACTTTACCCTCACGCTTCATGTAGCGGTTGATGGCGATACGAGCCGCCTCAATTTGGCGGGAGGTAATGAACCCCACTTCCATCGTCTTGATGGCAAAAGATCCATAGGCAATGGTGCTGCCACGGTGCGCAAGGCCGCGAACACGGCCTTTTTGCATCTTACGGAACTTGGTACGTTTTGGCTGTAGCATAACTCTTCAGCGTTGCAATCAATCAGGAACGTGGAGCCCGGCGGCGGCCAGGTGCACCACCGCGACGGTCGCCGCGATCCTTCTTTTGAGGTGGAACAGGTGACAAGTCACGCTTGCCGTAAACTTCACCACGGCAGATCCAGCACTTGATGCCGATGCGACCGTAGGTGGTGTGTGCTTCCACCAACGCGTAGTCGATGTCTGCACGGAACGTGTGCAATGGAATGCGCCCTTCCTTGTAGCTCTCGCTCCGGGCAATTTCCGCGCCGTTCACACGTCCAGCGATGTTGATCTTGATGCCTTCGGCACCGAGACGCATCGTGCCCGCGATGGCCATCTTGATGGCACGACGGTGGCTGATGCGAGCCTCGATTTGACGAGCCACGCTTTCCGCCACCAAGCGGGCGTCCAACTCAGGACGCTTGATTTCGAAAATGTTGATTTGAACGTCCTTGCCGGTGAGCTTCTTGAGCTCCTCGCGCAGCTTGTCCACCTCAGACCCCCCCTTCCCGATGATTACACCGGGACGAGCAGATTTGATGGTGACCGTCACGAGCTTCAGCGTGCGTTCAATGATGATGTTGGACACACTTGCCTTACGCAAACGTGCCATCAAGTACGTGCGGATCTTGTCGTCTTCAACGAGCTTGTCCGTGTAGTCTTTGCCGCCGTACCAATTGGAGTCCCATCCGCGGATGAAACCAAGGCGATTGCCGATCGGATTCGTCTTCTGTCCCATGATTAGTTCTTGGCGCTGTCTACAATGATGGTAACGTGGTTGCTGCGCTTGCGAATGCGGTGCGCACGTCCCTGAGGGGCGGGCTGCAATCGCTTCAACATGCGGGCGCTGTCCACTTTGATTTCTCGAACGATGAGGTTGGCCTCTTCGGGACGCTTTCCTTCGTTCTTGGCTTCCCAGTTTGCGATGGCGGAAAGCAAAAGCTTTTCCAAACGCGTGCTGGCTTCACGCGCGCTAAAACGCAACACGTTCAACGCCTCAAACACGTCCTTGCCACGGACAGTATCCGCGACCAAACGCATCTTGCGAGGTGAAGTTGGGCAGTTATTCAAGCTTGCAATGGCGGTGCTTTTCAACGCCTCCTTGCGCGCATCTGCGGCGATTCTTTTACGTGCTCCCATAACTCAGCGCTTCTTGTCTTTTTTGTCAGCGTGACCACGGAAGGTGCGCGTGGGAGAAAACTCTCCAAGCTTGTGACCTACCATGTTTTCTGTCACGAATACCGGAATGAATTGACGTCCGTTGTGCACGGCAATCGTCAAACCCACGAAGTCAGGGGTGATCGTGCTCGCACGAGACCACGTCTTGATGACGGACTTCTTTCCAGAGGCTTGCATCGCTTCAACGCGTTGAGCAAGCTTGTAGTGGATGAAGGGGGGTTTTTTAAGTGAACGAGCCATGTCTTACTTCTTCCGACGTTCAATGATGTTCTTAGAGGAGGCCTTGCGCTTGTTGCGCGTCTTGTGGCCCTTGGCTGGGATGCCGTTGCGTGAGCGTGGGTGTCCGCCTGAAGAGCGGCCCTCGCCACCACCCATGGGGTGATCGACTGGGTTCATCACCACGCCGCGAACGCGTGGACGACGGCCCAACCAACGGCTGCGACCAGCCTTGCCGCTAACCTGCAGGTTGTGCTCGCTGTTCCCAACGGCACCGATGACTGCCAAGCACGTCACCAAAATTTGGCGCGTCTCGCCGCTTGGCAACTTCAACACGGCGTATTTGCCATCACGGGCAGCCAATTGCGCGTAGGAACCTGCACTGCGAGCGATGTTCGCTCCACGGCCAGGGTGCAACTCAATGTTGTGCACGATGGTACCGAGAGGAATGTCGGACAAGTACATGGCGTGACCCACTTCAGGGATGGCATTCTTGCCGCTGTTGATCGTCATGCCTGGCTTCAAGCCTTCAGGCGCGATGATGTAGCGCTTTTCGCCGTCCTTGTATTCCACCAAGCAGATGTTGCTCGTGCGGTTGGGATCGTATTCCACCGTCAACACGGTCGCTTCCATGTGCTTGTTGCGCTTGAAGTCGATCACGCGATAACGACGCTTGTGTCCACCGCCGCGGTAACGCATCGTCATCTTGCCGTCGCTGTTGCGACCGCCAGACTTCTTGATGGGCTCCAGCAATGGCTTGTGCGGCTTGTCCGTGGTGATCTCTTCAAACTTCGAGAGCACCTTGTGGCGCATGCCTGGGGTAATCGGGTTGAATTTCCTGAGTGCCATGGCTTAGATGTTGTCGTAGAAGTCGATGGTTTGACCGTCAGCCAAGCTCACGATGGCCTTCTTGTATCCGTTGGTCCGGCCTCGCACGACACCTGTTTTGGTGTAACGTTGACGAGCCTTGCCGTCCACGCGCACGGTGCGCACAGAGGTCACGGTCACGCCATAGGCAGATTCAACTGACTTCTTGATTTCGATTTTGTTCGCACCGTCTGCCACCACAAACCCGTAGCTGTTGTTTCGCTCGGTGTCCAGGGACATTTTCTCGGTGATGAGGGGCTTGATCAGAATGTTCGACATGGCCTTAAGCTTTCAGCATCCCTTCAATGACTTCGTGGGCGTTGTCCACGAAGACCAAGTTGGAACAGTTCATGATGTCGTACGTGCTCAAATCTGAAGCCACCATCACCCGGTGCTTGGGGAGGTTGCGGCAGCTGCGGTAGATGGCGTCGTTCGCTGAAGGAAGCACCGTCAAGGTCTTCTTGTCTGCCAACTTCAAGCCTTCGAGAACCGCCAAGAAATCCTTGGTCTTGGGCGCATCCATGCTGATGCTGTCCACCACCGTGATTCCTTCGCCCTTCGCCTTGTAGCTCAGAGCACTCTTGCGCGCAAGCTTCTTCAACTTGCCGTTCAACTTTTGTGTGTAATCGCGTGGTTCTGGGCCAAACACCGTACCTCCGCCGCGGAACAACGGGTTCTTGATGCTGCCCGCACGAGCGGTACCCGTTCCCTTCTGCTTCTTGATCTTCCGGGTTGAACCAGAAACCAAGCTGCGGTTCAAGGTGTCGTGGGTGCCTTGGCGCTGAGCGGCCAAGAAACGCTTCACGTCCAGGTAAATCGCGTGGTCGTTGGGCTCGATGCCAAACACCGCGTCATCCAAATCCACAGACTTCTTCGTCTTGGATCCTTTGCTGCTGTAAACGTCGAGTTTCATTATGCTTCAGGCTTACGGATGACTACGGTGGAACCTTTGTGGCCGGGGATGGCTCCCTTCACCACGAGCAAGCCCTCCTCGGGCATCACTTTCAAAATCTCCAGGTTTTCGATGGTCACCCGAGAGTTGCCCATCTGGCCAGCCATGCGCATGCCTTTGAAGACACGTGCAGGCGTAGAAGCCGCACCAATTGAACCAGGAGCACGCAGTCGGTTGTGCTGGCCGTGAGTCGCTTGACCCACACCGCCGAAACCGTGACGCTTCACAACGCCCTGGAAGCCCTTTCCTTTGGACTTGCCAATGACGCTGACGTATTCGCCCTCCGTGAACACATCGTCCACTTTGAGGGTGTCACCTGGTTGAAGTTCCTGACCAAAGGCGCGGAATTCCACGAGCTTGCGCTGTGGAGCCACACCAGCACGCTTGAAGTGGCCTTGCATGGCCTTCGAAGTGTGCTTCTCGGAACGCTCGCCGTAACCAAGCTGAACAGCTTCATAGCCGTCCCGCTCGAGGGTACGTACTTGCGTCACGACGCAAGGACCAACTTCCAACACTGTGCATGGGAGATTCTTCCCAGCGGCACTGTAGATGCTGGTCATGCCTACTTTTTTCCCTATAAGTCCGGGCATGGTGTTTGTGTTTTATAAATGGGGACTGAACCGAAGGTCAGACCTTGATTTCTACTTCGACTCCGCTGGGCAATTCCAAACGCATGAGGGCATCCACCGTCTTGGAAGACGAGCTGTAGATGTCGATCAAACGCTTGTAAGAGCTCAACTCAAATTGCTCACGGCTCTTCTTGTTCACGTGAGGCGAACGCAAGACCGTGTAGATACGTTGGTGAGTGGGCAGGGGTACAGGACCGCTGATCACCGCGCCGGTAGACTTCACCGTCTTGACAATCTTTTCAGCCGACTTGTCGACCAGGTTGTGGTCGTACGACTTGAGCTTGATGCGAATTTTCTGCGTCATGACTTCTGTGATTAGCCTTTGGCGGCTTCAATGACTTGTTCTTGAATGTTGTTGGGCGCCTCAGCGTAGTGGCTGAAGCTCATGCTTGACGTCGCACGGCCCGAGGTCAGCGTACGCAAGTCGGTCACGTAGCCAAACATCTCAGACAGAGGGACCTTCGCGTTGACGATGGTTTTGCCTGAACGCTCGCCCGTGCCTTCAATCAACGCACGACGCTTGTTCAAATCGCCGATGACGTCACCCATGTTCTCTTCAGGTGTCACCACCTCGAGTTTCATGAGTGGCTCCAAAATCTTGGGCTGGCAATTCTTCACTGCAGCACGGTAAGCAAACTTGGCCGCTTGTTCGAAGGACAGCTGGTCCGAGTCCACCGCGTGGAAGCTTCCGTCGATGAGCTCCACAGACATGCTGTCCATGGGGTACCCTGCGAGCACACCGTTTTGCATGGCCTCTTTGAAACCCTTCTCCACAGAGGGGATGAATTCCTTTGGGACGTTACCGCCCTTCACAGAACTCACAAACACCAAGCCCTCCTTCTCTGGATCGGGGGACGGACCAATCTTCACAATGATGTCGGCGAATTTACCGCGACCACCGGATTGCTTTTTGTAGACCTCGCGGTGATCGGCGGTGCCAAAGATTGCCTCCTTGTAAGCCACGCGTGGCTGTCCTTGGTTGCACTCCACGTTAAATTCACGCTTCATGCGGTCAATCAAGACCTCGAGGTGCAACTCACCCATTCCTGAGATGACCGTTTGGCCACTCTCCTCGTCCGTAGACACATTGAACGTAGGATCTTCCTCAGAGAGTTTTGCGAGGGCCGTGCCAAGCTTGTCCATGTCTGCTTGAGACTTGGGCTCAATCGCGATGCCGATCACAGGCGCAGGGAAGCTCATGCTTTCGAGCACGATGGGCGCCTTTTCGTCGCACAACGTGTCCCCCGTTCGAATGTCCTTAAATCCAACCACAGCCCCGATGTCGCCGGCCTCAAGCATGTCGATGGGGTTCTGCTTGTTGGAGTGCATCTGGAAGATGCGGCTGATGCGTTCCTTCTTGTCCGAACGCGTGTTCTTCACGTACGAGCCTGCTGGCAGCGTACCTGAATATGCGCGAACAAAGCAAAGGCGTCCCACAAAGGGGTCGGTTGCAATTTTGAACGCGAGGCCTGAGAAGGGCTCCGTGGGGTCGGGCTTGCGCTCCAACACCTTCTCCTCGTCCTCGGGGTCGGTGCCCTTGATGCTTTCCACGTCGTAGGGAGAAGGCAAGTACATCATGACCGCGTCGAGCATGGTCTGCACACCCTTGTTCTTGAAGGCTGAACCGCACAAGATTGGGGTGATTTCCATGGCAATCGTCGCCTTGCGAATGGCCGCGACGATTTCCTCTTTAGTCAAGCTGTCGGGATCCTCGAAGTACTTCTCCATCAAGGAGTCGTCCTGCTCTGCAGCAGCTTCGATGAGCTTCTCGCGGTATTCCGCCACCGTGTCAACGAGGTCTTCAGGCATTGGGATTTCGTCCCACGTCATTCCCATGTCCTCTTCGTTCCACACGTACGCTTTGTTGTCAATCAAGTCGACGACGCCCTTGAACGTCTCCTCTGCTCCAATCGGAACCTGCAAAGGCACTGGACGTGCCCCGAGCATCTCCTTGATCATGCCAATCACGTTGAAGAAATCAGCACCGGAGCGGTCCATTTTGTTGACGAAGCCAATGCGTGGCACGCCGTACTTGTCCGCCAAACCCCAGTTTGTTTCGGACTGAGGCTCCACACCTGACACGGCGCAGAACAATCCCACGGCACCGTCGAGGACGCGCAAAGAACGCTCGACCTCCACCGTGAAGTCCACGTGACCTGGGGTGTCAATGATGTTGATTCGGTATTGCTGGTCCTGGAATTTCCAGAAGCAAGTCGTGGCAGCCGACGTAATCGTGATGCCGCGCTCTTGTTCCTGCTCCATCCAGTCCATCGTAGCTGCACCGTCGTGCACCTCGCCAATTTTGTGGCTGATGCCCGTGTAATACAAGATGCGCTCCGTGGTCGTGGTCTTGCCAGCGTCCACGTGGGCCATGATGCCAATGTTGCGCGTGTAATTGAGGTCTCTCTTAGACATGGGTCAGTGCGTTCAGGTCAATGTCAGAAACGGAAGTGTGCGAAGGCCTTGTTCGCTTCCGCCATGCGGTGCGTGTCTTCCTTCTTCTTAAACGTCGCGCCTTCTTCTTTGGCAGCAGCGATGATTTCAGCGGCCAAACGCTCGGCCATGCTCTTCTCGTTGCGCTTGCGCGAGAAGTCAATGAGCCACTTCATGGCCATGCTCATTTTGCGGCTGTCGCGAATGGGCGTTGGGATTTGGAACGTGGCACCGCCGACTCGACGGCTGCGAACCTCCACCGCAGGAGTGACGTTTTCCAACGCCTTCTTAAACAATTCCAAACCCTCCTCTCCCGTGCGCTCAGACACGCGATCGATGGCGTTGTAGAAAATGGTGAACGCCACGCTCTTCTTCCCGTCCAGCATCAGGTTGTTCACGAACGTGGTCACTTGCGTGTCCCCGAAACGAGCGTCGGGGAGAATGCGGTGCTTTTTGGCGACTCTTCTTCTCATGGCGTCAGCTTACTTTTTGGCCTTGGGGCGCTTGGTACCGTACTTCGAACGACGCTGCATGCGTCCGTCCACTCCAGCGGTGTCAAGTGCACCGCGTACAATGTGGTAACGCACACCTGGGAGGTCTTTCACACGACCACCGCGCACGAGCACAATGCTGTGCTCTTGGAGGTTGTGTCCTTCACCGCCGATGTAGGCGTTCACTTCGTTGCCGTTGGTAAGGCGCACACGGGCGACTTTACGCATGGCTGAGTTTGGCTTCTTGGGCGTGGTCGTGTACACACGAACGCAAACGCCACGGCGTTGTGGACATGAGTCCAAAGCGGCCGATTTACTCGCCTGAGTCTTCGTGACTCTTCCCTTGCGGATGAGCTGCTGGATGGTAGGCATCGTCTAGGTTTGACGTTAATCTATGGGCATAAAATACTTTCCCCCCAAATTCTAAAGGGGGTGCAAAAGTAGACGAAACCAATGAAAAAACAAGGGAGCGAGGCAGATTTTTCCTGCGAATTCTCCAACGGGACCTTTACGTGGAGTTTTGTCTCTGCAAACCCAAAGTTCACCCGCGATGCGCATCCACACCTTACCTTCGAACGGTGAATTTTCTCCACGATTTGAACGACGCGCAGCGCGAAGCCGCGGCGCATGTGGATGGCCCGATGATGGTCATCGCGGGAGCGGGCTCGGGAAAGACACGGGTGCTGACGTACCGCATTGCCCATTTGATGACGCAAGGGGTGGATCCGTTTTCGGTTTTGGCCTTGACGTTTACCAACAAGGCTGCGAAAGAGATGAAGGCGAGGATTGGCAAGCTGGTCGGGGAACAAGAGGCCAAAAACCTCTGGATGGGAACCTTTCACAGCATCTTCGCCCGCATTCTTCGGATCGAATGCGAACGAATCAACTACCCCAGGAACTTCACCATTTACGACACCCAGGACAGCCGGAGCCTGCTGAAAGACATCATCAAGGGAATGGGGCTCGACGACAAGGTGTACAAACCTGCGAGCGTTCAATCCCGCATCAGTTCTGCCAAGAACAACCTCATCGATGCGCGCGCGTACGCGGAGCACGCCGAGATTCGGTCTGAGGATCAGCAGGCGGGCAGGCCGATGATTGCGGACGTGTTTGCACAATATGAGATTCGGTGCTTCCGGGCCGGAGCCATGGACTTCGACGACCTCTTGTACAAGATGAACGTGTTGCTTCGGGACTTCCCGGACCTTCTCAGCAAATACCAGCACCGTTTCCAGTACATTCTCGTGGACGAGTACCAGGACACCAACTTCGCGCAGTACCTCATCATCAAGCAACTAGGTGCCGTCCATGAAAACGTTTGCGTGGTGGGAGACGACGCTCAGAGCATCTACGCCTTTCGCGGGGCCAACATCCAGAACATCTTGAACTTCAAGAAGGACTACCCGGACGCGAAGCTTTTCAAGTTGGAGCAGAACTACCGGTCGACTTCTCACATCGTCAAGGCAGCCAATTCGGTCATTGCCAACAACCGAGACCAAATCCCGAAAGAGGTTTGGACTTCCAATGCCGAGGGGGAAAAAATCCGGGTGTACCGGGCCACTTCTGACAACGACGAAGGAAGGTTTGTAGCCAACAAGGTGTTTGAAGTTCGAGGGCACACCCAATGCCAGTACAAGGACTTCGCCATCCTCTACCGGACCAACGCCCAATCACGGTCGTTTGAAGAGAGCCTTCGAAAGCTCAACGTCCCCTACCGCATCTACGGCGGGCTCTCTTTTTACCAGCGAAAAGAGGTCAAGGACCTCCTGGCGTACTTCCGGCTGACGGTGAACCCCAACGACGACGAGAGCTTCAAACGCATTGTCAACTACCCGGCGAGGGGCATTGGCAAGACGTCGATGGACAAACTCATCGCCTTCGCCGCCGCCCAAGAAATCAGTTTGTGGAAAGCCTTGCATCCCGAATCAGGCCTTCCACCCGACCCTCTGAAGGGCGCGGCTTGGAAAAAACTCACTGAATTCGTGGACATGGTGGCGGCGTTTTCCGCGGAAGCCCATGGTGCCAACGCCCACGTGGCGGGCTTGGCCATCGCCAAGCGTTCCGGGATGGTGCACGCGCTGTATTCCGACAAAACGCCGGAAGGCGTGGCGCGGTACGAAAACGTGCAAGAACTGTTGAACGCATTGCAAGGGTTTGTCGAGAACCCCTTGAACGAAGAAGCGTCGAGCCTGT
>Ga0181574_10000937_pt1 | contig 27449 bp, 19 predicted proteins | sample 101ome_24_FD_145600 | JGI IMG/M metagenome (GOLD analysis project Ga0181574, IMG submission 145600) | Coastal salt marsh microbial communities from the Groves Creek Marsh, Skidaway Island, Georgia - 101410AT metaG (spades assembly) | ecosystem: Environmental > Aquatic > Marine > Intertidal zone... | reverse complement strand
ATACCGGCTCTGACGATGGTTTGGTGCACATCACCAAAGACAATGGGAAGAGTTGGGAAAACATCACTCCAAAAGGATTGCCTGAAACCCTAATCAATGCCATTGATGTGTCTCCCCACGATCCAGCAACTGTCTATATTGCTACGACTCGATATAAATTTAACGATCATACTCCAGCCCTTTACAAGAGTACCAATTACGGGAAGACTTGGAAAAATATATCCAATGGAATTCCAATGGGGGCCTATACTAGAGTGGTTCGTGAAGACCCAGTTTTAAAAGATTTCTTAGTCGCTGGAACAGAATTAGGCTTATACCTCTCTTATGATGGTGGTAAAAATTGGGAATCGTTCCAATCAAATTTACCTATAGTTCCTATTACAGACTTGCAATTAAAACACGATGATATCATCATAGGAACCCAGGGAAGATCTTTTTGGATCTTGGATGATTTAACACTGCTGCGACAGTTTGAAGGAACTTCAGAAACAGGAAAACTTTACAAGCCAGAACATGCAATGATTGCAAATTGGTATTCTTCAATGAATGGATCGAATCCAACAGGGACCAATCATTTTCAAGGGGTAAATCCAGCTTCAGGGATGGTCATTTATTACGATTTACCTGAATTAGACAACAGTGAAGAACTCACTCTTGAAATTAGAGATGAAAAGGGAACACTTGTTCGATCGTTTAGTTCTAAAAGAGATGACTCCTACGTATCCTACGAAGGAGCTCCTTCACCTGAGGCGACCTTGAGTACTAATAAAGGACTCAATAGATTTGTTTGGGATCTGCGTCACGAGCCGTTAATGGCAACACCAAAGGTGTATATTGAAATGAGTTATAGAGGGCATCAAGCCATCCCAGGAACCTATACTCTTAATTTGAGTTTTGGAAATCAAACGTATCAGACCTATTCAAAAATCATCCCGAATCCTATGTATTCAACCACTATGGAGGATTATAGAGAATACGATGCCTTTATGACAGCTGGTGAGGCTACTTTTAATGAAATGACCTCGATGACCAATGAATTATATCGTAAAAAGCAATCGCTTGAATCGGTTATGAAAACAATGGACTCTAATTCAGATGTCTATAAGAAAGCGGATCAATTACTTAATGAATTGGATGCTTTTGACAAGAAGATGGTACAACGTCTTTCAAAAGCCTATGACGATGTAGAGAATTTTGTCAATGGATTTACAGCCTATTATGCGACAGCGATCAATCAATCGGATAGTGCCATGCCTAAAATCAATACGGGAGCACGTACTAAAATTGCTGAACTCAATGCAAAATGGGAACAACACAAAAAGACAGCTGTTACCCTTTTAGAGGATAAAATTCCTTCTTTGAATGCAGAATTGTATAAAGTAGGTCTAGGAGCTGTCCATTAATAGTGTACTATTTTATCGAATAGATATAACATTTTAACATTATAGGTATAAAAATAATAGTATCTGTTATTTTTGTGTCACCAAACTAAACTAATTTAATATATGCTTAATCAAGAGCGCGTTGTCCTTTCAAATATTCAACCACAAATTGAGGGTGGAACTTATGCTGTAAAACGCATTGTAGGACAAGAAGTATCGGTATCAGCCGATGTATTATGTGATGGCCACGATGTGATTCAAGCGGCCTTATTGTACAAACACCAATCGTCAAAAAAGTGGTCTGAGATTCGAATGATCAGCTTGCCAAACGATGAAATGCAAGCCTCGTTCACAGTAGATCAACAAGGTGCTTATGCTTATAAAGTAGAAGCCTGGGTGGATGAATCCCTAAACTGGTTACACGGAATTGAAAAGAAGATTGAGGCTAATATTACCGTAACTTCAGAACTCTTAGAAGGAGCATTGTACATTAAAAGACTCTTGGATTCTAACAAAGTTGCTGATGCATCGAAGTGGATGGAATTGGTTCAATTAATGGAATCTGTCGATTCTTATCAGCAGGCCATTGAAGGAGTCTTAAATCCACAGCTAAAAGAATTATTTGTTGCTTATCCAACCAAGTTTTTAAAAGCGACTTCCGTAGAGTATCCTTTATACGTTGATCGAAAAAAAGCACTGTTTAGTACTTGGTATGAATTTTTCCCTCGTTCTGCAAGTCCAGAAGTTGGAAAACACGGAACTTTTAAAGATTGCGAAGCACTCTTGCCAAGGGTTGCGAATATGGGATTTGACACTCTCTATTTTCCTCCAGTGCACCCAATTGGAGAAGTCAATCGCAAGGGAAAAAACAATGCAACTGATGCTGCAGATGGAGATGTAGGTTCACCTTGGGGAATCGGTTCACAATACGGAGGACATAAGGATTTACATCCTGAATTAGGGACGCTTGAAGATTTTAAATCACTTGTGTCTAAAGCCGAAGAATTGGGAATTGAAGTTGCGATGGATTTTGCCCTTCAAGCTGCTCCAGATCATCCCTGGGTTAAAGAGCATCCAGATTGGTTTAAATGGAGACCCGATGGAAGTATTCAATACGCTGAAAATCCACCTAAAAAATATCAAGACATTCTTCCAATTTATTTTGAAACTCCAGATTGGAAAAATTTATGGGAAGAACTACTTTCTTGTGCTCTTTATTGGGTTGAGGAAGTTGGCATTAAGGTTTTTAGAGTAGACAATCCCCACACCAAACCTTTTAGGTTTTGGAATTGGTTGATCGCTCAGGTTAAGAAAAAACATCCAGATGTACTCTTTTTAGCAGAAGCCTTTACCCGTCCAAAGATTATGGATCAGTTAGCAAAAGAAGGCTTTACTCAGGGTTACTCTTATTATACTTGGAGGTTTAATAAATCAGAACTTACCGAGTATCTAGAGCAACTAACAAAAGGACCTCAAAAGGAGTTTTACAGACCAAATTTCTGGCCAAATACACCTGATATCAATCCATTCCATCTTCAAGGAGCTAATGAAGCAATGCATTTGTCAAGGTACTTTATGGCTGCGACTATGAGTTCCAATGTTGGAGTTTACGGACCTGTTTATGAATTTATGGATTCTGCAGCAGTACCTGGAAGAGAGGAATATCACAACAGTGAGAAATACGAATGTAGAAATTGGGATTGGAAAGCTGAAAACAAGATTATGGTTATAATGAAGAAGATCAATGAGGCTCGTAGAGCACTCCCATCCCTTCAACAAACCAACAATATTGAATTCTGTGAGTCTCAAAACGACAATATCATCGCTTATGTGAAGTTTGATGATGCTAAGCGCTGTTTGAGTTTAATGATCGCATCCCTGGATTCGTATTATACTCAAGAAGGTTCAGTGAAATTGCCATTACATCAACTAGGACTAGGTCATATCAACCAGTTTTCAGTAACCGATGTGATTACAGGAAATCAATACGATTGGAACGCCGATTGGAATTATGTGGCTTTACATCCAACCTTGCCGTTCCATCTTTTTAAAATTTCGTACTAATGGAAGATAAGCATAATAAAGACCTTCAAAAAAGACCTTTTGAGTTTTCATGTCAGTGGAAAGATGCTTTTGAAAATGAAGAATTTTTAAATGCTTTTGCCAATGAAATTCTAGAACGCTATATCCCAGAAAAAAGATGGTATGCAGGTAAGTCTAGCAGTTTAAAATACATTGAAATCAATGATTATTTTGAAATGCATTCTGAAAGGAATCACTATTTTGGAATCTTGATTGAGGTTCATTTTAAAGAATCGTTCTTTCAAAACTATTTTCTTCCAATAGCATTTATGGCGGGTGAAGAACTCGATACGAAGACCTTAATTTCTTCAGCGAGTTTTAACGGAGTGGACGGATATTTAGTTGATGCGCTCCACATTGAAGAGTTTCGAAGACTTCTTTTTGAAAATATGATGGAGCAATCCGGAGGGTATCGAGCAGTGCAATTTCACAAATCGTCTAAAATCAATGCAGAACCCTATGAAACTTCGAAGTTTTTAGGTGCAGAACAGAGCAATACATCAATAGTATACAACAAAAAATATATTCTTAAGATCTTTAGGAGAATCTATATCAGTACCAATCCTGACTATGAAATCAGTCGCTTTTTAACTGAGGTTGCTGATTTTCCAAATACTCCAAAATACGCTGGAAGTATCAATTTAGATGTAGGAGAGGAAAACGATACCATCACCTTAGGACTGATGCAAGACTTTATTCCAAACGATGGTGATGCATGGAAATACTTCCTTGAAGCGATCGATCAAATTTTTTCAGCCATTCAACAAAAATCTGTCGATTTAAATCAAATAGATGATGTAACGCTCTACAAAAAAATTAAAAGAGCCAATCTTTCTCAAGCTCTGTTGGATTGGGTAGGACCTCAATTCTTTTCTCAAATTGAACAATTAGCAAAGCGTACCGCTGAAATGCATGTAGCTCTTGGTTCAGATAGTAGAGATACTGCCTTTGTTCCTGCAAGTTTTAATGGTGATTATGAAGTTTGGTTAAAAAACAGATTGATTTATCAATTTCAAAACCGATTGAATACTATTGAAAACAACCTCCATAAATTGTCTGGAGAGTCCTTGGAAATGGCTCAAGAATTTTTGTCTAGAAAACAAGAAATAAGAAGAAGATTCCTGGATTTTAACTGGACCAAGCTCAAGAGCGAGCGAATTCGCATTCACGGAGACTATCACTTGGGGCAGGTATTGGTACGAGATGATGATTTTTATATGTTGGACTTTGAGGGAGAACCAGAGAGTACGATTCGAGATCGAAAGGTAAAACAACCTCCCATCAAGGATGTGGCAGGAATGCTTCGATCCTTTCACTATGCGATTTATTCTGTGATTCTCAATAATCCAGACAAATACGGATTAGAAAAACAGGAGGCCATGGACTATGGAGAACGCTTGTATAAATACATCACTGGAGTATTCTTAAGTGATTACATCAATTACGTTCAACAAAACAATTTAAATATCGGCTATATAAAAGAAGTAGAATTTCTTTTAAAATACACCATGCTAGAAAAGGCCGTATACGAATTAGGATACGAATTAAACTCAAGACCAAGATGGGCTATTATTCCTCTCAGAGGAATTATTAGCATCATCAATGAAGCTTAAAATATGAAAAACAACACTATAGCACATTCGCTCTTTACCGACTTTGATATTAATTTATTAAGAGCGGGAAAGCACTTTAATTTATTTGATAAAATGGGGTCTCATCCCATGACGGTTGATGGAGTGGAAGGAACATACTTTGCAGTATGGGCACCATCTGCTAAATCAGTTTCTGTCATTGGAGACTTTAATTTTTGGTTAGAAGGAGATCACAAGCTTTTTGTGCGCTGGGATGGTTCTGGTATTTGGGAAGGTTTTATTCCTGGAGTAGGCCATGGGAACCTTTACAAATATAAAATTCGATCACATCACAATGATGTGGTTTGTGAAAAGGCAGATCCCTATGCGCGTTCATGTGAACACCCTCCTCTGACTGCTTCTGTTGTTTGGAGTGATGATTACACCTGGAAGGATAAGACTTGGTTTACCAAGCGTAAAAAATTAAATCAACTCGATCAGGCGATTTCCGTTTATGAGGTTCATTTGAGCTCTTGGAGAAAAAAAGCTGATGGAAGATCACTTTCGTATATCGATATGGCTCAGGAGTTGGTTTCTTATGTACAAGAAATGAACTACACGCATGTGGAGTTTATGCCAGTGATGGAATATCCTTACGATCCTTCTTGGGGGTATCAACTCACGGGTTATTATGCTCCTACTTCTCGTTTTGGAAGTCCAGAGGAATTTAAAGTGCTCATCGATGCGTTTCACAAGGCTGGTATTGCGGTGATCCTAGACTGGGTTCCTTCCCATTTTCCAAGTGATGATCACGGATTAGGATTCTTCGACGGTTCTCACCTATACGAGCACCCTGATCCTAGAAAGGGTTATCACAAGGATTGGAAGAGTTTAATTTTTAATTACGAACGTCCTGAGGTGCGCTCTTTTTTAATCTCTAACGCTGTGTTTTGGATGCAAGAATATCATATCGATGGACTGAGAGTCGATGCGGTAGCTTCAATGCTTTATTTAGACTATTCAAGAGAAGACGGTGAATGGGAACCAAATGAATTTGGGGGACGTGAAAATCTTGCAGCAGTAGGCTTTTTAAAAGACCTCAATTTGGAACTCTACAGTCGTTTTGAAGGGATCCAAACCATTGCAGAAGAATCGACCGCCTTTCCTATGGTCAGTAGACCGACGGATATAGGAGGACTCGGTTTTGGGATGAAATGGATGATGGGATGGATGCACGATACTTTGGAGTATATGAAGAAAGATTCGGTTTATAGAAAATACCATCAAAACGACATCTCTTTTTCATTGACTTATACCTTTACAGAGAATTTTATGTTGCCACTTTCTCACGATGAGGTGGTCTATGGGAAAAATTCAATTTTAGGGAGAATGCCAGGTGATGAATGGCAGCGTTTTGCAAATTTGAGAGCGCTATACGCCTATATGTATACCCATCCAGGAGCTAAACTCAACTTTATGGGAGGAGAATTTGCACAATACGAGGAATGGAATTTTGAGCAAAGTCTCGATTGGCATCTCACTCAGTATCAATACCACAAAGGAGTACAAGAAACGATTAAAGATTTAAATAAACTTTATAAGTCTTCAAAGGCTTTACATCAACTGCAGTTTTCTGCAGAAGGATTTGAGTGGTTGTCTTATGACGATTCTGAAAATTCGATCTTGGCTTATGTCAGAAAGGGTAAAACGAGGAAGGATCGCTTTGTTGTCATCAATAATTTTACTCCAACACCACATTCTAATTATCAAATTGGAGTTCCAGAGGGTAAAAAATTATCTCTGGTCTTTAATTCGGATGAATCGAAGTACGCAGGTTCTGATTTTAAGATAAATCAGGAATATTTAATCAAAGAAATTTGCTCACATGGTAAAAATCAGTCGGTTATTTTGAGAATTCCACCGTTGAGCACACAAGTGTATCAAGTTTTATAACCATTTCTTGTTCACCAACTTAAACTTGGCTTTATTTGCCGTCCCAGAACTAAACTAAAATAAATGATTACAAATACTGAATTAGAGTATAAGGGAAATTTATTCCCCACTGCCTATAAATCCCATACCAAAAAATCGAATGTCATAGAGTTTGAATCTCAAAATGGAGTGCTGATGCAAGTACACGTTTTAAGAGACTCTCTGTTGCGATTTAGATATGCTCCAGAGGGATTCTTTACGAAGGATTTTTCCTATGCTATCGATCAGAAACACGAACACGGTTATGGAGAATTAATTATTGATGAAGACAGTAATGATGTTGTTATCAAAACGGATCGTGTTGTATGTAAAGTTTCAAAAGCAGACCTAAGAGTAGGGCTATACGACTTGGAAGGAAAGATTATTCTTGAAGATGAATTAGGATTTCATTGGGAGGAGAGTTTTGAGTTTGGAGGAAACTTTGTAAAGATGAGCAAGTCATCTAAAGATGGAGAAAACTTCTACGGATTAGGAGATAAGCCGACCAACTTTAACCTCAAAGGAAAACGCACTTCGAATTGGAATACGGATCAATATGCCTATGGTAAAGATACGGAAGAGCTCTATAAAGACGTACCTTTTTATATTGGTTTGCACGATACTTTAGCCTATGGTATTTTCTTTGATAATACCTTTAAGACTCATTTTGACTTTTGCCATGAGCGCAGAAATGTCATGAGCTTTTGGGCCGACGGAGGAGAAATGAATTACTACTTCTTCTATGGTCCTGAAATGTCTAAAGTGGTTAAAGCCTATTCAGATCTTACTGGAAAACCAGAGCTTCCTCCGATGTGGTCAATGGGATACCACCAATGTAAGTGGAGTTATTATCCAGAGAGCCGTGTTAGAGAAATCACTTCTAAATTTAGAGAGTTATCGTTTCCTTGTGATGCCATTTATTTAGATATTGACTATATGGATGGATTTAGATGTTTTACCTGGAATAAGGACTACTTTCCGAATCCAAAACAGATGATTGATGATTTTAATGAGCAAGGTTTTAAAACAGTTGCTATCATTGATCCAGGGATTAAAATAGACAAAGACAATGAGGTCTTTCAGGAGGCTTTACAAAAAGATTATTTCTGTAAACGAGCAGATGGTTCTTATATGAAGGGAAAGGTTTGGCCAGGAGAGTGTTATTTTCCTGATTTTACCAATCCAGAAGTTCGTGAGTGGTGGGCTGGTCTCTACAAAGGACTCATTGAAGAGGATGGTATTCACGGAGTTTGGAACGATATGAACGAACCTGCAGTAATGGAAGTTCCAGGAAAGACCTTTCCAAATGATGTGAGACACAATTACGATGGCAACTATTGCAGTCATCGAAAGGCTCATAATGTTTATGGAATGCAGATGGCAAGAGCTACCTATCACGGGGTTAAAAGACATGCTGCTCCTAAACGTCCCTTCGTTATTACAAGAGCGACTTATTCAGGAGGACAGCGTTATACCTCTTCCTGGACAGGTGACAATGTCGCAACTTGGGAACACTTATGGCTTGCTAATATTCAAGTTCAGAGAATGTCACTCTCTGGAATGGGATTTGTTGGAACTGATATTGGTGGATTTGCAGAACAACCTAGTGGAGAACTCTTTACCAGATGGGTTCAATTAGGAGTCTTTCATCCCTTCACTAGAGTTCATTCCTCAGGTCATCACGGAGATCAAGAGCCTTGGTCATTTGATCAGGAGGTCTTGGATATTACCAAAAAATTTGTGGAATTGCGTTATCAATTGCTCCCATATATCTATACGATGTATCACAAATACACAACAGAAGGGGAACCGATGATCAAACCACTAGTGTATTTTGATCAAGAAGATCACCATACCCATTATCGTTCGGATGAGTTTATTTTTGGGGATCAGATACTCGTTTGTCCTGTTCAGGAGCCCAATGCGCAGGGTAGACGTATGTACATTCCAAGAGGAAAATGGTATCATTTGTGGACTAATGTTGCAGTTGAGGGAGGTAAAGAATTATGGGTAGATGCTCCATTGGATTCCATGCCTGTTTTTGTAAAAGCGGGCTCTGTCATTCCTAAATATCCTGTACAGCAATATGTAGATGAGCAAAGGATTGAAACACTTGAACTCGATGTGTATTACAAAAAGGGTCGAGAGCGTTCAACAATCTATGAAGATGCACATGATGGATACGATTATAAAAGAGGAAAATACCTCTTAAAGAAAATTAAATTCTACGGAAAAGAAAAAGAAGTATTAATCGATCAATTCAGAGATGGTCGCTATGAGACCACCTATAACAAGGTTCAAATTAATCTAATCGGATTACCTTTTGAGGTAAAGAGTGTAACTGTAGACACCGAAAAGGTGTCTTTGTCAAACTTAAAATACAATAAAGAAAAACAATCGATTGAAGTGGATGCAAATTTCCATTCGATCATCATCAAATAAAAAATAGAATTATGGCAATTTCAAAACAATTTTTAAAATCAAAACCAGTTTGTAAAATCACTTTTAACATTCCAGCTGAAGCTGAGAACTTATCAGTGGTTGGAGATTTCAACAACTGGGATTTAACTGCAAACCCATTAAAGAAATTAAAGAATGGAAACTTCAAAGGAACCCTTAATTTAGAAGAGGGGAAGTCTTATGAGTTTAAATATGTTGCTGACGGTGAAAACTACTTCAATGACGATCAAGCTGATTCGTATCAATTTAACGAATACGCAGGTTCTGAGAACGGAGTGTTAAACCTATAGGCAGAGCGGTAATCTGATTAGAAAACCACCTTTAGAGGTGGTTTTTTTGTTGGGATCTATTTGAGTTTTATTCAAAAAGTTCGGAAGACAAATAACGATCACCTCGATCACAAATAATAACAACGACAATTCCTGAATCTAAGGTATCGATGAGTTTTAATGCCGCACAAACAGCACCTCCACTGCTCATCCCTCCAAATATCCCTTCTTTTTGAGCGAGTAATTGAGCTGTTGCCTTTGCTTCTTCATCAGATACTTCAATGATCTGATCGACTTTATCCGCATTGAATATTTTTGGAAGGTATTCCACTGGCCATTTTCTAATTCCTGGTATTTTAGCTCCATCACAGGGTTGAACACCAACGATTTGAACACTTTCGTTTTGTTCTTTAAGATAGGTGCTGGTTCCCATAATCGTCCCCGTGGTACCCATCGAAGATACAAAATGAGTGATTTTTCCATCCGTATCGTTCCATAGTTCCGGACCTGTGGTATGGTAATGTGCCCTCCAGTTGTCATCATTGGCAAACTGATTAAAGGAGTAGTAGCTGTGATTCACCACTTTGTCTGAAGCGTAATCTCTAGCTCCTTCTATTCCAATAGATTCAGGGGTTAGGGTTACCTTAGCTCCATAGGCTTTCATGGTCTTTACGCGCTCTACAGTGCTGTTTTCCGGCATGACAAGCTCGATATCTAAACCGTAGATTGAAGCAATCATCGCAAGTGCAATACCAGTGTTTCCACTGGTAGCTTCAATTAGCTTCGTGTCTTTGGTGATATCACCTCTTTTCATGGCTTCACTAATCATAAAATACGCAGCTCGATCTTTAACACTTCCACCCGGATTATGACCTTCTAGCTTAAAAAGCAACTTGACACTTGGATGGGTGTTTAAGTTTTTAGATTCGACAAGAGGCGTATTGCCAATAAAGTTTTCTAAAGTACTAGACATTGTTTTTAATTTGAATTTCTGGTTTGTGAAATACCATGGAATTAGGCTCTATTGAAGTAGTAATCCATGCATTACCTCCAATGATTGTGTTTGCTCCAATGGTGGTATTGCCTCCTAAAATAGTAGCGTTGGCATAGATGGTGACACCACTTTCTATAGTTGGATGTCTCTTGCAATTGGCCATTTCTTTTTCTACAGATAAGGCTCCTAGTGTTACACCTTGATAGATTTTCACATGATCTTTGATAATGGTAGTTTCGCCGATCACCACACCAGTAGCGTGATCGATAAAAAAGTATTCTCCAATCTGAGCACCTGGATTGATATCCACTCCTGTTTTAGAATGAGCAAACTCAGTCATCAATCGCGGCACTAGCGGAAAGTCCATTTGATAGAGCGGATGAGCTAATCGATAGATGGCAATGGCGTAAAACCCAGGATAGGCTAAATATATTTCCTGTATGGATTTAGAAGCAGGATCACCAGCTAAGATTGCCTCAGCGTCTTTGTTTAATTTATCGAGTACACTAGGTAGGGTGTTGAGGTAATCTTTCCATATCTCAGCACAAGGCTTTTCTTTTTGCCAGCATGAGAGTTGAACGAGTTGTTCAAAAGTCGCAGCCAATTCTTCGATGTGAACTTCAGCGAGGGTTTCAGTGTCAAATAAGGTATTGTATAAAAGCTCTGTAAAACGCTCTACCTCTTTTTTAATCTTAATTCTTAGATTGGGTGTTTTTTTGTGAGCTTTGATTTCTGATATGATATTTGTGTAATCCATGAGGCAGTATTCTGTTACAAAGTTACTTAATCTGAGGTCTTAAAAACTTAAGGAATTGTTATAAAAAACCTTATCTTCATGGCAAAAGTCTTTCTATGAATAAGATGAATTTGATTCCGTTAATAGTGGTGTTATTGCTGTTTTCTTGTCGCAAAAATAAAACTAGTTCTAATGACAACTATGACAGTTGGGAACATTACGCCGGAACCCCTTCAGGAGTTAGGTATTCTACTTTGACTCAAATTAACAAGGCAAATGTTCGTCAATTGACCAAAGTTTGGGAATACAGTTCTGCTGATAAAGATGAGCAGAATCGATCTCAAAATCAATGCAATCCCATTATTGTTGATGGAGTGATGTACGGGACCTCTCCTGAGTCAAAACTCCTAGCACTAAACGCAGCAACTGGAAATCCTATTTGGATTTTTGATCCTGAATCAGTTGACCAAAGTCTATCTGAGGATCCTATGCGTTTTTACAAGGTGAATCGAGGCGTTGCCCATTGGAAAGATGGAGATGCAGAGCGGTTATTTTACAATGTAGGGCGCCATATTTATGCTATAGATCTCAAAACAGGAACTATTATCAAGAGTTTTGGTGACCAGGGAAGGATTGATTTGCAATTAGGTCTAGGTAGAGATCCTGATGCTTTTAATCCATTTGTGGCTAGTACAACTCCTCCAGTCATCTATAAAAATTTGCTCATCAGCGGATCTCGTGTTGCTGAATCCATCGATGCGGCACCTGGACATATCAGGGCCTATGATGTCATCAGTGGTGAGCAGCAATGGATCTTTCACACGATACCTCAACCTGGAGAAGCTAATTATGAAACATGGCCTGACACTAAGGCCTATGAAAAATTAGGTGGAGCCAACAATTGGGCTGGAATGTCAGTGGATCATCAAAGAGGAGTCGTTTATGTACCCCTAGGTTCTGTTTCAGGGGATTTTTATGGGGGCTTTAGAGAGGGCTCTAATCTGTATGGCAACTCACTAGTTGCTTTAAATGCTTCTAATGGAGAGTACTTATGGCATTTTCAAACAGTGCATCACGATTTATGGGATCGCGATCTACCCGCAAATCCCAACTTATTCTCAATGGATCTAGAAGGTAAATTGACCGATGTAGTCGCTCAGATTACCAAACAAGGTTATGTGTTTTTATTTGACAGAGATACTGGAAAACCAATTTTTGAAATTGAAGAAGTAGTGGTTCCAACTCTTGGTTTGGAAGGGGAGAAGGTTTGGCCAACTCAACCCATTCCAAAACTTCCAGAGCCTTTTGCAGATCAGTATTTTTCAAGAGATGAGGTAGGTGGTTTAGATTCTATAGAACATCAAAGACTGTTGTCAATTTACGACAAAGTGCCCTATAACAAACTTTTTGATCCGCCATCTTTAGCGGGTAATTGGATTTTTCCTGGATTTGATGGAGGAGGTGAATGGGGAGGATCAGCTGTTGATGTCGAAGAGGCAGTTCTCTATGTAAACGCTACTCGATTGCCATGGCTGATGGAAATGGTAGCAGTCGATCAAAGCACAGAGCAAATGAGTTTAGGACAGCGTACCTATATCAACAATTGTGTGGCTTGTCACGGTACAAATCTTGAAGGAAGAGGGGCGGATTATCCTTCATTAATAGATGTTTTTGATCGATTAAGCGAGTCAGAAATACGATCGACTATCGATAATGGACTCAATATGATGCCTTCGTTTGCTGGAATATCTGAAGCAGACCAAAAGGCCCTATTAGAGTATATCAAAGCACCTGGGACGATTAAAGCATCTAAGGAGCCAATCAGTGTAGAAGAGTTAAATACATTAAAAGTGCCTTACCGGATGAATGGTTACAATCGATTTTTAGATAAGGATGGGTATCCAGGGATTAAGCCGCCTTGGGGAACCTTAAATGCAGTGGATCTTAAAACAGGGAAGCTTCTTTGGAAGGTGCCTCTTGGTAATCACAAAGAGGTGACTATTGAGGGTGTAGAACAAACTGGAACTGAGAATTACGGAGGACCACTAGTGACTAAAGGAGGTCTTGTGATCATCGGTGCTACTAAAGATTCTAAAATTCACGCCTTTGACAAAAAAACTGGAGATCTGCTATGGGAGGCTGAGTTGCCCGCTCCTGCTTATGCTACTCCAGCGACCTATTCAGTTAATGGAAGACAATATATCGTTATCGCATGTGGAGGTGGTAAAATAGGATCGCCTTCAGGAGATTCTTATGTGGCTTTTGCATTGAATTAAATAGAAATAATATGAGATTTAAACAGCTTTTATCATTAGTTGTAATTGGATGTAGTATCAGTGTTTCAGCTCAAGAGTATTTGGCATTGGGGGATAGTTATACCATTGGAGAAAGCGTTCTGGAGTCAGAGCGTTGGCCCAATCAATTAGCAGAGGCTTTGAAAGGAACTTTCTTAGAAGTCGAAACAGTTGCGATTATTGCTAAAACTGGTTGGACTACTGCAGAATTGATAGAAGGAATTAAAACCTCAAAAAATACCAATCAGTATGATTTAGTGTCACTTCTCATAGGGGTCAATAATCAATACCGAGGTCAATCTCTAGAACGATTTGAAACCGAATTAAGTCAACTTATCAAGACAGCTATATTATATTCTAAAAATGGGGCTCAAGGAGTATTCATGGTGTCCATTCCTGATTGGGGAGTAACCCCCTTTGCAAAAGACAGAGATATTGAAAAAATTGCTATGGAAATCCAAGACTTTAACATGGTGATTCAAAAACAAGCAAACGAATTTAAAATACCTTATATCGATATTACCCCTATATCCAAGGAAGCAAAAACAGATCTTAGTCTGTTAGCCTCGGATGAATTACACCCCTCTGGGAAAATGTATCAATTATGGGTGCAAAAGATTAAAAAAGAACTCCTAAAAACCCCCGAATGAAAATGCTATTAGAACAGGCTAGACAATTGGATCAAGAGGATGAATTAGCATCCTTTTCAGAGCAATTTGTTCCAGGTAATTACGATGTCTATTTGGACGGAAACTCTTTGGGTAAACTACCTAAAAATACCATAGATCGAATTAAGGCAACTGTCGAACAACAGTGGGGAGCTCAATTGATCAATTCGTGGAATGTCCATTGGTTGGAATTACCCAAGCGACTAGCATCTCAAATGGAACGACTCCTTAGAGCAAAGCAGGGAACTGTATATGTAGGAGAATCAACTTCTTTAAATCTCTACAAGCTAGTGTTGGGATTGTTGTTGTCGAATCGTTATGATAAAAACCTCACTACGGATCAACTCAATTTCCCATCTGATAATTATATTTTAGAGGGTATTGCACAGCAGCAGGGAGCTCGCTATCACTTACTTCATTATCCTACCATTATAGAGGTAGATCTCCAACTTTTAAAGGCGCATATTGCATCAAATCCTGGTATTGTTTGTCTGAGTATGGTGAGTTTTAAGAGTGCCTATTATTATCCTGTTAAAGAGCTTAACGACTGGGCTAAAGACCATCAGAGTATCATTGTATGGGATATGAGTCATGCAGTTGGAATCTGTGATGTAGATTGTCAAAAAATGGAAATTAAGGCAGCTGTAGGATGTACCTATAAATATCTCAATGGAGGTCCAGGAGCTCCTGCTTTTTTAATGTTAGATAGTGAACTCTTCGATAGAGTTGGAAACCCAATTCAAGGTTGGTTTGGTCATCAAAAACCATTTGAATTTGACTTGAAATACATAGAGGGTTCGAGTATTGATCGTTTTGCAAATGGTACCCCTTCGATTATCAGTATGGCGGCTTTAGAGATCGGATTGAAAATTACGTTAGAGGCTGGAATTTCATCAATTGCGAATAAGAATAAGAGACAAATTCAATTGTTAATTGAGGCGGTTAAAAAAGAGCTAGTAGCTCTAGAATATGAATTAATTTGTCCAAATTCAATGGATCGCATTGGAGGTCACCTATCTATTTCACATCCACATGCTAAGGCAATCGTAGAAGTACTCAAATCTGGAGCAAATAACCATCCTTCAGTATTGCCAGATTTTAGACCTCCAAATTTAATTCGTTTAGGAGTTGCTTCTCTATATGTGACCTATGAAGATCTGATTCGAACAGTGGCTTTCCTAAAAACTATTGTGGTAACTAAAATGTACGAAAATGTTAAGGTTCATAATCATATTGTTCCTTAATCCCCTTTTAATTATATTGCTATCGTATTAATCTTCTATAAAACACTTCCAAAATGATCAAAGCAATTCAAAAAACAACTGTATTACTAGCTATCATATGTTCAATGCAATTGATGGCTCAATCCCAATCAGAGCTCATTGGGCGATGGGATCTCACTATTTCAAGTGGAGATCAAGAACTTCCAGGGTGGATGGAAGTTGAATTCTCGGGTAATTCTACTCTTGTAGGTAGATTTATGAATGTTGTTGGATCTGCAAGACCGATTGCAAAGGTCGTTGAAGACGAAAACTTATTTAGCTTTAGCATTCCTGCTCAGTGGATTGGAACTCAGGATTTAGTAGTTAAAGGGACTAGAGATGGCGATCGCTTAAGCGGACATTTATTAACCCCTACAGGAGAATCTATGAGTTTTACAGGGGTCCGTGCTCCAGTGCTTTTTAGAGAAGCTCCAAAGAAATGGACCAAGCCTGTTGCGCTATTCAACGGTAAAGACTTGTCTGGATGGAAAGCTCAAAATAACCCTTCAAAAAATCAATGGGAGGCAGTGGACGGAGTCTTAAGTAGTCCTCGATCTGGAGTTAATTTAATGACTGAAAAAACCTATGACGACTTTAAACTTCACATTGAATTTAAATATCCTGAGCATTCTAATTCAGGGATTTTCCTAAGAGGAAGATATGAAGTTCAGGTGGAAGACGATTATGGGAAACACACCAACTCTCACTATATAGGGGGAGTTTACGGATTGTTAGAACCCAATCAGAACGCTGGAAAACCAGCAGGGGAGTGGCAGACTTATGATATAACTCTAGTCGGTCGTACTGTTAGTGTTGTGCTCAATGGTAAAGAAGTTATCTCAAATGCTCTAATCGCAGGAATTACCGGTGGCGCTCTCGATAGTGATGAAGCTGCACCTGGACCAATACTGCTTCAAGGAGATCACGGACCAATTCAATATAGAAATATTACGATATCAGTACCTAAAGAATAATACAAGATAAAAGCAACAGTATAATGTTGCTTTTTCTTTTTTAATACCCCTCTATTATGAATCAAAAACCAACCCGACTTTTTTCACTAGACGCACTGCGTGGATTCGATATGTTCTGGATTATGGGTGCAGAAGCTATTTTTCACAGACTTGGAGAAATCTATCCAGGCTCTTTTTTAGATGCTATTGGGCATCAGTTTAACCATCCAGACTGGCATGGTTTTGCAGCCTATGACTTAATTTTTCCACTGTTTTTATTTATAGCGGGTATTTCAACTCCTTATTCCATTGGAAAACACCTCAGAGAAGGGATGGATAAATCAGCCTTGCTCAAAAAAGTAGTTAAAAGAGGATTAGTCCTTGTCTTATTAGGAGTTGTCTATAACAATGGATTGACACTTTGGCCACTATCTGAAGTTAGAATTCCATCAGTTTTGGGAAGAATAGGTCTGGCTTATATGTTTGCCAATATCATTTACCTCTACGCAAAACCAATGGCTCAAAAGATTTGGCTCGTAGGTTTACTGCTAGGATATTGGCTCCTATTGACCTTCTTTGCTGCTCCAGGTTTTGCAGCAGGAGACTTAACGATGCAAGGTAATATCGTTTCTTATATCGATAGCATACTCATTCCTGGAAAACTCTATTTAGGAATTCACGACCCTGAAGGACTGATTGCAACAATTCCTGCAATTGGGACCGCATTAATGGGAATATTTACTGGAAACTTACTGCTTAAAACTACAAAGGAAATGCAGTTAGACACCGTTAAGAAACTTTTGATGTATGGAGTTGCTGCTTTAATAATAGCCTTTCTATGGGATTTGATATTCCCTTTTAATAAAAATCTTTGGACCAGTTCTTTTACGATGCTTTGTGCAGGAATCAGCTTACTGCTTATGGCACTTTTTTATTACGTCATCGATGTTAAAGGATACCAAAAGTGGGCCTTTTTCTTTAAGGTCATTGGAATGAATTCCATACTGATTTATATGTCTGGACGATTTATCAGTTGGAGCTATTCATCTGATGCGCTGACTGGATGGTTGCAGCAACTCATTGGGGAACCATTTAACGCCGTCATGTCCGTTATTGGATTTGTAGGGGTACAATGGTTGTTCCTCTATTTTATGTACAAAAAGAAGGTTTTTCTAAAAGTATAATTAAACCCAGTTTTTGGAGCGCTTTACAGCAGTGTTCCAATTTTGGAGTAATTCAGCTCTCTTCTCATCTGTAAGTTGAGGGCTGAATTCTCTATCAGCTGTCCATAGGGATTTTAACTCCTCTTGATCTTTCCAAAGTCCAGTCGCCAATCCTGCCAGAAAAGCAGCGCCCAATGCTGTTGTTTCAATATCTACAGGACGTTCGATACTCGCTTTCAAGATGTCTGATTGAAACTGCATCAAGAAATTATTAGCAGTTGCTCCACCATCTACTCTCATTTTGATCGATTCATTATCAATGTCTTGACACATCGCTTGAATCAAATCGTGAACTTGAAGTCCAATAGCTTCTAATGCAGCTCTGACGATATGAGCCTTTGTTGTTCCTCTAGTAAGACCAAAGATGGCTCCTCTTGCAGAAGAATCCCAATGCGGAGCTCCTAGGCCTGTAAGTGCAGGTACAAAACAAACTCCAGCAGTATCTTCGACAGAAAGCGCTAAAGCCTCTGATTCTTTGGCTTCTGAAATCAGCTCAAGTCCATCTCTTAAAAATTGAATAGCAGCACCCCCTACAAAGACAGAGCCTTCAAGAGCATAGTGTAATTGATCTCCAATTTTCCAAGCGATAGTCGTCAGTAATTTATTAGAAGACTCTACAGCTGTTTCTCCTGTATTCATCACCAAAAAACATCCTGTTCCATAAGTAGTTTTAGCCATTCCTGACTGAGTACATTGCTGTCCGAACAGAGCTGATTGTTGATCTCCAGCAATCCCAGCGATGGCAACTGCTTCGCCAAAGAGGTCTGCACGAGTCGTCCCATAGATTTCTGAAGAGCTCTTCACCTTCGGAAGTACAGAGGATGGGATATTAAATAAAGCTAGTAATTCTTCATCCCAACTTAAAGTGTGAATATTAAATAACATAGTTCTCGAAGCATTGGTCACATCAGTTATGTGAAGCGCTCCGCCGGATAGATTCCAAATAATCCAAGTGTCAATGGTGCCAAATGCAAGCTGACCTGTCGCAGCTTTTGCTCTTGCACCTTCTACATGATCTAAAATCCACGCAATTTTAGTCGCTGAAAAATAAGCGTCTATTAAAAGTCCTGTCTTGGAACGAATCAAGGCTTCGTTCTCTGGATTTGAAATGGATTGACAAAAATCGGCTGTTCTTCTATCCTGCCATACGATGGCATTGTAAATGGGCTTCCCTGTTTGTCGATCCCAAACAATAGTCGTTTCTCTTTGGTTGGTAATTCCCAAACCTGCGATCTCAGATGGATTGATTTCAGTGTCTTTTGCTGCTTTTAGCAATACGTCTTTTTGAGTGTTCCAAATTTCCATAGGGTCTTGTTCTACCCATCCTGGATGAGGAAAGAGTGAAGTGGTCGCTGTTTGTGCACTTCCTAAGGCTTTCGCTTGATTGTTGTATACGATAGCTCTTGAACTCGTCGTTCCTTGATCAACTGCAATGACGTATTTTTTTTCCATCTTATATCGGTTTGTATTTGTTTGCTATTTTGTTAAAAGTACTAATTTGTTCTTGTTCCCAACTAGTGTCTTTGTTTAATTCAACTTTCATCAAAGCTGCTACCTGAGGCGCCAGTTCTATTGCAGCATTGACGTCTTGAAAAAGGATACGCATTCTTCTCGAGAGCACATCGTCTACTGTTTGAGCCATTTCTTCTCTAACAGCCCAAATAACCTCCACTGCTTTATTTGGAAAATTAGGGTGAAGCTGTTGATTCCACTCAGGATTAGCTTTAGCGAGATCATTCAATAGCGGCGCGTCAGTTCCATATACATCAATAGTGTTCTTAAAAGCATCAATATCCTTGAAAGCTCCGTGTATAAGAAGATTTTTTGAGCAGCTGTCTACTTTTTTTATGAAGTTTAGTTTGTAGAACACATCAATGGTATCCTGCCCCATTCTTCTAAAGGTGGTCCATTTACCTCCCACAAGAGACACCAATCCACTCTCGGATACAATCACCTTATGAGATCTTGAAATCTCTTTGGTTTTTTCATTTTCATCTGAGGCCTTAGCCAATGGACGAAGTCCTGCAAATACCGCTTTGATGTCTTCTTTTTGAGGAGTAGGACTTAAGTATGTCTGAGCTGTTTCCAAAATAAAATTCACTTCACTCTCTAATGCTTGAGGTTCTAATTTTGGCTTTTTAACCAAGGTATCTGTGGTTCCAACTACAAGATTTTCTTTCCATGGTACTGCAAAAAGAACTCTTCCATCGGAAGTTTCAGGAATCATAAGTGCTGTTTCAGAAGCTGTAAATTTCTTGTCTAATACGATGTGAACACCCTGAGAAGGTTGTATGGTTTTCTTGGCATTAGGATTGTCCATTTTTAGGATTTTGTCACCAAAAACTCCAGTAGCATTGACTACCATTTTTGCTTTGATTTCAAAAGTTTTACCACTGAGTTCATCAATTGCTTCTACGCCAATTAGCATTCCTTTTTCATCTTTGAGCAACTCGTTTACCGAGCAGTAGTTCGCTATATGCCCCCCTTGTTCGACAATCGTTTGAGCAACATTAACAGCGAGTCTTGAATCGTCAAATTGACCGTCGTAATACATCACTCCTCCGCGAAGTCCTTCGGTCTTGATATGAGGCATAAGTCGAAGCATACGTTTTTTGGAGATCATTTCTGATTTACCTAGACTCAATCGCTTGGACATCCAATCGTAGATTTTGAGCCCAACACCGTATTTTAGATGATCGATAAAACTGTAAATTGGAATCACAAAGGCTTGTGATTTCGATAGGTGGTTGGCATTTTTAATTAATAGGCCTCTTTCATAAAGTGCTTCAAATACCAATCCAATCTGTCCCTGAGCTAAATAGCGAACACCACCGTGTAAAAGTTTGGTGCTTCTCGAAGAGGTTCCCTTTGCAAAATCAGATTTTTCTAATAGCGCTACTTTTAACCCTCTAGAGACCCCGTCTAATGCGACGCCTAATCCTGATGCTCCTCCACCAATTACCAATACATCCCAGTTGGTATTGGATTGTAAATAATTAAGTTCTTCAGCTCGATTCATCTATAGCAATTTGATGACACAAAGCTATAAAAGAAATAAAAAGAAACAAAAAGAAATATAAAAAAATTAAAAAGAAAGTTTTAGAAAATAAAAAATAATTCTAAATTTGAAGCAAAATCAAGTAAATGACTCAAGCTCAAAGACATCAACTAATTGTCGAATTGTTAAAGAAAAAGCGTTTTGCGTCCGTAGTAGATTTAGCAAAGCACTGCGATGTTAGTGTGGTTACTATTCGAAAAGATTTGGTAATCTTAGAGCAAAATGGATTGGTTTTTAAGTCCCATGGAGGGGCAAGTATCGAATCTCCTTATGTTTCGGATCGATCGGTGAGTGTAAAAAAGTTAGAACGTACCTCTGAAAAAGAGGCCATCGCACAAAGAGCTATTGATCTTATCAGTGAGAATGATTCAATTATTATTGGTTCTGGAACGACAGTTGAGGCTTTTTCTTCCTTGCTTCCACATATGAATTTAACAGTGCTTACAGCTGCGATGAATATTTCGATGAGTCTTTTGAATCACCCTCAAATTGAACTCGTGCAATTAGGGGGAGTGGTTCGTAAATCGAGTGGTTCTGTTGTAGGGCCACATACCGAAGCTATGTTGGATTATTTCAATTGTAAAACACTTTTTATTGGAGCAGATGGAGTGAGTTTTGATCACGGTTGTACGACCTCTAATATGATGGAGGCTCATTTGAACTCTAAAATGATGGAGCACGTTCAAAAAACCATATTGCTTGTCGATAGCAGTAAGTTTGATAAAAAAGGCTTTGGAAAAATATGCGATCTCAAAAAGATCGATGTGATCATTACTGATAAAAATATACCAAACAATTATAAACAATTAACCGAGGAATTGGCAATTGAGCTGATTGTCGTATAACCAAAAACCTAATCTTATGAGTGCATATCTAGCAGAATTTATCGGAACCTTTGTGCTTCTTTTCTTCGGAGCTACTGTGGTAGCTAATGTCTCACTTAAAAACACCTTAGCAAATGGAGGAGGAGATGCCTGGATATTAATAACTGCTGCTTGGGGTTTTGCGGTCTTTTGTGGAGTAATTGTTGCAGGACAATTCAGTGGTGCTCATTTAAATCCAGCCGTAAGCGTTGGTCTGGCAATGGCGGGTAAGTTTTCATGGAGTTTAGTGCCTCTTTATGTAGTTGCTCAATTATTAGGAGCTATGGCAGGAAGTTTTGTGGCTTATATCATCTATATCGATCATTTTAGAGCGACAGAAGATGAAGGAGCTGTCAGAGGATGTTTTTGTACTGGCCCAGCCATTAGAAACTACAAAAACAATTTCTTTAGTGAATTCTTCGGAACCTTTTTATTAGTGTTTATCATCTTCTATATCGCTTCTCCTAATATTGAGGTTGAAGGAGTCTATATCAAACAATTTGGAATTGGTTCACTAGAGGCACTTCCAGTTGGAATATTAGTGTGGGTACTGGGGATGACTGTTGGAGGAACCACGGGCTATGCGATTAACCCAGCTCGTGATTTAGGTCCTAGAATTGTTTATTCACTACTTCCAAGAAAGAATAAAAATGCCGACTGGGCTTATTCTTGGATTCCTATTGTTGCACCCATCTGTGGAGCTATTGCAGCAGGAGTCGTCTTTAATCTACTCAACTAATTGTTAAACCAATAGTTTATTTTTAGACTAAGTCTCCAGTCTTTGGTGCCATTGATCCCGTTATCTTCCATAGAATTAAACACCAAAAAGATATCAGAGGCTGGCTTATAACGCCACTGTAATCTTGAGTTAATTCCCCAGCGATCAAATTGCTGGTTGTACTGATAGATATTTGAGAAGAATAGTTTAGAGTTAAAGGTAATATCAGCTTTAGCACCTAAGAGCCAAAATGAGGAGTCATTCCAAGGCGCTTCTAGTTCAATTTTCGTATAGTTCGCAATAGCGTTGATACTCACATAGGGTTGAAAACGATACCCTAGTTCAGAACTGAATTCGGTTTTGCTTCCATCATTGTAATAGCCCCCTGTTTCAGCAGCAAATTGATAGGTCATTAAGCTTTGTGGTCTTGAGGTAAATTGAACACCAACTGTATTCCATTGGTGTTGGGTGCCTGCTGCTAATTCTTTTACTCCTAATTGAGTAGGATCAAAAGGATCGAGTAGCATGACGTACTGAGTGTCGAAATTAAATTCTAATTGAGAGCGATTCAAAAAGTTAAATCCATAAGCAGAACGAACGAAGTGATCGGTTTTAATCCCTGCCTTATTGTAATAGAACATACTAAAGACTCTAGGTCCATGAGATACTAATTGACTATCGGAGTTTTCGTTCCAAAAAGTGTGACCTACAAAGGCGTTATACATCTGATAATCCGTACGAGGAATGAATCCAACTGCAGCGTTGACATTTTCACCAGAATACTCAGTAGAAACTCTAAAACGCCATTTCTTGGACTGGTGTCCAAAGCTTCCCATCAACACATTAGAGTCATCTAATTTTTCATCGCTAAAGGTTTTGAGATAGAACAATTTACCATCCCACTGATTGTTGTTAGAGGCATAGTTGAATTCTAACCCTAGAGTTCTGTTGAAGGCATCACTCTCTGTATGCTGTTCTTCGATGAAATTCATCGCCTGTTTATTGACGAAAATCATTCCAATATTGGAGCGGTCTAGGACTTTTTGTTGAAGTGACAATACTCCAAAATTTTCTGCAGCTAATCCTTGAGTAATATCCTCAGCTGTTTGAATGTCCATGAGTCCAATTCGAAGGTCTTCTCCTAGGTTTCCAGAGAGTCTCATACCCGCTGTAATCGGAACTCCTAAACCAATTCTTCTCGAGAAGAACGGTTTTACCATTCTAGTTCCAAAATTTCCAAATAAATCGGCATTTTCTAAGAAAAATTGACGTTTTTCAGGAAAAAACAGCTCAAAACGGTTCAAATTGGTCACTTCTGCATCAACTTCAGTATTGGAAAAATCAGGATTGATGGTCAAATCTAAATTAAGTGCTGCACCGATACCGATTTTCACGTCGGTTCCCATTTGAAAATCGTTTTCAGAATTAGCAACAGAAGTCGCTAAATAAGGAATCAACGAGATGTTTTTGTTTTGAGATGGAGGAGGGGTGTCCCATACTAGGTTTCCAGAATAGGCTAAGCTAATGGAGGGAAACTGTCTTGGAACAGGAGCCCAGGCTGATTTTTCATTCGCCTTTAAGTCCAATCTTGAAAAGTTAATTCCCCAGCTCTTTGCATTTTCATTGTAGCGAATCGACTTAAATGGAATTGCTATTTCACATACCCACTTATCCTCGTCAAAACGAACTTCAGATACCCATTTCGTATCCCAGTTTAAGTCGGTTCTCGCGCCATCATATAGGGTTCCATCCCATTGAGCTCCATAAGCGTTAAGTCCAAAAGTAAAACCAGTAGTTAGGTTGTTAAAGGGATCAAAAGCCATGATGAAGTTATCGTTCTTATTGAATGAGAAATCTCGTTTATAGGATTCTACATTATAGGCTCCTTTTACTTCGTTGTTATAGAAGATAATGGACATATAGATGTTGTTGTCATCAAAACACATACGAGCTTCAGAGTGTTGCGTAGCAGGTTTTCCATCGGAGGGTTGAATCATAAAAAAGTTATCAGCAACATCAACTGTGCTCCAAACTTTTTCATCTAGAATTCCATCGAGAACAATTGGTTCATTGGTCTTGTCGATGTGAAGTTGGTAGTCTTGATTGACTTTTTGTGACCAGCTTATAAGGCTTAAGCAAAAACTTAAAATAGAGAGGGTTAGGTTTTTGTTCATGTTTAAAATTAATTAAAAAAAGACAGCTTGAGGCTGCCTTTTTTGAGAGGTTTTTGTGGATTAATTACTTTTTATCTAATCCAAATTTCTTCAATCCTTCGTGGGAGATTTTAATCGCGTCTAAAGGAGTGTGGTTAAAGGTTTGATCTTGCTCAACAAAGTAGTATTCCATTCCTGAAATAGCAGCGTTTTCAGTGATGGTCTTAAAGTCGATATGACCTTCTCCTACTGGAGCAAAACGTCCCTGGTCATCCATGTCTTTTACATGCCAAAGTTTAAAACGCCCTGGATATTTTTTGAAATAGTCGACATGACTTTCTTTTGCGGCTTCTACCCAGTAGAGGTCCATTTCAAAGTTAACGTGATCAGGATTGCTGTTTTCAACTAAATAGTCAAACACCTTAATTCCTTCTTCGTCATTTGTGAATTCAAAGTGGTGATTGTGGTATAGTAGTGAAATGCCAGCAGCATGTGCTTTTTCACCCAACTGGTTGATCACTTCGGTAAGCTTTTTGGCTCCGCCTTTCATTCCAATGGTTTGTGTTTCTCTGTCAAAAGTAAACATTCCCATAGGTGGAACAGGAATCACAAAGTACTTAAATCCAACAGCGATAGCATCTGCTAACTCTTGATCAGCATTTTCAAAGGTAATTGAACCTTGGTGTGAGCTGATTGGGTTTAAGTGGTATTTTTCGAGTAGAGATTTAAATTCTGCAGGAGTGAGTCCGTAGTATTTTCCTTGATTGTAACCCGCTGCTTCGATGTTTTTATATCCAGCTTCAGCTACAGCTTTCAATACAGTTTCTAAATTTTCTCCATTTTGACCGATGTCATTTCTTAGTGTATAGAGCTGAAGACCACCAAAACGGTTGTCATCATGAGCGTGAGCTACTTCAGTTTGCGCCTCTTGTTTTGGAGTATTGTTACAACTCCAATTGGAGAATCCCAATGCAATGACCAATGCAAAGGATAAAATGGTGTTTAGTTTAGTGCTTTTCATATCTGATAGTTTGTTTAAAAAGGTGCCGTAAGATATAAATTATTTCGATATATACTGTAAAAAGTACACAATAAGAAAATGAAAAAATTAAAAACTCTTTTTTAAAGGGCTTTTAAACTCAAATCGATATTTGGAGCAGAGTGTGTTACCGATCCCAGTGAAACGTAATCTACACCTGTTTCAGCAATCGATACAATTGTGTCCTTAGTGATGTTTCCAGAAGCTTCTGTGGGAATTTTACCATTGATCAATTTAACTGCTTCACGGAGCTGATCAGTGCTCATATTGTCGAGCAAAATACGGTGGATTTCAGGGTAGTCTAAACAAGCTTTTACCTCATTTAAATCTCTAGTTTCAACGATGATAGGTAGGTCCAATTGTTTTAGTTTTAAAAAGTCAATCGTCTTTTCAATAGCAGCGCTCACCCCTCCACAGTAATCGATGTGATTGTCTTTGAGCATGATCATATCGTAAAGACCCATTCTGTGATTAACACCTCCGCCAATGACAACAGCCCATTTTTCAGCAATTCTAAAATTAGGAGTTGTTTTTCTGGTGTCTAATACCTTGCACTTGGTGTGGTTAATCAAATTTTGATTCTCATTTGTGAGCGTTGCAATACCACTCATGCGTTGCATCACATTGAGAACCAATCGTTCTGTAGCGAGTATGGATTGAGTAGTTCCTCTGACCTTAAAAGCAATGGCTCCAGTGCTTACTTTTTCTCCGTCCTCAATAAAGGTTTCAATTTCAAGACTCGGATCGTATTGTGTAAAGATGAGTTTTGCCAATTCGACACCTGCTAGGACACAATCTTCTTTAACGATGAGTTGCGCAGCTCCTTCTTGCTCCGTGTCCAATGCTGCTAAGGCACTAAAGTCTCCAGGTCCGATATCTTCTTTTAAAGCCGATTCGATAAATTGTTGGAGTTCTTTTTGATAGGTACTGCTATAGGTTTTCATAATCAATATTGTAAAATCCGCCTCTGTTTTCTTTACAGTTTTGAGATTGTTTGATGATTAAATAAGCGACGTTGACTAAATTTCTAAGTTCACATATTTGGTGTGTCAACTTCTTATTTTCATAGATGTCTTTGGTAGCCAAATAGACCTTTTCAAGTTCTTTTTCTGCCTGTTGTAAACTTTGATTTGACTTGAAAATTCCCACTTGTTGACTCATCAGTTCTTGTAGGCTAGATTTTAATCGACCAATCACTTTTGATTCTTGATCCTTGATGATGTCTGTGTCTTTCCAATTGGGAATTTGTTCTTCTACTAAATCTAGTGAATTGTTCTCAAAATAGTCATTCGAATGAACAGCTGCTCTATGAGCAAAAACTAAAGCTTCCAGGAGTGAGTTAGAAGCCAATCGATTGGCTCCGTGTAAGCCAGTATGGCTGCACTCGCCAATCGCATAAAGATGACTGAGCGAGGTTTGAGAGTTTTGATCGACATCGATGCCTCCACAAAAATAATGAGCGGCAGGAAGTACTGGAATACCTTTTGTAAAAGGATCAACTCCCAGATTTTTACATGCCTGATCAATCGTTGGAAATTCTAATTCAAAGGCCTCTCTTCCAATAGGGCTACAATCCAAATAGACTTTTTTACCTGGTTCTTTGAGTTCAATTTCAATAGCTCTTGCGACAATATCTCTCGAAGCCATTTCACCTCTAGGGTCGTGTTTAAAAACAAATCGTTCTCCCTTAGAATTTTTTAAGTGAGCTCCTGCACCTCTTACGGCTTCAGAGATCAAAAAGGTTTTGCCATTG